>ERZ1034949.855-NODE-855-length-17020-cov-3.920248_pt1 | contig 17020 bp, 10 predicted proteins | sample MGYA00520590_ERZ1034949 | MGnify/ENA primary metagenome ERZ1034949 (study PRJEB33766, sample SAMN09781752) | gut metagenome | biome: gut microbiome | host: Homo sapiens | place: Madagascar | study: EMG produced TPA metagenomics assembly of the PRJNA485056 data set...
CGTCAACATTATCATCTTTGGCCTGATTTTTCTGGATGCTTTTGTCAAGCTGTGCGCTGTCAATTACTGATTATTAAGGAGGACTATCTTATGTTAGGTGCAACCGCTTTTCTGCTAGGTGTCGCTGGCCTGTTTGGCTCTGCCGCCATGATGGGCGCTGAGAATCGCAGCAACTCCACCGGAGGCTATGGTATTCCCAGTGAGACCGACAATGATGTTTCCGCTCAGGTGCGTGCTGTGCGCCGCAAATGGTCCGGCACTTACAACAACCAACGCGGTGAATGGTACAACCAGCTTTGTCCCAAAGACGCTTGGCCGGAACAGCGCAAAAAGATCTGGTGGCAGCATGTCTACGAGGACGAAGGTGTTCCCGTATCGGAGGGATACCTCAACCATATCAGCGGCTGGGATTTCCGGTACTCCTGCGAGTATGGGAGATTGGCTGAGATGAAACGGCGGCGCAGAAGATACTAAGCCGCACACGCACAGCATCGCACATTTTAAAAATCAATATATAATAGAAGGCCCGATGGAGCACCGCAACTCCACCGGGCTTATTTTTCGTTGTTTTGCTATATTTTATGGCATATTTTTGGCAATATGGCCTAATTCCAGCACAGATTTTTCCCGATATTTTTATATCGCTTTACTTTCGCGTTACATCCACCAATGACCCTTGTCCAAAGCATTCCAAAACACATCGTACAAACGTCGTTTTCGTTGAATGTTCACGAACAATTATGTGCTCTTGCCTCACCAGACTATGAAACATTTAACCCATCTATTATGATATTCGGCACATTTCAACGAACCAGCGTCAAAATAGTTTATTTTCGACACCCCGCCTCCTATTTACTAATGTTCTCCTCCAACACCAGGTCCCTTATAAATCCGAACAACCACTAAACAAGTCAAAAAGGAAAAGATTTTTCGCTCGATGTCAATTAGATCGTTGATTGAACGCGGAGCGAATGTGGAGCGGACAATCGGCGATTAATTGGCAGCGAAGATGAGGGAATGTTAGGAAATCATTTTGAACATGTAGTAATGCTGGATACGCAGTAGCCAACATTGCGGAGTGTTTGAAATGATTGAGTAACTTGCCTCATCACCATACCCGATACAAGTCACCTCATCATTTTTCCTATATAGCCGCTGCCAAACATTGTTCCTACGCATTATGCAATTCATTACGCCAGGCGCATTTTCGTATATCATATAAGGAACAGGCAAAAAACGCCGCTCATTATACTTTCTCAAACACCCAAACCGTTTTATCCTGTAATTCCGGGAACGTATCCTTCTTCCATCTCTGTTCGGTCACTGTAACATCATAGCCCATCCACCGCAGTATCTCCGCCGCGTCCTCTTTCGATAGCTTCTTATTTACCTGAAACAGTTCCGTCAGCAGTTCCTGGGCTGTATTTTTCCCCAAAGGCTTCCCATCCGTAATAGCATCTTTAATGATTTTCCAATTATCAACCATCCATAGTTTCGGCGGCTTGTAGTTTTCCACCTTGGTTTCCAGGCCCCACTTCAGCGTGTCCCGAAGTGTTGCAATATACCCGTTTTGCTGTATTGCTGCCAACATGTTCCTTTTATAGCATAACCCCGCCATCGCCATGCGGTTATATTCAATCTTTGCAGTGTCTTTTACAATTCTGACAGATGCAAAATCATACAGGCGTTTTTCGGCACTTTGTTTATGACGAAACGCTTCCCACTTGCCCGGTCTATGGTATTTATCTCTAGCAAGCAGTGCTTCCCCTGGTTCAAGGTCATCCAAAACCTGCTTGTGTAATTGTTCTGCCCGGTCACGTGAAATCGCCCGGATATAGAATGTACAGGTGTCGTCCTCTGTAAGCGGTCTCTTGCGGCCAAACATCTGCATAGCTTCGTCGATTTCCCACGTTTCCACAAAGATATGTTTCAACGCTTCGTCTTTAATGTCGACACCATTATCAAGGGCCTTCGTCGTGAATGTGTACTTCTTCTGCAGCACCTCATCCATCAGGCAAGCTTTCAGATCATAAAGATTGTCCGCCTTTTTCGTCTTGGCATTGTTTGAGGAGCAGTACCCCACTGCCATATCGCCATATTTATTGCGCCATTTTTTCACCGCATCTGTAGACTTCATAAACACCAATGCCTTTTCGCCTTCCGGGATGCAATCCAGCCAGCACGCCAGTTGGTCATCATTCCAGTACACCATCACTTTGTCCACGTAGCCGGTGTCCTTATCCACGTTATATTTCTGTTCGTCTTTTACAACGTCCATATTTTTCAGCTGCCGGAACATATAATCCGCTGTAGCGCTCATGTAGATTACAATTTTTTGGCCCCACAGAGCTTTCAGCGCATCATAGGATACGACTGTGTCATGGTTGAACTGCGCATCAAACATAAAATAGTGTGCTTCATCCGCCACAATATATTTGTACTGCTGCAGAAACGCATCCAATTCTTCGGGATGATACAGCTTCATTTTCTCCAGCGCCTGATAGGTCCATATATCCAGATGCTCCTCGCCAATGTCGTTGTCCGGTGCATCATCATTCAATGTTTTTGCCTTCTGTTCTGCTTCAGCCTGCTTAACCACCTGGCTTCTCAGCGCGCTGCGATTGCATAAATACAGAATCTTTGTACCCGTAATTTCAGCCCATTCGTTCAGTTCTTTTACAACAAAGGTTGTTTTTCCCGTGCCGGTACCTGCGTTGATCAGCACCACGCCGGTTTTCCATTGTTTATAAGTTTCGCCGATTACATCTGTAACGTACATTCTGGTAGCTCCTTAAAAATATACTTAGCCAAAAATCCCCCACAGGGGCCCTTTTCGGTGGGTCACACTGCGGGGGATTGATTTTAGTTGTTGGTCTTGCGCTTTTTCAGCAGCAGGGCCAGGGCGGTGCCGGTCAGCAGCAGGCCAGCCGTCATAAACGGCCAGGTGCCGATGCCGCCGGTTTCCGGCAGGTTGTAGCCGGGTCGGTTGGTCACAGTAACAGATGCTGTTCCACCGCCTGTGGGGCGGGTCACCTTGCGCACTGTGCTGTCAAGGTTATAGCCGTTGGGGGCCTGTACCTCGACATACAGGTAATCGCTTTCCGTAAGCTCCGCCCAGGTCAGGGTGCCATTAGCCTCGGTCTTGTTCACAGACTTCAGGTACCATGTCTTGCCTTCCTGCTCCCTGCTCTTGGCGGGCTTCTTGGTGACAGTCAGTGCATTATAATTTGCATCCGCCATCTGGTCAGCCTGTGCCGGGCTGTACAGGGCAAAGTAGGCATCTGCCAATGGTGCATTGGTATCCTTAGCGATCTTGGTCAGCTTGGCCTCCCAACTGGTGCCAATGTTTACGCATTGCAGCGTATTTTTATTGGTATAGTTGTAAGTAAAGCTGTAGCTGCGTGCCGTGCTGTGGTTGATGGAACCATAACGATAGTCGCCCTCCACAGGCAGCTCTATGATGCGATAGGTCTCGCCATTTTTCCATTCCCAGGCTGTTTCCGTAGGTTCCAACACGCTACCGTTCGAGCTGTACGTCACCAACTTGTTAAGCCACGGGGATTCGGAGGCACTTTGTCCGGCCTGCACAGTAGCTTCCGCCACAGTGAAATTACGGTCTTTTAGTGCCTTGGCCACATCTGCTTTTGTAAAGCCAGTCTTCAACTTCAGCTCCGGTCCACTGTAAATGACAAACTGGAAAGCCGTATCTGCCGCTGCAGTCATCGGTTCCTCGTCCGGAGTTTCCAGGCGCTTTTGCAAGGTGGGTACATACGGGGTACGCAGGCCAACGCCCATAGGTGCAGCCTCCAGAGGGATAATGATGTTATCTTTCATGACCTCGTAGTGATAGCCAAAGCTGTTGTTGGCGATCTGCCCGGGTTGTACATTGGCTGCATCATGAACCTTGGCATCGTACTCTACGGTAATTCTACTGTGTGCGGGCATTGTAGCACCCATGCTGTCATCGATGACGATACGGAAAGACCGCGCACCGGTCATGTCGCTCTTCCACTTTTCGCCATTTTCCTTACCGCTCCAGTCACTGCTGTCAAAAGAAGTCTGGTCCGTGTACTCGATATGATACTGATCGGAAGTCAACACGTTTACCGTTTCCTCTTTCGTTTTAGGGTCAATAACGGTAACTGTCACTTTAAAGTGCGGGTCCTCTGCCAGATCAATCTGATACTCACTGCCGCGCAGGTCCCCGTCCTGGAAGGTGTTGTGGTCGTCCGGCTGCGGCAGGTTATTGATCAGCACCAGCTTTGTCAATCCCGATGGCGTCTCATAAACGGTATTATCCACCGTCATAGTGTAATGGATGTTCCCATTTTTATCCGGCAAAACAGTAGTGCTGGCAGCATCCGAGCTTGCTGTAAAAGTCTTATTCTCGTAAGTCTGAGAAACTTCCAGCGTAGAACTTGTGGAATAGCCGTAGGACACAACAACATTCGCACTGCTGCGGATGGAGGTTTTTGTGCCATTCCAGTAACGCGTCTGCAATGTTTTGTCCAGCATACCGATGGTCGCAGTCTCGTCCCACACGCCATCCTTCAGGGGGGTCATCCATGCGGTATTGACATACGTCTGGTTGACATTGTCCGATCCTGTCGGCTTTTTGGTGCTCAGGCAAAGCTCAGCCTGTCCGTGGGGTACGATTGCAATTGCCGGGTCTTTAAACCGGAAGGAGATCGTCGGCGCAGCTGCATTTTCAGCCCAGGTATAGCTTACTTCATACTTTACACTTTTGTCATCTGTGTTCCATATATAAGTTTTTAGATATCCTCCAAATGTCTTCGCAGTTCCGTCAGCTGGCAGCTCTATATTGCCATATTTCACTGTTTTTGCCGCCGTATCAAAAGAGAACGAAGAAACAGGCATATCAGCATAATTACCCGCCTTACTATAATACCCATGATTCCCGTCATACCACAGCTTCAGGGTTCCGCCGTTCACAAACTCATACGGCGCATCCATGGTATCGCTGATAACATAATCCTCCACCGCTGTAGTGCCGCTGTTTTTCGCCACAATGCTCCAGTTCAGTGTATCGGTGTTTGCGGCAGAACCCTTCTTAGTGGACGTCAGTTTCTTTTCCAGGCCCAGCTCTGCCTTGCCGCGGTGCATCGTCACGGTGGATGTCAACCACTGGGTATCTTCTCCCCACCCGGCCGTGTTAAATCCGTTGGCGTCGGCCCAGGCCTTATCATTTATGGTCGGGCTCTTGTCATCGTTCGGGGTCTGCTCTACGTCCCGGTGCACATTTTTATCGTACTCAAACCGGGTATCGCCCAGCTGCACACCGGCGTCGCCCACATCATAATATGGCATTACCACGGTGCTGCCGGCTGTCTCTTCGGTTTCATCCCATGTCCCAACACTGCAGGAGTAAGTTAACTGCACCGTCTCACCCGGATTCAGGAAATACATTCCCCTGACGTCATCGTAATGATCTCGCGCGCGATTGTCTACAATGAACGAAATCCGGAACTTCTGCCGTCCCTCCAGGGTGGAACCCTCATTCTTTATTCGATAGCCGACATAAATACTGCTGTCCTTTTTGTTTGTTGTCAGGTCTGTTGCCCCACTACTGGTGTAGCCATCTGAATTATAATAACGCCTCCACTCGGTGAATCCCTTGGGCATGACGCATTGCAGATCCGTCAGATACAATCTGGTTTTTCCATCATTCTTTATAGCGATATAGTAGTTCACAATACTGCAATCGCCTGTCTCGGTACTGTAGATCCAGCGCGCGTCTGCATTTGCAGTATTTATCCACGCATTAGAATAGCCTGCGTTTCCAATTTTCTGGCTACTGTTCACCACTCCTTGCTGTACGACAGCTTTTGCACGTATTTTAAGGGAATGGGTTACAGAGCTGCTCAGGCCAAGGGTTTCTACCGTGTTGGTCAGGCTTTCAGAAGCATATTTGTCGCTATAGGCGTCCCATGCAGCATCCGTACTGGGGTAGGTCAAAGTCACATAAATATATACCGGCTTTGCGGTAAAGGTAATGCTGAAGGCATCCCCCCAGGTAAGAATCTGCTGGTTCGCATCCTTTGCATCCTGCGTAATGCTCCAGCTGTCTCCATTTTCGATCTTACACTCAGGATCCGCTGTTGTATCATAGCTGATCTTCACATTGTCCCTTGTCCAGGAAAACTTTCCATTCAGGCTCTTGGGCAGAATATCCCGAATCTGGCTGCCCTTTAAAGTAATAGCCCCCTGGATTCCATCGTAAGCAGCCATGCGGATACGGTAAATCACCTTGTCGCCCTGTGCAACTGCACTGTCTTTTTTACCTGCGGCAGTGGCTTTAGCGATATCCACGATCTCTTTTTCCAGCTCATAGTTCAGCCATACCTGGCCGTAAAAGTTGGTAATGCGGCGTGCCTGATGATCGCCGCCCCATGCGATACCGCTTATCTCAAACTTGGGCGTGCCCTCTGTGCGAACCAAAGTCAGATATTTCAGTGCCAGGGACGTGTTATTGCTGCCCGCCGGGATATAGGCACGGATATCATAGCTGCGGTTGCCCGCCTCCCCGCTCACAGTAACAGAATCTGCATAGACGAAGGTTCCATCCTTACCGCTGAGCCAAACACCCTGATACGTACCTTCCTCTGCCAGCAAGTAATAGGTTTTCCCGTTATACGCATATGTCTCCAATTCCTTGTCTGCCAGCGCCGCGTTTTTGCCGGTTTCCGCCAGCATGATCTGGGCGCCCCTGGTAATTTCAACCAACGGCAGGGTGGATTCCAGTTTTCCATCGACACGGAGCTGTGTTGTATGTTCCAGAATGCTCTCTTCCTGCGGACGGCCGGTATCATCCTTTCTACCTTGAACATATTCATACCCGGTGTTAATTTGGGCCTTGCTGTTGCACCGTAATTCAAAATAGTTATCTACCTTATCACTATAGCCTGAGAAATACTCCTCATATTCCACTCCGTCTTTGTCGCAGGCCGTCACTCCGTTTTCTGTATACAAATCATATTTGTATCCCGGTACCGAAACGTTATTTCCCAAATCACCGTTGTATGTACACATCAGCGGCGTTTTGATCGTCGCCTTGTACTCAGCCACCATGATTTTTTCGCCGCCGGCCACCGTCGCAGCAGTCTTTATTCCGTTCGGGTTCCACCAGTTGAAGGTATACCTGCAGTCTCTTGTTACAATATAACTTGCATCTTTGGTCAGGTGCTCCAGGGCATCGCGGATTGCTCCCGCTTCGATTGCGCAGGTTTTCGTTTCATTTACGCTATCATACTGCCAGCTAATCCGAAGTTGGCCGCCTTCAGCCTGCATGGTGATGGTGGCATTGTTCGTTATCTGCGTTGGGTCTGTACTGCTGATGGGCGCACTGTATTTTCCGGCCCCTTCCCCACTGGTATATTGGGTCGAGGTGGTCCCCTGCTTTTTCCCGTCGTACATCGTTACGGTTTCTGGCTCAACTGTTTTGCACAGTGTCGCATTGGTGATCGTAAGCACCGGGGTATACCTACTGGCCTGTGACGTACCAAATACAGCCGCCAGGCTCTCCGGCGTCAGGTAACGGTTCTGACCAATTTCATCCCGCAGCATACCCATCTTGGTATAAGCTATGGGATACGGATTCTCAGCAAAGACCTGGAATGTATAGGAACTGCCGGCTATACCACCATCCGAGTAATCAAATCCTTCAACGACATTATAATACACTCTCAGATGCGGGTCACTCACCCAGAAGCCCACACTTGCATCCGGTGTACTAACCTCCTTCGGTTCACTAAAGTCATAATAGACCGTTCCCGTCGTTTTTGCCGTTGCAGTATAAGTCTTTCCCTGCTGCGGGTTCTCCAAAATGACCTGCAGCTTAAATTTGGGGTCGCCAGACAATGGCTCCGAGTTGCTGTACCATCCCTGGCGATATTTTGCCGTTACCTTCCTGGCAGCGGCATCATACTCTATAGACAGCAATTGCACCGCCGATGCGCCGTCTATATAGGCAAATCTTGTTCCGTCAGCCGTACACGCTCCGGAACCTCGAATCGCGGTGCCTGCCCTCAGCGCAGCTTGTGCCGCGTCGCTTAAGGTAGTCTCCGGCGGCAGCTGCACGGTTGTGGTAAAGTCAACGTACTTCACATTTTCTTTGCCTGCATTGCCGCTGGCCGGCCGATTTACCTTCGTGTCGCGCTTTGTGTTAAAGGACAGCATGACGCGCCCTTTTCCCTGGCCTGCGGACAAAACATCTTCTGTATATACATCATCGTGGCGCGTTCGCTCCGCCGTCATTGTATACGTGTATGTATCCGGGCAGCTGAACCAGCGCAGCTTCTCGTATTCTTGCCGCGGCGGCACCTGGCTTGTCGGAGTCGTTTTTTCCGTGATTGCCCCCCACAGCATACAGCTGCCGCCGCCCGTTGTTAAGGCAGGATAGCTAAGTGTAACATCTACTGTGTAGGTATCACCGTTGATCGGGCGCTGAAACTCGTAGCAGTAGATGTTTTCGCCCACCTTTGATACGTTCAATCTGTATCTTCCGCCCTCTTGGCTGCCGTCATCACTTTTATGTGCCACAAATGTATGCTCACCAATACCATACTGCGGGACAAAGCCGTCCTTGTCGAACTGCATATAAATGCGTGCCACATAGCCGCCATCCGTTGTAACCGTATAGGTGCTTGGGTTGGAGAGCGTGACGCTCATCGTTGCCTTTTCATCCGTATACAACTGTTTCACGCCATTACCATCTATTTCAGGCGTATACTTGCTGCTGGTTCTACTTGTATTTACCGACAACTCGAATGTGGGATTGCCGCCTTCCGTTAATTCCGCCGTAAAGCCCTCTGTGGTGGGCTTCTTCTCCGCTGCACCGGTAATTAACGTGTTCTGATAGGGCAACAGACCCAGACTTACGCCTGGCGCAAAATGGGCGTTGATCTCAGTCTCCGTCGTCATTCCATTGATGGATGCCAGACATAGGGCCCTTGCAAAAGCGAAGTCGGCGATTGTGTTAATTTGTCCAATCTCCTCAAACTGCAATGTCTTCAGCTTTTGAGCCTGTCCAAAAGCGTAGCTTCCCACAGCGGTTACAGGAATCTGCACTGCAGTTTTCTCCGCACTGTCAGAGATTGTTGCAGGTATTGTATAATCCGTCAGGTGAGGCGGACAGTATACCAGCGTTGCGGCGGTTTTTTTCTCATTCCAGCTGTAAATCACGCCTTTGGCATCAATGTAATAATCACCATCCTGCAGGGTATTCAGCGGCACCTTCAGCTGGCTGCTTTTTGTCATATCCTCCAGATGAATCCAATGGCTTTCAAAAGTCAGGTCTTCCGCTGCCAGGGAGGCGATGTTCTCCATCGTTATTCTCGAAATCCTGGTCACATGCTGCCCGATGGTAACCCTGTTTTCCGCATTTTTCTTGCCACCGCTGAATATCCACGTAGGAATGTCCGCATCCCAGACAAGCTCATCGCTATAGGGAAACTGGTTTGTACTTGTACCTGTACTTTTAACTGTATGGGGAACGGACAGATATTTTATCTGCTCGTAAGTATAAAATGCACCGCTTCCCACTTTTGTTACACCTTCCGGGATCGCGATCCGCTTTATGGAATGCTCATAAAAGGCATTATCCCCGATTTCCTGTAAGCTGGCCGGCAGCGTGATGGCACTCAGCCTGCTGCAGCCGTAAAACGCACTATTTCCTATTTTTGTAACCCCTTCCGGGATTGTGATTGCTGTCAGATTCCGATCTGCTCTAAATGCTTCCTCCGGGATCTCCGTCAGATTATTTGACAGCTTTATGGTCTGCAGATTGTAGCAGTCATAGAAAGCCCGTTCGCCAAGCGTCTGCACCGTATCCGGCAGCGTAAGCTGTGTCAGTCCTGTGCAGTCTGCAAAAGCACTCCAGCTTATAGTTTCTAACCCATCCGGCAAAGTAATGTATTTCAGGCTCTTGCAGTACGAAAAAGCCTGCTGCCCAATTTCTGTAACAGAAGCCGGTATCGTTACGTCGGTTAGTTTCTCGCAGTATGCAAAGAACCTGTAACCTAAAGCTGTCATGTTTTCTGGCAATGTGGCAGATTCCAGATTTTTACAATAATAAAAAACCCCAATTCCAATACTGTCCACCTGTTTCGGCAAGCTCGCTTTTGTCAGACCGGTGCAATAATAGAATACGTTGTCTCCAATCCTTTTCACACTGTCCGGTAAGATCATCTCTGTCAGACCTGAACAACTCTGAAATGCCCCATCTCCAATACTTTCCAGCCCGTCCGGCAGTGTCAATTCCGTCAGAGCATTGCAATAGATAAAGGTACCGTTGCCAATGGCAGTCACACTGTTCGGCAGCGTTACCTTTTCAATATTTCCGCACCCATAAAAAAGGTATTTCCCCAGCTTCGTAACGCCATCTTCAACCACAACCTGCTGGATTTGGCTTCTATAGCTGTACCACGGATTATCACCACCACTATAATCAGCCGTTGCTCCCTGACCACGGATCGTTAAAGTTCCGTCCTTTGTCAGTGTCCAGGTCACATTATCAGTGCCGTTCACACCGCATTTACCGTTGGCGATCACACCGTCCGCAGCCTTCTCTACGGCAAAGACAGTGGCATTATCAGCATTATCCCCGTTGTCATCCTCCTGCCCTTCGGTCTGGTTCGGGGTAGCGCTCGGCACCGGGGTCACGGTGGCAGTCGGCGTCACGGTCGGTTCGGGGGTGGCCGTGGGTTCAGCAGTTGCTTCCGGTTCCTCGGTAGCTGCCGGGGTTTCGGTCGGCTCGGCTGTCGTTTCCGGCTCCGGAGTGGCCGTGGATTCGGCGGCATCCCGGTAGCAGGCGTCGGTATGGGTATGCTCCTCCAGCCCGCAGGTCAGCTCCCGCGTATAGCAGGCTTCCGTATGGGTATGGCTGTCCCCCTCTTCCTGGCCGCAGGTCAGCACCTGGGTGTAGCAGGCATCGGTATGGGTATGCTCCGCCTTGCCGCAGTGGGGTTCACCCTCCATGGCCACGGCAGGCATCATCAGCACGCCAAGGGTGCACAGCGCTACCACGCCCGCCAGCACGGCCACCAGCCGCTGCCAACGGCTGTGCCGCTTGTGGGCGCGAGTCAAACGCTCAATTTGGCGCTGCAGTTTATCCTTCATATCGGTTCCTCCTTATTTCACTGGGCCAAAATGGTCCAGCGGCCAGACATTCCACACAATGCGCCCCACGATGGTTTCATCGGCCACACAGCCTACCGCTGTATTGCGGCTGTCCACCGAGGTAGATCGGTGGTCGCCCATAACAAACCAGCGGTCAGCGGGCACCTGATAGGGGTAGGTAATGTTGCTGTCTCCCAGAGATTTCTCGGTCAGGTAAGGCTCATTCAGCTTCACATTGTTTACATATACATTGCCGTCCTCGTCCACGGTCACCCATTCGCCGGGGCCGGCAATCACGCGCTTGATAAGGATCTTATTGTTATAGTAAAAGGCTACGATGTCACCCTGCTCAAAGTCGCTGCCTTTTAAGGCCACCACAATGTTGCCTTCTTCCATCGTCGGCGTCATCGAGCTGCCGTAGATCTTCAGCACCGGGGTTACCAGTGTGGCAATCAAAACAGCCGCAGCGGCCACCGCCATCAAACCATAAATGGTGCTGCGCAGTACGGATCTGTATCGGCGTTTATACCGCTCGTGAGCCAGCTCTGCTTTGATCTGGGCCGAGGTTGGCATATCCCGCCGGGTGTTAGGCTGATTTGTCATGGCTGATCCTGCACCTCCCCTTGGGGCTGCTGCTCGGTATACACGCGGTGTACATTGATGATGTACTGCTCGGCAGCCCGCTGGGCAGCCTCAAACACGCGGTTGATCTTGAGCGAAGCCTCCGCGATATTACCGCAGCTTTCCAACATAATTGATCGGTCGTTCAGCTTAGCGCGGGTCTTGTCCAGTTCAGCCTGCAGGCGTTCAACTTCGCGGGTCTGTTCCAGCAGCATTTGCAGCAGTTCGCGTCGGCTCAGGCGGCGCAGTTCCTTATCCGTCATAGTTGTGGTTGCTCCTTATTCATGTACGCAGCGCACGGTGATGCGCATAGTACCATCATAATTACAGGTAAACAGGGTCAGCGGCCACTCCCCCGCCTGCATGGCATCGGTATCCGTACCGCGGATGATCTCCTGATCCGCCACCTGATACCGATAGGCAATGCCCGCCGCATTGGTAAAGATGACCTCATCGCCGGGCTTTAAGCGGTCCAGGCGGCCGAAGTGGCTGGTGTAGTTGTGACCTGCGATGATCAGATCGTCCGTCAGCACCGAGCCTGTGTACCGGCAGGGTGCTTTTTGGGCGTCCGCCGCATTCCACTGGGTCAGCACCGGCAGTTCCCGGTCAATGGCCGGGATAGAAATCGTGCCAACATACGACAGGCCGTCAATTTCAACAGTGGGTTCCTCACCGATTGCCGTATCCGCCGGAGCAGTCTGCTGCATTTCGGCAAAAACTGCAGCGGCAGCCTGCCCTGCGGCTTCGGCCTGATGTTGGTTTTTTAACAGAAGAAGCCCGGCTGCCAGAATCATCATTGTGCCAGCCAGGATGCAGATTTTTCCAAATTTACTTGTCATTGTCGTTTTTGCGGCGGCAGGCCAGGCCAATCAGTACCAGCACACAACCGGCCAGAGCCAGCACGGGGATGGGCCAGTTCAGCTGCCCGGTCTGGGGCAGGCCGCCGGCAGGAACCGTACCCGCCGGGGCGACTTTCGTCTTTTGCAGGGCAGTCTTGCCGTGGGCGTTGATGTCATACACATAGCGGCCGTTTTCAAACATGGGCACGGTCACCAAAAACGGCTGCATAGCCTCATAGCCGGGGGCGGCCTCAACCTGCATGACCAGATACAGCCCGTGGGGCAGTTTCGGAAAGGTCACACTGCCCGTCTTGTTATCTTGGGTGCCAACAGGCAGGATATTATGGCTGTCGGCAAAATCAGCCAAGCGTTGGGCCAGTTCAGCAGAGGTCAGGTCTGCCATATCGCTGCCAAAGCTGGCAAACTCCGGCAGGTTCTCGAAGCTGTAGCTGCCATCGGTCTGCTTGGCTTTGGCGATCTGGTACAGCACCAGCCGCCCGCCGGTAACAGCCTTGCTATCGTACTCAAAATCCACGGTAATGCTGCCTTTTTTACCTTCGTCCGGCACATCGTGGGCGTAGGCCGTCAGGCCGGACAGGCCAACAAGCACGGTCAACAGCAGCAGGACCAGTGTTTTGCACAGGTGTTTCATAGTCGGCTCCTCCTCTATCTATGTTTGCGCGGCACAAGCAGCAGGATCAACAGGATCAGCAGCAGGGGTGCTGCCACAATGGGCGCTATGTACAGTGGTTCGATCTGCATGGCATCTGCCGTCACACGGACTTCCGGTACTGCGGCATCGTTTTCTACACGGTGGCCGCGCACCAACAGGCGGTGGGTATTGATGCCGTAAGGTGTACAGGTAACCAGTGTGCAAAGGTCCTGCCCTTCCTCAATTTCAAGTTCGTCCAGCTCATCCGGCAGTACAATGCGGATCTGGTCGACCTCATAGGTCAGCGTTTCATCCAGCACATGCAGCATAAAGCGGTCACCCGTTTCCATCTCGTCCAGACGGGAGAACAGCTTGGCGCTCGGAAGGCCGCGGTGACCGGATAGGATCGTATGGGTGCTGGGGCCGCCCACCGGCAGGGACGAACCATTAATATGCCCGATGGCGATCTGCAAAACAGTAGCCTCGGTGCCATGGTAGATGGGCAGTGTGCAATCGATCTGCGGTATCTCGATATAGCCCATAATGCCGTCGCCAGCAACATTCAGCTGGCTTTCGTAGTTAGGAATTTGGGATTCCGTCAAGGCCAGCGTGTGGGGCGTCGCAAACAGGTTGGCGTTGTAATCGTCCGCCTGCTGCAGAATTTCCTTGTAGCGGGTATCATCGATCTGGGCCACATTGGCTGTGTAGCTGTCGATCGCGCGTGTCTGGTGCAGTGCGTTCCAGGCATCGCTGACCGTGGGATACAGCAGCAAGGACAAACCTGTAATTAAGATAAGTACCAGCAAAATGGTAGAAAGGTGTTTACGCATTTACAGAGCTCTCCTTGCTGTTGTATCCGGCAGACAAGGGTATCTCTCCCCTGCCTGCGGACACAACAGCCAATGGTTTTAAATAGACTTAATGGAAAGACTTATGCGAACGGATGAATGCAGACTCAGCGGTCCTGGCCATTCATACGCTTTTTGGCAATGAGCAGCACAGCAGCGCCCAAAGCCAGGATGGAGCCCAGCACATAGAAGATGGTAGTGCCGATACCGCCGGTAGAAGGCAACACTGCGCCGGCCTTGTTGGGAACTTCGACCTTCTGAATATACTGGCCATTTCCCGTCGCGTTAGCATTGGCAGAAGTTCCGGTCAGTTTGCCGTCCTTATCATAGTTAGCAGTAATTTTTACAGGCACAGGCTCTTTCAGCTTATTGTAACCATCAGGAGCCTTCGTTTCTTCCAGGAAGTAATCGCCAGCAGCGATGCCCTGGAAAGACGCCTTACCATCAGCAGTGGTCTTTTTCGGGGTTGCCTCTTTCTTATCGGTTACCCATTTAACCTCTTTGGCAGTATCATTCCACTGATAATAATATTTCACCGTTGCATTTCCTTCGGTGACCTCTTTATACAGAACAAACTCTGCGTTCGCCAGTTTTTTATTCTTGTCAGCAGTCTGCTCTGCCTTGTTGTCGGTGTCATCATACTTATCGACGTCAATATCGAAGTCGTAGATGTAGACCGGCACATCAGGAGTTTTCACAGTGCCCGTACCTGCGCCATCGGGATTATTCGAGTATTCAAGCGTAGCTTTGTTGCTTTCTTTGTCAGTAGTCAAAGCGTTGCTGTTCAGCGTAGCTTTGTAGGTAACAACAATCGTTGCGCCAGTATCATGCTTTACGTAATCGCCAAGCTGTTCTTTCGTAAACTCAATCTTGAAAGTGTTATCAGTGTTGGGGGGAGTCAGAGTGTAGTTGGTATTGGCAGCCAACTCTTTATTGTCGATTGTCACGGCTACCGTGCCCTGCTTAAAAGTCAAGCCTTTGCTCAGAGTATCGCTGATGGTGAAAGTATACTTGTCAAAGCTGGCCATGTCAGGCACTTTCGCAGTCAGTTTAAATTCAACATCATCGCCAACATTGACCGTGGTATGATTGCCGTCATCACCGCCTACGATTTCCTTCTCAATAGACGGGGCCTGATCCTTAACAGTTACTTTCGCATCACCAACAACCTCAACCAGGAACTTGGTTGCGATTTCACCGTCATTGATCGTGCCGCTGTCCTTCACGAAGTAGTAGCCAGCTGCAAGATTTTCAATTTTGACATTTACTGCATCTTTGGCGACTTCGCCAGTTGTACCGGCTGTGGTAGCCATCAGATGGCGACCAACAACGCGGGCAAACTCATCCAGTTCCGCACTCTTGTCCGTCATAGTCTGCAGAACATAAGCAACATCTTCTGCAGTTTTTGCATCCTTAAATTTATCTTTCAGAGTTTTATTGCTTTTCAGCTCAGTCAGCAGGGCATCGCTAGCTACGCCATCGCCCCAAGTTACATCAGAAAGATACTCTGCATCTTTTCCTTTGACCTGGCGATTGCCATTGTAATAAACACCCTTAAAAACCTGGTAGGCTGTGTAGGTATGGCCCGCCACTGCACCGTTAATGGTGATACTGTAGTTACCATCGCCTTCTGCCATCGCAGGCAGGGCAAGTGCGCACAGCATGACCAGCGAGAGCAGTAAGGTCACAAGTTTCTTCATACTCTTCATTTTGGTTGGTCCTTCTTTCATTCCGTTTCAATTTTTCCCCATTCTTTTTTGGGCTCGGACTTTGTTTCTGCTTGTTTTGCCTCCTCTCCTGCAAGCTCTGTGCAGTGGTGTTTTTTATACAAAAGGCAAGCGATCAGGCCAACCATTGCATACGTTGCTTTACCCGCTCACCGCGCGGGTGCTGGTTTCCTGCTTTTCTGCGGCATAATACCGCTGCAGGTAGGTGTCGTACAGGGCTTCCTCCGCCTGGGCACGGGCTTTTTTGGCTTCCTCCAGTGTGTGGTAGCTGCCCAGATAGTGCATTTTTTTCTGGAACTTGATGCGCGCCACCCAACGGCGCTTTCTGCTGTCCCAATACACACCACGTACCCCGCTGGTGTTGTTTTTAGCTACCGTGCGGGTCTGGATTGCCTCGATAAACGTACCATCCACAAAATGCAGATAATCCGTTGCCTTGGATTTGCAGCCGCAGCTGGTGGTATTGCCGTTTTTCAGTGAACTTTCGGGCACGTCGGTCTCGCGGCCGCAGTCACAGATGCAATGCCAAAGGCTGCGTCCGTTTTTGCGCCCGGCATAGGCTGTTACCCGCAACAAACCAAACCGACGGCCCAGCACTTCGACCTTTACATTCCCTGCTGAATTTCGGGCATTTATTTCGTCCACCGGCTTTCCCTGGCCGTGACGGTTTCCCATCACGATAATTTGTGCTGCACAAAATATTTTTTCTGAAAATCAAAAGGTTGAAGAATCACCATTTTGAATTCATTTCAAAATGTACACGTTTTGAAATTCGTTTAAAAAATCGGCTTTGAGAAGAAAATAACCAGAATCTTCTGTGAAAATAATTTTCATCGTAAAACAATTGACAGAACATGTTCAATTGACCAAACATTCACCCAAAAAAGCCGCCTTTTCGCTTGCTTTCGACACTGAAACATGGTAAAATCAAATGAGTAAAACTTGTCAAAACGTGTACTATTTGATACAAACATATATGCTATAGGTCATGTCAAGAAACCTTTACTCGTCTGTAAAAGGTCGATTTACTGATTTGGCTTTTCTGCAGGGCTTCATCCATGGTGATGCAGCCCTTTTTCCATTCCTGTACAATGGCGGCGAAATCCTCCGGTACTTCTGCCCTGGGCCTGCCGAACCGCACGCCCCGCTTTTTTGCCGCCGCTATCCCCTCGGCCTGCCGCCTACGGATGTTTTCCC
>ERZ1034949.858-NODE-858-length-16966-cov-18.191414_pt1 | contig 16966 bp, 16 predicted proteins | sample MGYA00520590_ERZ1034949 | MGnify/ENA primary metagenome ERZ1034949 (study PRJEB33766, sample SAMN09781752) | gut metagenome | biome: gut microbiome | host: Homo sapiens | place: Madagascar | study: EMG produced TPA metagenomics assembly of the PRJNA485056 data...
TCCTTTATTTGCGGCGTGTTATAATAAACATTATTTAGGTAATTTTTGTTTAATGTGGCTCATCTATAATATAAAAGTTCTTTTACATTATAGATGTGTTTGATGTTTATCTGAATGGTTTATACAGTTTGCGGAAATTTATTTTTGCTTCTAACTAAAATTTACAGGGGCTATATTTCTATAACAGCCTACTTCTTTTATTCTATATTCTCTTCCTGATTTTTGCAGCTTATAACAATACGCATATTATATCGCGCTTTCTTGGCACTTTATGGCACTAATTATATACAATATCTTTGCATTCTTTTACTGTCGGATGTTTCATTGTGAACTCGTATACAGAAATTTTCGTATAAATAAAAACTACCAGACTTGCCTCTACTCCCCTACAAGCGGAGAGAGTTTCCTCCTATTCCCTTACTATCTCCTTTTTACTTCTTGACAAAATACAGAAACTTTTTATACTTTGTCTTAAATATTTATAATTATGTTTAATTAAATTTTATTATTATGGAAAAGAATGATTTGTACAAAGAGTTTTTTGAAGAGGCTATTAATAGCGGTATTGCTTTAACTCCGAAATTAAAAGAAATAGCTCAGAAAATATCTGCCCAAAAAGATAAAGACGGCGTAAATGTATCGGTCAATAATGATGTTGAGACATTTAAGGCTCAGCTTTGTGGTAATATTCTGGCTAAGGGAAAAACTGTTGTTTTGCCGAAATCTGAAAAAATTGTAATTCTAAAAGAAAATTTGCGTTTTGTTGATAGAACAAATTTAGGTGAAATTCTTCAGAGTTGTGATGATTGTTTGAACGATAAGGAGTTTTTAGAAATTCTTGCTCATTTTCTACACAACAAACTATTTAGATTTTATAGTGACTTGCATAAAAGAGGTTGCTATTTCAAATATCTTACATTTTGGTTAAATGTTGGAGGTCAGATCGAGCTGGCAGATATAAGAGATTTTGCTGCATTTGAGCAAGGTGAAAATGAACACCTTGAGGAATTGATTAACCTATATAAAAGTAAAGGTAATAAAATTTCTGATGATGATGTTGCTCTTTTTAAGCTTTGCAGAAAAAGAAAGAAAATAGTTTATAGATATGAACTAAAAAAATTATAGATAAAAAACACGGGATGTATTTCTCGTGTTTTTTATAATTAGTGGCCTTATACAAAATTAAAAACGTAATTGATACTAAATCTTGAAAATCGTGAAATTACTAATCGTTATAAGGTAAAGTGTTGTCAATAATCAAACTCCCAAGTAAGTACACAATATTCTTCATCGGTGGCGGTTGTGCGACATATGCGCTCTATATCGCTCAGCGTGATTTTGCTAAAACATTGGCGGTCTTCTCCGCAATATTTATCATTATAAAAATAATTATTCCTATATGCGCTGTTATTGCAATAAACACCTGCATAATATAAATGTTCGTGCAGAGGTACCAGAATATTTTGCCAAAAAGCTTTGCACAGCTGTTTAGAAAACGTCTGCGAAACAACATTTCCGCTTTCTGAAACAGAACTGCTGCCAAACAAGATAGTAATAACAACTCTGTTGCCGCGGCTGAAAACAGATAAAGTATTGCCCATGACATCCGATACATTTTTATGTCCGTCATAATCGGCTGCATTTTTCCAGTTGCTGGGGATTAAATTCATTGCTGATAAGGTTGGCAATAAATCATAGCGGACTTTCTCGCCATGCAATTTTTCAAAGTCGTTTAAATGTTCTATAATCCCCTGCATTAAATAGCTGTATTCACCGATTACCTTGTTTTCTTTCCATTTTTCCATCGCTTTTGAGTAGCCTGCAATGCCGCCGACTGTTAAAACGGCAATAATAGCCAGCACGCCTAGCATTTCTATCATGGAACGCCCAGCAGAGCAAAGGTCATTGCGAGCAACGCGAAGCAATCCAGAACTATTTATAGAGTTGCTTCTGAACTTGTTATTTCCGAATGTGTGATTTTTTACGCCGAACTCTGCAAAAACACGCTGAGCGGCAAAAAATACGCCTTTAATCAGATGTTTAGGATTTGCAGAGAGAGAGAGACCTTTGAATAGCTTATTTTTCATCTTTCTTTCCTCTAAAATTATGTTGTTTACACATCAATTCTATAACAGTCTCACTCCATAAGTCAACCGGAAAATCAAAAGAATAAGGTTATGGCGCAGCTGTCTTCTCCGGTGCAATAATTGCATGTATCATGTACATCGCTTAGTGTCATATCTCTGATACATTTTGCTTTACCGGAGCAGGTTGATTGTCCGTAGTATATTTTGCTTCCGTTTTTTGAGCGGAAGAGGTGGGCTCTAAGAATTGCACTATTTAAAGGAATAACTATATTATTGAAAATTTCCGTACATAGTTTGCCGGAAAATGTTTGTGTATATTGATTGGTTTCGGCTTTGCTCATTCCTTGCAAATAAAAATCTATAACTAAATTATGTGATGAAGCGTTAATATAAACTTGCAAGTAGTTCCCATAGGCATCATTTACGCCGTAATTGCCTCTTCTTATCCATGTTTGCGGAATAAGACCTGCTGCTTCCGCTATTTGTGTGGCACCTACAAATGTTTGGTCGGATTTATATTTTTGCGCAAATTCTATATAATCAAGCATACCATTTATCAGATAGCTATATTCTTCTATTGCTTTATTTAGCTTAAACTTTTCCATAGCCTTAGAATATCCGGCGATGCCACCCACGCTCAGCACACCAATTATCGCCAGAACGCCGAGCATTTCTATCATGGAACGCCCTTTTTCAAAATTCTTATACATATTTCTAACCTCCGTTTAATTTTGTTATATAAAAACAAAACCCGCCGTAAAAAGCGGGCGGATGTTCGAAAACCGTCACTAAATTGAATAAAAAAACGGCTCGGCTTATTCAGCATATAGCCTTATTCACCGACATCCGTCCCTTAGAACAGAAGTCGGCATACACAATTTTAAGTCGCTTATGCTCAAAAGCGACTATTCAATTTAGTAAAAGGGTTTTCGACGCCCTAGACAGACTATCACCTATCTAATAAATATTTTACTGAAATATTGCACGAAAGTAAAGCTGTTTTTATAAAATATGCAAAATCAAAGTGTTATTATAGCTAAAGTGTGTAAAAAAAACGACCGTTTAAAATGGACAGTTTTTAGGCTGTTTTTTATAGTCTAGCAAAGGTTGGTAAAATTTGCAATAACTTTTTATATTTGCGATGTTTTTTGGCGTTTTTACAACATTTTATTGCCGTATGTTTTGCTGTGTAAAAATAACGGTCGTTTTTTTTACACACTTGAGGAGGAATAAGATGTTTAAGGGTATAGAATTTTTCAATGGAAAGAGCAGGGGCGAGGGGTTTGGATTGCTTCGTCATTACACTCCTCGCAATGACATTTGCTCTGTGGGACGTTCTATGATAGAAATGCTGGGCGTTCTGGCAATAATTGCAGTTTTGACAGTCGGCGGCATTGCCGGATATAGCAAGGCTATGGCAATGTGGCGCTCCAATATCCAGCGCAATATGATTAGTGAGTTTATTGCCGGTATTATAAAAATTAAGCAGAACTTAAATGCTTTTGATGAAAAATTTAATAATTTAAATGAGATAATAGAAGCTAGTGGAGATAGACCTGAAGGATTGGAATATAAAAACGGATTATTTTATGATAAAAACGGCGTTGATATGTATGTTATGCAAGGTCATTCTACTTGGAAAGATAAAAACGGAAATGTCACCGGTGGTGCGCAAAGACTGATTATATTTTTCAGATATAATCAGGGTGATGGAAATTCCTCACTCTCCGCTGTGGACTTGTGCCGCAATATTATTGAGGCAGCCAAACCGATTGCAGATGAAGTTTTAATGATTGTTTTTTGGGAAGCAGTTGACACATCAATAAGTTGGAACGGAACAAAAGGCAAAACATTATATACAGGACAAACTCTTAAAAATGCAAAAATAAATGATATAATACAAAAGTGTAAAATGAATATAGAAAATGGAGGATATGAGCAATTTTTGCTTTATCTTAATCCATATTAAAAAAAGAGCCGGAAAGGCTCTTTCTTTTAATCTTTATGGCGGAATGTGATGCGTCCTTTTGTCAGGTCGTACGGCGTCATTTCAATGTCAACTTTATCGCCGACCATAACGCGTATACGGAATTTACGCATCTTACCAGCGGTGTGTGCCAAAATCTCTACGCCGTTTTCCAATCGTACTCTGAACATGGCGTTTGGCAATTTTTCAATAACTTCGCCGGTTAATTCCAACAATTCTTCTTTACTCATTCAAACCTCGTTTTTTTCAATATTTGTCAAAGGTATAACTGTTTATAATCAATTTTGCAAGCAATTTTATCAGCAATCCTCTAAAAATACGCTATTTTTTTGCAGTTACAATCTTTACGGCTTCTTCGGCGGTCAATGAACTTGGCGCATAACCTTTTGGAATAGCGTAGTTATTTTTTCCGCACTTCAAATACATGCCGTAACGCCCCTTATTTAGCGTAATATCTTCTTTTGTTGTCGGGTGTTGAGCCAAAACCTGTGGTTCTGGCTTGGCTACAGCGTTTTTCAAAAGTTCTTCGGCGCGTTGTTCGGTAATATTAAAAATATTATCATCACCGCTTAAAGATTTTGATTTTGTGCCTTGCTTAATATATTGTCCGAATTTGCCGATATTTACTTCTATGCCATTTCCCAGATTGCGAGGTAAAGAAAGCAAAATCTGAGCTTGTTCGGCGGTCAGTTCTTCCGGTTTGACAAACTTTGGCAACGAACAGCGTTTTGGTTTTTCCGTATTGCCGGAGGCATCGCCGAGCTGAACATAATAACCATAGGGTCCTTTGCGTAAATAAACATTTTGCGCATCCATTTGACACAAAATTTTATCTTCGCCGCTGGCAAGTTTTTGAGCGCTCGCGTTTGCGGCTTCTTCCTCTTCTTCTTTAGTGTCGGTCAAAGGTTTTGTATAAGAACATTCCGGATAATTTGAGCAGCCTAAAAATGCTCCGAATTTACCGAATTTTATGCTCAAGCGCCCTTTTCCGCATTTAGGGCAAATTCTTGGGTCTGAGCCGTCTTCGCGCGGCGGAAACAGATGGGCGGACAAAGCTTCGTCCACTTTGTTAATAACTTCCGTCAGCTGCAACGGTTTAACCTCGTCTATGTTTTTGATAAACTTAGCCCAAAATCCGGCAAGCAGTTTTTTCCATTGCATAGCGCCGGCGGAAATATCATCCAAAAATTCTTCCATTTGCGCCGTAAAATCATATTCCACATATTTTTTGAAAAAGTTCTCTAAAAATACGGTCACGATACGTCCGCGGTCTTCCGGAATAAATCTGAGTTTCTCCACTTTAACATATTTGCGTTCCTGCAGAACGGCTATGATATTAGCATAAGTTGACGGACGTCCGATGCCCAGTTCTTCAAGCTTTTTAACTAAACTTGCTTCCGTAAATCTCGGAGGAGGGGTCGTAAAATGTTGAGCCGGCTTAATTTCTTTCTTTTCAACAGATTCTCCGGTTTCTACATTCGGCAGAATGGCGTTTTCGTCATCGTCATCAGAATCATCTTTACTTTCTTGATAAAGTTTCAAAAATCCGTCAAACTGAATAACTTGTCCGTTGGCACGCAATAAAATTTTGCCGTCAGCCGATTTTACGTCAACGACAACTCTATCCAAAATAGCCGGATTCATTTGGCAGGCAACAGTACGCTTCCAAATAAGTTCATAAAGCTTATAAGCGTCGCTGTCCAGTTTCATTTCCATTTTTTTCGGTGTGTTCATAACGTCAGACGGACGGATGGCTTCGTGCGCTTCCTGAGCGTTTTTAGTCTTGTTTTTATATTCTTTAGCGGTTTTTGGCAAATAGCTGGCGCCAAAATATTTTTCAATGGCTTCGCGGCAGGCTTTTATAGCTTCTTTAGAAAGGTTTACGGCATCGGTACGCATATATGTGATTATACCTGCTTCATAAAGCTTTTGCGCTACCTGCATGGTTTTTTTAGCCGAAAAACGCAATTTACGGGCAGCCTCCTGCTGCAGGGTGGAGGTTGTGAACGGCGGCGCCGGATAGCGGCTGGCTTTTTTGCGTTCAACGTTTGAAACCGCAAAATCCTGCGCCTCGATTTTTGCTTTGGCGGCCAGAGCTTTTTCTTCGGTGTTAATTGTAAACTTGTCTAATTTTTTGCCATCCAAATTGATTAAGTGGGTCAGCATTTCCGCTTTTTGAGCGGTTAAAACATTTACATCAATTGTCCAATATTCTTCAGCCTTAAATTTATCAATTTCATTTTCGCGGTCGCAAATCAAACGCAGAGCCACAGATTGCACGCGTCCGGCCGATTTAGACCCCGGAAGTTTTCGCCACAGAATAGGTGAGAGATTAAAACCCACCAAATAATCAAGAGCGCGCCGAGCCATATAAGCGCTTACTAAATCATTATCTATCTCACGAGGGTTTTCGATTCCCTCTTTAACCGCCGATTTTGTAATTTCATGGAAGACAACTCGCTGAATTTTTTTGCCTTCCAGTTTTTTCTTTTCTTTTAATTCTTCTAAAATGTGCCAAGCGATTGCTTCTCCTTCTCTATCCGGGTCGGATGCGAGAATGAGTGTGTCGCAGTCTTTTAGTGCGGCAATAATGTCATTTAGATGTTTTTTTCCTACCGGACTAAATTCCCATGTCATGGCAAAATCGTTATCGGGGTCGACAGAACCGTCTTTACTCGGTAAATCTCGTATGTGTCCGTAGCTTGCCAAAACTTTATAGTCATCACCTAAATATTTATTGATTGTTTTGGCTTTTGCCGGAGATTCTACAACAACTAATTTCATTTTATACTACACCTTATTTTAAGCGCGCTACGCGATTGCCTGCCTGTCGTTCGATTTTTCCCGAAAACTCCAAATCCAGGAGCTGCGAAAAGAAATCTGCCTGAGAGAAACCGCTGGAACGCAATAGTTCATCTATATCTACTCCTTCAAAACTAATCAGTTCAATCAATGCTGACTGACTTTCTTTTTCGGGTTGCGGTTCAGCAATTTCAATGTCAGAAATATTTACACGATTTTTTACTTTGTCAAGAGGCTTCAAGCTTAGATACGTGCTTTTTATCTGCCGGTTTTGGCTTATACTTAATATATTAAGTATGTCATCGGCGTTTTCAGTTAAAACTGCGCCTTCTTTTATCAGATGATTTGGTCCTTGCGAACGATTCTCTAACGGAGACCCTGGAACGGCAAAAATGTCTTTTCCTTGTTCTAAGGCGTATTTTGCCGTTATTAAAGAGCCGGAATGCAGGCTTGCCTCAACAACCAATGTTCCGGCAGAAAGTGCCGAAATAATTCGATTCCGTCTGGGAAAAGTGGAAATTTGCGCAGCGGTGCCAAACGGAAGTTCAGAAATAATCAGACCTTGTTCGGCTATCATTTTATAAATATCTTTGTTTTCAGCCGGATAAATCACATCGATTCCGGTGCCTAAAACAGCGATGGTCGGACCGAGTTTGTTTTTGGCATACATGGCGCCTTTGTGCGCCGCGCTGTCAATGCCGCGAGCCATGCCCGAAACCGTAAGAACATCGTTTTCGGTTAAGTCATAAGCGATTCGCGAGGCGATTTTTCTTCCATTTATGGAAGCATTTCTTGCGCCGACTATAGCCACGCTCAGCGGATAGTTCAATAATTCAATATTACCCAAAGCATATAAAATCGGAGGGGCGTCATTAAGTTGTTTCAAGGATTCGGGGTATTGTTTGTCTGTATAAGCTATCAAGCGGATTCCGGATTTTTCGGCTCGTTCAATTTCTTTTTCAGCCATTGATTTTGGGCAGAGCTGCTTTTTTGTAGAGATAACTTGCAATACTTTTTCCAAACATCTGTAAGTCTGCATATGTTTATAAAAAGTAATCGGGCCGATTCCATCGGTCATCATCAAGCGTAAAATATCCAACAGCTCCGTTTGCTCTGCCACGTTTTAAGCCTTTTTCTTAAAGCTGATTTTGCTTTCGGTACCATTAAGCAGGCGAGCTATATTCGCATGATGGCGTATAATTACCAATAAAGCTATAATCGTATAAAACGCCGCATATATAGGCGGACACATAAAAAACGCGACTATCGGCATTGAAACAGCCGCGGTTAAAGCCGAAAGTGAAGAATATCGAAATGTAAACGCCATGACTAGCCAAACGGCTAAAGCAATCAAGGCAACCTGCCATTGCGTCATTAAAATAAAACCAAAAGCGGAGGAAACGCCTTTTCCGCCCTTAAATTTCAGCCAAACCGGAAAATTGTGACCTATAACGCCGAAAGAACCGGCAATCAATGAGCCGACAACATTCAGAGAAGTGTCTATACCGGCAAGAGATAGGGCTGTATCAGGTAAAATATGGCAAGCGGCATAAGCGGCTAAGCCGGCTTTAAATGCATCTAATAAAACGGTCAATAAAGCCAACGTTTTGTTTCCGGTGCGCAAAACATTGGTGGCGCCGATGTTGCCGGAGCCGATTTTGCGGATATCGCCGTAACCGGCTAAATAGCATAAAACCAAGCCGAATGGGATTGAACCGGCTAAATAACCGCCGGCAGCGCAAAGAACCAAGTATAAATTCATCATTATTCTCCCGTATTTGAAATTTCTTCTATCAATAGCAGAAAACGCAAAATTTTCAACTATATTTTGCTGCTTGAAAAAATTCTGCTGAAAACGTGTAAAATATTGATGACAACGACGGCAAAATGCGTAACATATAATCAAATTAGTATAGGGTGGAGAAATGAAACCTGTTTATAAAAGAATTTTATTGAAGCTTTCGGGTGAAGGTCTGATGGGTGACAAAGGCTTCGGCGTCGACGCGGCTATAGCTGCGGCTTTGGCTGATGAAATTGCCAAAGTGCGCGAGCTTGGCGTGCAGGTTTGTTTGGTAATCGGCGGAGGCAACTTTTTCCGCGGAGCGAAAAACGCTACGGAAGGAATGGATAGAAGCGTCGCCGACCAGGTCGGTATGATGGCAACTTTGATGAATGCGTTGGTTATGAAAACCGCTATAGAGCGTTCAGGATGCCCTGTTGAAATTTATTCTGGCTTGGTTATGCCGCAGGTGTGTGAGACATATAGCTTCCGGGAAGCTGTGAAATCATTGGAAAAAGGTCGCGTTGTGATTTTTGCCGCAGGTACGGGCAACCCGTATTTTACAACCGATTCCGGAGCTGCGCTGCGTGCTGCAGAAATGCATTGCGATGTTATAATGAAGGCGACGCAGGTTGACGGGGTTTATGATTCTGACCCTAGAAATAATCCTGCGGCCAAGCGATATGAAACAGTCAGCTTTGCGGAAGTGGAAGATAAAAAACTGAAAGTTATGGATATGACGGCTATAACAATGGCGGCAGAAAATAATATCCCGATTATGGTTTTTGCTCAAAAGGGCGGGGATTCCATTGTAAAGGCCGTCTGCGGTCTTGCCAGATGTACAATCATTAAATGAAAATAAGAGGTGAAAATGTCTGATTTTGAAAAAATTAAAACTGAAACTTTAAGCCGGATGGAAAAAAGTCTGGAAGCCTTGAAAACAGATTTTGCCGGATTGCGCGCAGGACGCGCTCACGCCAGTCTGTTGGATGGTATTATGGTTGAAGCTTACGGCAATATGACGCCGATTAGTCAGGTAGGCACGGTCGGAGTTCCTGATGCCCGTACTTTGTCGGTCAGCGTTTGGGATAAAGGCTTGGCTAAAAGTGTGGAAAAAGCTTTGAGAGAAAGCGATTTAGGCTTGAACCCTATGTCTGACGGACAGCTGATACGTATACCTATTCCGCCGTTGAGCGAGGAACGCCGTAAAGAATTGGTTAAAATATCTGGAAAATATGCAGAGCAATGCAAAGTTGCAGTTCGGAATATTCGCCGCGATGCTATGGATGAAGTGAAAAAACTGAAGAAGGATTCGCTGATTTCTGAAGATGAAGAAAAGAAATATAATAGTGATATTCAAAAGTGGACTGATGACACTATCCGTAAAGTGGACGAACAGACAGCGCTTAAAGAAAAAGATATTATGCAGGTATAGGGTGTTGATGTGACTGTGAAAAACTTGCAACATATCGCATTTATTATGGATGGCAACCGGCGTTGGGCAAAAAAACGCGGTCTGCCTGCTGTTGTCGGCCATAAAAAAGGAGCCGAAGTTTTGATTGACACAGCAAAAGCTGTGAAAAGTTTTGGTGTCAAATTTATGACCGTCTATGCTTTTTCTACGGAAAATTGGCAGCGCGATAAAGAAGAAGTTGACGGACTTATGAATCTGCTGCGCAATTATTTGGATAACAGTTTTAAAGAATTGGAAGAAAATAACGTCAAAATAGTTTTCATTGGCGAACGCGATATGCTAGCGGCTGATATTGTTGCTAAAATGGCAAAAATAGAAGATAAGACGCGGCAAAATGACGGTATGACGCTTTGTGTGGCTTTGAGTTATGGCGGACGCCAAGAAATTGTTGCTGCATCGAAAAAAATTGCCGAATTGGTGCAAAGCGGTAGTTTAAAACTGGAAAATATAGATGTTTCGACATTTTCCTCAATGCTTTATACCGCCGAAATTCCGGAGCCTGATTTGCTTATCCGTACTAGCGGTGAACAACGTATAAGCAATTATCTTTTGTGGCAGCTTGCCTATAGTGAAATGTATTTTTCGCAGACTCTGTGGCCGGATTTTTCAAAATCAGAATTAAAAGATATTATTGAAATTTATAACAAGAGGGAGAGAAGATATGGTAAGTCGTAAATTGGGAGCGATAGCTAAAAGAATTTTAGCGGCGATTGTGATGATTCCTGTTGCTGTTGACGTTCTTTACATAGGCAGTCCTTATGTCGAAGTGTTGGCAATTGTTGTAGGCGGTTTGCTGGCATGGGAGTGGGCAAATTTGCTCTCGTCTCAAAAAGCATCGGCCTATGTTGCGGCCTATATGATGAGTTTGGCCGTTTCGTTATGGAGCTATAATTTTGCTGTGTTATTTACGATGATTGCTATAACTTCATTGGTGGTGTTTTTTATAGCCGAAAAGGAAAAACGCCGCGGTTTGATTACATTAGGCGTGCCGTATATTTCTATCGGTATCGGTTCTCTTATTTGGATGTATCGCTGTTTTGACCCTAGCGAAGGTTATTATGACCCTCAATATAACTATAGCTTTATGATGACTTTATGGTTTTTTCTTATGGTTTGGAGTATGGACATCGGCGGTTTGGTTGTCGGATGTAATCTGCGCGGTCCTAAATTGGCTCCTAAAATCAGTCCGAATAAAACTTGGTCCGGTTTGTTCGGCGGAATTTTGCTTTCCATTTCTGTCAGCATAATCTTTATGTATGTTTGTACAGAAATTATGGATATTCCATTTTATTCAAATAATCTGAATCATATATCATTTACCTATTCTCCGCTGCAGATTCGTTATGTTTGGCATGTGAATGACCAAATTTTATATGCCTTTGCCGCCGGACTTATTGCGGTGTTGGCGCAAATAGGTGATTTAATTGAATCGGGCATTAAACGAAAGGTTGGAGTTAAAGATTCCAGTAAGCTTATACCTGGACACGGCGGCGTGTTTGACAGGGTTGATGGCTTGATTTTTGCGGCACCGTTTGTTTATTTGTTCTTTATGTATATGCGTTGAGGAAAATAAAATGGAAAGTTTGTTAAATATTGTTTATTACATTGTGCCGTTTATTGTTCTGCTTGGGGTTTTGGTTTTTGTTCATGAGTTTGGACATTTTATCATAGCTCGCAGTCTTGGTGTCGCCGTATCTGACTTTTCTATCGGTTTTGGAAAGGAATTATGGAGCAGAACCGATAGACATGGCACAAAATGGAAAATATGCGCCGTGCCTTTGGGGGGATATTGTCAGTTTTTGGGTGATGCGGATGCGTCTTCTTCTACATCTGATAAAAAAGCCTCTGAATTATCGGATGAAGACAAGAAACACGCTTTTCCATATCAAAAAGGGTGGAAAAAGTTAGCGATTGTTGTGGCTGGACCGGCATTCAATTATCTGTTTGCTATTGTTACATTTATTGGTATTTTTTATTGCTGCGGCAAAATCGTTTATCCATCTGTGGTCGGCGCCGTGATAGAAGGTGAGGCCGCTGATTTGGCCGGTATTGAAGCCGGTGATAAAATTATCCGCATAAATGGCAATGAAACTCCAGATTTTCAGGCAATAGGCAATGAGGTTAACTTATCAACAAATGATGAAATATCTGTTGATATTGAACGCCCGTTGACTTTTAAGCTGTTTACTTCGGAAATTGAAAATCCGTGTTCTACTTGTGAAAATAAAAAAGAAAAAATTTTGGGATTGATGTCTTTACCGGCAAAAACTGACCCGAAAACCGGTGAACTTCTTCCATCGCCGTCCGTGGTAGGCAATGTGATGGTCGGAAGCTCTGCTGAGCAGGCTGGATTTTTAAGCGGAGATATTTTAGATAGTGTCAATGGTGTGAAATTAAATGATTTTACTCAGTTGAAAGAATATGTAAGCGCGCATGTCGATGATGAGTTGGAAATTAAAGTTCGCCGTCCGCTTAGCGTTAAGGCCGTTCTAAAAGAAACTGATTTTGATTCTGGAAACGGAAAATCCGAAAAGCGCCGTATGCTAGGCATACAATCAACGGCAGGAATTGTATTTTCTCGCCGCAATATGACTTTTGGCAGCGCTGTTCAATCCGGCTTTGCCGAAGCATGGGATGTAACTGTTACAACTTTGCGTGCTGTCGGTCAAATGGTAACGGGGCAACGCGGTGGCAAAGATGTAGGCGGAATTATCCGCATTGCCGAAATGTCCGGTGATGTCAGCAAATCAGGCGGTTTAATCGGATTCATTTATTTTATGGCTTTGCTGTCGGTTAATTTGGGGCTGATTAACATTTTGCCTATTCCGGTTTTGGATGGCGGTCATGTGGTTATTTATTTGAGCGAAATGATTATCCGCCGCGAATTAAAACCGCAGGTTAAGGATTATATTTTTAAGTTTGGTCTTTTTATAATTTTAGCCATCATGGTTTTGGCAACATGGAATGACCTTGTGCATTTATTTAACAGATGGTTTGACTAAGGAGTATGAATAAAAGATGAAAAAGAAACTTTTTGCCGGCGTAATGGCCACCAGCTTATTGGCTTTTGAGGCGATGGCTTCGGATATGCTGGTTAAAAAAATAGAAGTAAACGGACTTCAACGTGTTGAGAAAGCTACAGTTTTGTCTTATTTGAACATAAAACAAAACTCTACGGTTACACAAGATAAGTTGGACAGTTCTTTTAAACGTTTATATGATACGGGTTTGTTTAGCGATGTCAATTTTGATACGTCAAAAGACAATACATTGGTTATTAGTGTAAAAGAAAATCCGGTTATCGGAAAGCGTGCTTTTGACGGCAATGATAAAATCGATGATAAAATTTTGGAAAGCGAAGTGCAGTTGGGACCTCGCTCTGTCTATGATAAAGCTAAAGTTCAGCAGGATGTGCAGCGCATTTTGGACGTATATCGCAAAACCGGACGCTATACCGTTACGGTGGAACCTAAAATTATCAAACGTGATGACAGCCGAGTTGATTTGATTTATGAAATAGATGAGGGAGCCGCTGCTAAAATCGATAAAATCAATTTTTTGGGCAATACTCACTATTCGGCCTCTGATTTACAAGATGAAATCATGAGTAAAGAAAGCCGTTGGTATCGTATTTTTACTTCATCTGAGACTTATGATGCCGAAAAAATGAATTATGATAAAGAACTGTTGCGTCGTTTTTATACAAACCGCGGTTACGCCGATTTTAAGGTCGAGTCCGCAGTTGCCGAACTGAGCGCCGATAAAAAATCGTTTATTTTGACATTTACTATGGACGAAGGTGTTCGCTATAAAATCGATAAAATCAGTATCAAATCAGAGATAAAAGATGTTGATGTTAATCCGCTTTATGATGATGTCGAACTATCAAAGGGAGATTGGTATAATGCTGATTTGATTGAAAAATCTATCAGCGCTATAACAGATACTCTTGGAAAAAAAGGTTTTGCCTTTGTTGATGTGGATTCGGAGCTTGTTCGCAATAATGAAACCGGAACAGTTGATTTAGTGTTTAATATTACCGAAAGCCGCAGAATTTTTGTTGACCGCATAAACATAACCGGAAACGACAGAACTTTGGATGAGGTTATTCGCCGAGAGTTTCGTTTAGATGAGGGAGATGCACTAAACGTCTCTAAATTGCGCGATTCTCGTCGTAATGTTGAAAATCTGAACTATTTCAGTAAAGTAGATATTCAAACCGAGCCAACAGGACCTAATAAGGCTGATTTAAATGTTAATGTTGAAGAAAAATCAACTGGTTATTTCAATGTCGGTGTCGGCTATTCAACCACCAACGGCGCTTTGCTGCGTGCTGGCGTGACTGAAAACAACTTCCGCGGCCGCGGTCAGGAGCTTGGTTTTAATGTCGGTATTTCTCAGCGTACAAAAGATTATGATATAAGCTTTACCGAACCATATTTCTTGGGACGCCGCTTGAGCGCAGGTACTGATTTGTTTATGACCGAGCAGAATTATGAAGATGAAGCATCTTATGATACAAGTTCAAAAGGCGGACGTCTTCGTTTTGGCTGGAACTACACAGATGACTTTTATCATTATACACGCTACACATTGAGCAAAAATGAAGTAAATCATGTTAAATCATACGCGTCTGAATTTGTAAAATCTGAAGAAGGAAGCAGCACAGCTTCTGTAATCGGTCAGACTTTTGTCTATGACAAACGTGACAACGCAATCAACACCAAAGAAGGCTATTACCTTTCTTTTGGCAATGATTTTGCCGGTGTCGGTGGTGATGATAAATATAATAAATTTGATGCCAAAGCATATAAATTCTATACGCTTTCTGACTATTACACATTCAAATTGTTTGCGACAGGCGGTTATATTGCCGGCTACAGCGGAGAAAATGTCCGCTTGTCTGACCGCTATTATTTGGGTGGACAAACATTGAGAGGTTTTGAATTTGCCGGTATTGGCGCGCGTGATAAACGTACGGATGATGCTTTGGGCGGTAACTGGATGATGTATTCAGGTGTGGAGATGACATTCCCTATCGGACTGGATGAACTGGGAATTAAAGGACGCACATTCTGGGATGTCGGCATGTTGGGAAAACCGGATAATTTTGATTCGCAAAAAATTGATTATTCGTCAAAAGTCCGCAGTTCTGTAGGTTTCGGATTTGACTGGATGTCTCCGATGGGTAAAATTGATATTGATTTTGGTTTCCCTATCAGTAAAGCTAAATATGATAAGACCGAAGTTTTCCGTCTGAATTTTGGTACAAGCCTCTAGGAGAATATGATGGTAGATAAAAATTTTTATGAAATTAGAGAAAATGTCACTTTGGCAGATGTCGCCGGAGTGACCGGTGCAATACTTAGTGACGCCTCTAAGGCTAAAGACGTTATCAGGGGAATTGCCACCATGCAATCTGCCGGAGCCGATGAAATATGTTTTTTCTATGACCGCAAGAGCAAAGAGCAAGCGGCAGAAATCAAAGCTAAGGCTTGCGTTACAACCGAAGCATTGCGTCAGTTTTTGCCGGCTGATGCGGTGGTTTTAACCTGTGAAAATCCAAAGGAAGCTTTTGTTCGTCTTAATGAATATATGTATTCTGAAAAAAAGCCTGTTTTGGAAATTGATGCCAGCGCAAAAATTTCTATGTTCGCAAAAATAGGCGAAGGATGCTATATCGGTGCCAATGCGGTAATTGAGGATAACGTTGTTATCGGCAATAACTGCCGCATAGAGGCCAATACCGTAATTGCCCACGATTGTAAAATCGGTAATAATTGCCGTATCGGTGCCGGGGCGTCTGTTGCTTATGCGCTGATAGGGGATAATTGCTACATCTATGCCGGCGCTCGTATCGGACAGGATGGTTTTGGTTTTCAGCTTATGGGCGGACAACATCACCGCATCCCGCAACTAGGCCGTGTTATTATCGGTAATGATGTGGAAATCGGCGCCAATACTTGTATTGACCGAGGTGCGTTGGATGATACGGTTATCGGCGATGGCTGCCGCATTGATAATTTGGTGCAGATTGCCCATAATGATAAATTAGGCCGCGGCTGTGTGATTGTTTCACAAGTCGGAATCGCCGGAAGTTGTACATTGGGTGACTATGTCATCTGCGGCGGACAGGTTGGTTTGGCCGACCATTTGCATATCGGTAACGGCGTGCAGATTGCAGCTCAATCCGGCGTTATGCGTGACATAGAAGATGGCGCGGTTATGATGGGCAGTCCATGCGTTCCTTTTAAGGATTTTATGCGTCAGGTTGCTTTTTTGCAAAAAAATTCAAAAAAATAAAGTGAGGAAAAAATGTCTGAAAAGAAAATATATAATATTGATGAAGTAATGAAAATGCTGCCGCATCGTTATCCGTTTTTGCTGGTGGATAGATTGGAAGTTGAAGAACCGGGAGTCAAAGGTGTCGGTATCAAAAATTTAACCATGAATGAAGAATTTTTTCAAGGTCATTTCCCAGGCAATCCGATTATGCCCGGAGTTTTGCAAATTGAGGCTATGGCGCAGTCTGCCGGTTGTGTGGTTATGAGTGCGGATTCAGATTATGCCAATAAAAAACGCAGCGTTCTGTTTATGGCTGTAGACGGTGTAAAATTCCGCAAACCAGTTCGTCCGGGCGACCAGCTCAGAATGCATGTCGAAAAAATAAAAGAACGCCGAAACATTTTTGTTTTTCATGGCGTTGGGATGGTTGATGGGCAGGTTGTCTCTGAGGCTGATTTAACAGCGATGATTGTCGAGTAGACTAAAAATCAATAATACATACCGAAAACCGCCGCAAAGGCGGTTTTTTGCGTATATATATATAACAAAAT
>ERZ1034949.863-NODE-863-length-16843-cov-4.331010_pt1 | contig 16843 bp, 18 predicted proteins | sample MGYA00520590_ERZ1034949 | MGnify/ENA primary metagenome ERZ1034949 (study PRJEB33766, sample SAMN09781752) | gut metagenome | biome: gut microbiome | host: Homo sapiens | place: Madagascar | study: EMG produced TPA metagenomics assembly of the PRJNA485056 data set...
GAGTGGAATCCAGATCCAGAATAACAGCCTGTGGCATCTGAATACTGTAAATTTTTCTCCGAAGTACTCTGGCAATCGTAAGGAACTGGTTTAAAGTGCCTTCATCCATATGGTTAAAGAAGTATCAATACCAAGTTTGCTTATGAATTCTTTGATAAGAAGCAAGCCTGCATCGGATGAGAGATCTCCTCCATCAAAATTTATTTTTATCTGTCTATTGCTTTCTAAGGCTAATTTTCATTCATCTGATAGGTGAAAAGCAATATTCAGTTAAAATATAGAAACTATGTGGCTTTCAGCCACTTTCACGGCTGTGCCGTGAATAATCTAGGTTAAACTGTTAGCAGCATATTTGCCATCTGATAAGGATGTATTAGACTACTTCTTCGTGCTGTCAGATGTGTCAAAGAGATTAACTAAGGATAGAAGCCTCCGCTTTATCAGAAATGGTGTGTATTGGAAGTTGAACGAATTGCATTTAACAGGAAAGCTGTCGAGTATAATTAACGATAAGGACAAGTTAAAAAGGAAACTTCTACAAGATGCATATTGGGAAGATGATTCTATAGACAATGACACGTATGAAAGCGATTGTGCTAAATATGTGGGCTATTTTTCCATAGTGAAGGGAAGGATAGTTGCCCATAAAGAGGAAATCAGAAATGCCATGTGCATTGGAGATATGCTGTTTGCAAAGTGGCTGGATAGACCGGGAGTGGTTTCATACAATCTTGAGTCTGGCGCACACGAAATCCAGTATAACAGAGAACTGACAAAGGAAGAAGTTCAGTTGGTACTTAATGCATATCATATTGTTTATGCGGCTTATTGCGTTAGCGTAGACAAGTGCCGTCTTGATTGACTACACCATTATTATACTAGGAGGTGAGTGGCTGTGCATAAACCTATTTTAGCGGTTACAGGAGATACACATGGAGAAGAAGGCAGATTTCTTTATCCAGAAGAATTAGCAAACAAGCATTTGCAAAAAGGAGATTATTTGTTTATCTGTGGTGATTTTGGCTATCTGTTTGACGATTCATACAGAGAAAGGCAATTCCTAAAATACCTTGCAGAAGATGTGCCGTATACCATTTGTTTTTGTGATGGAAATCATGAGAATTTTGATTTGATAAATGCTTATGATGTTACAACTTGGAATGGCGGTAAGGTACATATTATAAAAACGGATGAAAACGGGACTCCTAAAGTCATCCATTTAATGCGAGGACAAGTATACGAAATAGAAGGAAAGCGAATCTTTGTTTTTGGTGGTGCGTATAGCATTGACAAGGCCATGAGGATTGAGGGAAGAAGCTGGTGGCCACAGGAGATGCCAAATGAGGAAGACATGAGCGAAGCAACCAGGAATTTAGAGGCTGCTAATTGGAAAGTGGACTATATACTTACACATGCAGCTCCGGAAGAAACAATGTCAATTTTTCATCCAGAGCATGTACATGAAATGCCACTTAACGGTTTCTTAGAGTATATTCGTGAAAAAACGCAGTATAAACACTGGTATATGGGACATCTTCATCGTGATGAAGATGTGTGGCGTCATCAAACAATTCTATGGTTTTCACTTCGGAACATGGAAGACAATACAGAATTCAGTTAGTGATCTGTGTTACGTTTATATCAGAGAGTTTAAAGATTCTTGGTTTGTAGACGTTTATTATTTCAGATGCCACGATGACAACGGAATCGACAGGAAGCATTTTGTGATTGCTCCGGGATATCAGATGTCGGAGGAAGACGAGTGATATGAGTGAGGATTATTCATGGGTTTCGTACATGCAAAATATAGGGGATGTTGTAGACGTATGCTATACCGATGAAAATTCTGATTGAATTCATGCGACATTTTGCCGGATAGCAAGGATATATTTTATAGCTTCAAATCACAGGAGGTGGTTGTATGTTTGGAAACGAAAGCAAGACACAGGCAGAGATTCTGAAAAATGAACCCTATGCAGAGTTTCTGCGACAGTTTGATATCGGCGGGGAAACGGTACATATTCGTATTGCATCCGATAATATTGCTCGGAACGAAGATAAGGGAATCGGTGGATTTGAATTAAATCGGACTTATACAAGATGGTATGACCTGAGATTTGTTTTCAGAACTGTGTTGGATAAGAAGGATGATTTACAGCAAGAGAAGTTCTTCGTATACCATGAGCTCCTTACGGAATTCGATGAGGAATTTCGAGATTGCTTGATGGACATGGCAGAAGATATTATGAAGAAGCAGGGCTGCATGTTTATATCTTCGCTCGCAAAATCCTGTGAGGTTGAGGCAGTAGTGAAAGCAAAAAACAGATTCTCTTTATCGTATGAGGTGGGATGCGAAAAAGAGAATGCGCGTGAAATCTGCTTGCAGTTGATCAGTCATGACGTGGCTATATTTGCAAGGAGTTTCTGATACAAAGATTTATTAAAATTTACAAGGGAGATGAACACTATGTCAATGAGTAATGAAACAACAAATGATGCAAACAATTCAAATACCGTGTCGGAGGGCAAATCGCCGTTTACAAGTACAGCATTAGGTTACATCGTCGAGCATATCTTACTTGCGGCGGTGCTTGGATATGATCTGCTACATTTCCTGCCAAAGTTTATTCGGATAGCAGCCTTTGATGAGTCGGTGGTTTGTCTTTCGGTCTGCCTGCTGATTAGTTGTGCAGTCGGGATTCTGATTACATGGCGTGACAGGAAGTGGCAATATATCTGTGTGAATGTACTTGTCGGACTTGGAGCTTATGTCGCTTGGACATTTATGGATTATCTGTCATCAGACAGATTCCGATTGATACTGACGATAGCGGTGTGTGTAGCTATTGCTGGTATGGGTTTGGCTGTATTTAGCTGGAAGAAAAATGAATCAAGTAATGGAGATTTAAAGGTAGATGGAAGAGGTAATGTTCCGGGATTGCAGATCGCTTGGCTGGGAGCCGGCCTGGCGGCTGTTACAGCTTGCATTTTTATGCCAATCTCTGTGAAGTGTATGGATGACGCGGAGATCAAGAGCACATATTATGAAAAAGTCGGCTATGATGCTGTAGCCGATGATGCCTATGAGCCAACATATGTATATGGAGATGAGTATTCTCTGGATAATAATATCGAAACCATCAAGAACATTGATGACAGCATTTGGTCGACGATTTCCGATGCGGAGAAGGAGGCAACTTTACAGGCTGTAGCTTACGCCTATGCAAATGATCAGGGACTTGGCAGTAAGATGCAATTTGTATTCAGCGATGATTCTTACGAGGATGAGTATGGGAAGTATGAATATAATGCGGATCAATCCACGGTGTATATCAGTACAGAATGTCTGTCTGATTCTGAAACAGCTTGCCAGGCGGTGATTCATCAGGTGTATCACATTTATCAGCAGGAACTTTGTGATATCTATATAACACTTACAGACACGCAACGCGCTTTTTGGAAGTTTGATAATTGCGCTGCATATATACGTTATCTGAATGGAGATCCTCTTCTTGGCTATGAAAATGATGATGACAAGAGAAGTTTTGAATTTCTTGCAAAATTAACAGGTGAAACGGAAACGCGATATTATAGAAATCACGTGTATAATTATCTAAATCCAGACCAGGAAGATTAGGGGGTGATGATATATGAGATTATTAGATGTAGACGGAGAATATGGCTGTATTGCAAGCTGGGTCACTCCCGAGATATCAGAAGGTGGTAGAAAGGTAGTGCTGCACAATGAATTTCTGGGTAAAGAGAGGGAGCTGAATCAGGATGAGGCACGTCTCCTGTTTAGTATGACCGGAAACAATGATCCGATTGTGGACAGATGTTCTTCTGATATCTGCAACAGCTTGTGGAAAGAATCATATATCGAGAAAGAGAACATAAGAGAACATGAAATATTGGAGTTTGCCGCTACGATTCAGGAGAGCCTGGATGAAGAAAAGGGTGTGACAGGTCACGTAAAGACAGAGGTGGACGAGACCGGAGAATATGTAACGGAGCTCGTATGTGAGGAGGCTCTTACAGAAGCAATAAAGGTTTATAAAGAGCAGTGGAGAACATGCAGCAAGTCGGCTCATCCGATGTTATGGACAGTCGTGTTATCCCTGTTGGGTGTAATATTATTTTCCTTTGGAGCAACCTTGTTGCCTCGGGCGTTGATTTCGGCTGCTGCAAATGACATGGAATGGGAACTTGGTGGATTTTTACTTATGATGTTAAGTACTGTGGTTGTATTCCTCTTAGAAGGGTTTCCGAGGGATTTGTGTCATGGTGCTGTCGGCAGGTTGTTCGGAGCCCGTGTCATTTATAAGGGATTTTTAAATGGTTCATTGCTGCATGGCGATTGGTACCTGATAGACGACTCTGTGGTTATCGGAAAATATTATGCAATCCGAAGGATGCACATCAGGCTTGCCGGCGCATATTGTGACTTCTTGATTGCTTCGATTTTGTCAGGAGTGTTGCTTCACACGGAAAATACAATTCTCTATTGGATTGTCAGCGGAATGTTGTTTGGCATTCTTATAAGGTGCGCGGTACATTTCTTTCCGTCATTTTTACATGAGGATTGTATCCAAGTGTTAGATGCAATGATGCATGCAAATCACATTTCCTATGGACTGAGTTATTTGGGCCGGTTGTTTCGTGACAGTGATACAAGGCATGAACTTCTGGCCCAAAGGGGAATCCATGCAGTCGGCGCTTTGCTTGTGTGTGCATTGATAGTGTTTCTCCAGATTATAGGGCATATAGGATTTTGGAGCTTGATCATATTTTATGTCGGATTGATGGGGTGATGATTATGACGTTTGATATAATTAAGTTATTAATATTGGGTGTAAACAGTGGGTATTTCCTTTATACGGGAGCTGCTCAACGGGATCTGGTTGATGGCGGAATTGGAGTATTGCTGTTTTTTGTTATGATTGGAATGGTTGGCTTTACATCCGGGCATGAAAGCCTGTGGTCATTTTTGTTCGCTTTTATTGTGATAATTCCGTGTAATATCAAGGTTACAGAGGTGTTGCTGTTCGATATGATGTACAAAAGGTATTCGGATAGCTTTAACATGCTTTATGTAACGGACTATCCGTTTAAAACATTTGGTGTGGCATTTTCAAGATTGTCGGTATGGAGCAAAGTCTTTACGGTAAGTATGGGTGTATTCATTTGTGTTATTATACTTATGGCAGAGTTATATGCGACAGGCTTGATCGTTCGAACAATCTGGCCAGATCAAAAAAGAGACACTTTCCGCTTATTTGTACCGGCAGAGAAAGCTGAACAGGAAGATGACGTTACTATGCGGGTGACTTGGTCAAGAAAAAATATGTATTATTATGCTCCTGAATCAGAGACGGATGATGAAGAGGATGTTAATAAGAAAAAAGCAGAGGAATTCGATTGGAGGAGAGAACTTGCGCTTGAGGGTGATAAACCAGTAGGGATAGTCCGTTATAAGAAACGTTCAAAGAATTCAACAATTACGAACCGGTGACATTTGAGGAGCTACTTGAGAATAATAATCGGTGGTGTGAGCGTGGAGGCACTTGCGATGAGGGAGGTGACGCGAATTATGAGTAGTTTTGAATATTGGGATTTGTTTAATCGGAATCGAGTATGGATAAGAAATCACCACAAGCGTGGAGACAAGATTCCTGACGGATTGTATCATATCGTCGTTCACTCATGGGTCATGGATTACTACGGTAACTTCCTGATCTCGCAGAGGCAGAAGGGGCGGACGGATGAGCTGATGTGGGAGAGGACAGGTGGCTCTGTTCTTGAGGGTGAGTCTTCGATCGAAGGTGCAAAGCGTGAAGTCGGGGAAGAATTAGGAATAGATCTTGCAGGAATACAACCGGTTTTGTTAAAATCAGAGAGAAGAGATAATTATAGTGATTTCTTTGATGCCTGGCTGTTCGTGGTAGACAGAGAAAAAACTATCTGTAAGATTGACAATGTTGAAGTTCGGGACTTTAAGTGGGTGGATTTGCCTGAATTGAAACGTATGGATAACGATGGGCTGCTTGTCAGCAGTTCGCTATATTATGAAGAGGTATATGAGCTTTATTCTTCTTTGAAAAAGCAAAGGTTCTATGTTGAAGGGAGTGGGGATGTGTGAGCACAAGGACATTTGTCGTATCGGATATTCATGGTGATTACAAGAATTTTCACAAGTTACTTGCAGACGTTTCTTTTGACGCAAATGCCGACAAGCTGTATGTCAATGGCGATGTGCTTGATCGTGGAAAGTGTTCACTGAAGCTCTTGTATGAGATTAAGCAGATGTCGGAAGAGCATCCGGGACACGTATTTCTCACCATGGGCAATCATGAGCTGTTCTGCCTTCAGTATATTCGCAGAGAATTATCGGATTTTACATGGCGGGCATTTGGTAGCACGGACACGGTGGAGGAGGTCAACCGCCTCAATCCATCTGAAACGGAAGCTCTTGCTGAGTATATACAGAGCCTGCCGTTATATCTCACGATTGACGGCGCGAAGGAGGGCAGGGATGGACAGCTGCTCATGACACATTCCGGCTTTCAGGCAGATTATATTGTCAGAGAACCGGACGGCAGCATCAATGTAGTCAAGACAATCGAGAGTAGTGCACGTTCGGATTTGTTCAAGCATTTGGTATCAAACGATATTCACTACATACCCACTGCAGATCGGAAAGCATTTGATCGGACGGTGTTGGTCGGGCACGTTCCCGTGATGCGTCTGAATTATGACGGCTCATATAAAATTCGCCGGGACCGAAACCTGATCAGTATAGATTCCGGGGCGGGACACAGAGAAAGTGGCGGACGGCTGTCACTGTACGAGGTCGAGACCGGTGCGGAATATTATAGGTAAAGAATGAGATTATAAAAGAAAGCAATCTTTAGGTGGATTGCTTCTTCTTATTGTACTGGTCATACATCAGGATTGAACACACATAAATGACAAGTTTTTCCTGATTGATAATGTTAGTGTAAGTGTTAGAAATGCGATTGCACGTGAAATTGTAAGCAATATTCTTGTACATCGTGAGTTTAGTACGGCATTTCCGGCGAAACTTGTGGTTGAACCGGACAAGATATATACAGAGAATTGGAACAGGGCGCAACGAGTAGGACGGATAGAACCTCAAAATTTCACACCGTATCCCAAAAATCCGGTGTTGTCAAATTTCTTTGTTAATATTGGCTATGCAGATTCATTAGGTTCAGGAGTTCGTAATTTGTATAAGTATACAAAAATATATTCGGGCGGTGAACCTGATTTTGAAGAGGGAGATGTGTTTAAACTGACAGTTCCACTTAAAGAACGCAATGAAAGTGAACATGTTGATGATAATGGCACCAAAACTTGCACTAAAGTTGGCACCAATGACACTAAAGTTGGCACCAATGGCACTAAAGTTGGCACCAAAGCTGGCACCAATGACACCAAAACCGGAACGGATGTACACGAAGAGGATATTGAGGCAAAGATTGTTGAGTTGATTCGTGAAAATAAAAAAATAACGCAGAAAGAAATGCAGGAACAAACCGGAACTTCACTTAGATCAATTAAACGTTATATATCAAAATTGCAGAGTGATGGTGTTATAAAAAGAGTTGGCTCAAGTCGGAGCGGATATTGGGAAATAAACGAGTAATTTTAAAACCATGGTGCAGAGCAGGACGATTATACTGCTGCATACTTTTGTAAAAAAATATACATATCAAAAAGGAGAAATCAATAGCCGATACTTGATTATATTATGTACTGATGATATTGTGGTCTATGGAAATTAAACATAGGAAGAATATATAATGAATGAAAGAGATGTAGAAATTAGTAAAAGAGAAGCTAAGAAGAAGGAACGTAGGTCGAGAAAGGACAAGCTTGCAATAGAGAAGAGAATACTTCGTCTGTCGTTTCTGGGAAGCGTTCTGTTTATACTTGCGGAGGGCGTGATGGCATGGTATACCCATTCACATTCACTTTGGACGGACTGCCTGTTCGACTCTGCAGATCTGGTCATGATAGGACCATTCATGGTGCTGGTTCCGCTTCTGTATAAACCGGTGACAGAGAAACATCCATATGGCTATGCCCAGGTGGAATCGCTTTTCCTCCTTGTGAAGTACAGTGTATTACTTGCACTCACATGTAATCTCATGGTTGAGAATATAAAGCTGTTGTTTCATGGGGGACATGATGTAGATGCGGGGAGCATAGCGGTATTTGAATTTCTTGTATGTGTATGCTGTGCGGTTATGTATGCGATACTTGGCCATTACAGTAAGAAATATGAGTCTACAACGATCAAAGCGGAGCTGTATATGTGGAAGCTTGACGTAATAAGCAGTATTGGAGTTGCTATAGCATTTGCGGTACAGACTGCTCTTTTGCATACAAGCCTGCGTTTTATGACCCCTTATATTGATCCGGCTGTAGCGGTGGTTATGGCACTTCTTCTCATAAAAGAGCCGGTGTGCGAGATATTTCAGAGTATCAAGAATCTTATTCTTTTTGCTCCGGAGGAAGAGACGCTTAGTCAGATAAGAGCCATAGTGGATCAGCATATGAAGGATTACCCATATGAGGTCACTTTTCTGGATGTCATCCAGACCGGGCGGAAGCTGTGGGTTGAGGTATATATAGGAAATCAGACGGATGTGATACATATAAGTATCATTCATAAGGTGAGAGACGAGATAAAACAGGAGCTAAGGGATAAGTATGATCAGGTGTATATAGAGGTCATACCAGATTGATAATAAAGCTGTAATACAAAATATAAATGATCAAGGGGATGCAAGGAAATTGTTACATTATGAAGTTTTTGAAAGCTCATGTGATACCGATAGATATATAGTTCTGCTTCATGGATTTGGAGGAAACAACAGGGTATGGAAGAATCAGATTCCCTTGCTTCAAAAGAAGTTTAATGTTCTGGCGATAACTCTGCCAAGTCATGGAGACAGTGAACTGAAATTGTCCAAGATGGGAAGTACGCTGGATGTTGTCGTGGGTGAGATAACGCAGGTGCTTGATGAGCGGGGGATACAGCGAGCTGTTTTTATGGGCGTATCACTTGGAACTATATTTATCAAATATATGGAGATGAGATGCGGAAGTTACATAGATAAAGCGATACTTGTGGGTGCGCTTGGCACGGTTGGAAAACCACTCAGGCGTGCTGTCAATGTCTTTGCTAAGATAGGTGACAAACTTCCATTTCCTGTCGTCTACAGAATAATGGCAAAGTTATTTATGCCATGGAAAGTCAGCAAGACAAGCAGGAAGGTGTTCTGCAAATGTGCCAAGGCATTAAACAGTCAGGAATTTAAGGCGTATATGAATATTTTTATTGAGCATTTTTCACTTTGTGACGAGTTTGTGAGCAGATTACACGAGGAGAATGTATATATTTCCGGGCGTGGTGATCTGTGTTTTATAAATGGAATCGTGGAGGAAGCTGATCTGACAGATGCGGAGCTGATAATAATAGAGCATTGCGGTCACGTGTGCAACATAGATCAGAGCAGACAATTCAATGACATTATTTCTGAATTGCTAGACATTGAATGAGTTAAAAGTGGAATATGATACGACAAGGATATACTATCTTAAAATGCTGATAAATAAGGATAAGGAGACTGTGGTATGGCAACGATGAACACGTATACGGGGAACAAAATAGATCCGATGAATATGACAGCTTCAGACATATCAATACAGGATATTGCTCATGCGTTAAGTCTCACATGCCGCGGTGGAGGGCATGTGTCCTATTTCTTTTCTGTGGCACAGCACTCCATCAACTGTATGAATGAGGCGAAGGCAAGGGGATGGTCAGAGCGGTTACAGCTTGCCTGTCTGTTGCACGATGCCAGCGAGGCGTATATATCAGACATAATCAGACCAGTAAAAGCGCATTTGTCCAATTATCTTGAGATAGAGAGTTCGATCATGAACGTTATACTTGAGCGATTTGGACTTGCTGATCTGAGCGAAGAAGAGAATGCGATGTGGAAACAGATAGATGATGATATGATGAACTTCGAACTTAAGAATCTGATGAAAGGCGAGGAGTACAGGAATACGGACAACCTTAGTTCAGTCCCTGCTGTGGCCGAAAGACCATGGCGAGAAGTGGAAGGTGAATTTGAGGCTGAATGTAAGAAGCTTATAGAGAAAATGTCAGATCAGACCGGCAAGTAGTTGATAGTGAAAAGTTATTTTTTATTACAAAATATGTGATAATACCTCCCAGGCGGATGATGGAATATAACGATCAGCCCGGGAGGTATTTGTTTTGACAATTATGATCAGATGTTGTCAAAGTATCCGACATAGTTGACCTTGTATGGTCCATCTGGGAAAAGGTATTCATACAGATCTCTGAAATAGTCATCAGTCATGCTGGCGATGAAGTCAAATATACGGAGACATATTTTGTATCATCTGAATTGAATTATCGCAAAACAATAATAATTATTGACAAACGATAATCATGTGGTACTATACAAGTAAGATAATTATCGAAAAACAATAATTTACTTGGCGATTGGAGGCTTTTATGGTTAATGGTGTTTTAAATGCATTTGCATACATAGCAAAGTGGCTCAGGGAGATGTCTCTTGCGGGCGGAGCACAGAATGTCCTTGCAATATGTATGTTCTGTCTGATAGGCTGTGTGCCACTTGCTGGATTCATCGTGCTCTGTATAAGAAATAGAAAAATTGATGCTGACTACCTGTTGCTGGGACTTTCAGCAGTGCTTTTCATAGGAATATATATGATGATAAATCCAGGGTATGTCATAGATGGAAATGCTCTGGTAACTTCAGATATGCTGAATCTTGCAATAAGCTCAGTGATATGGTCGGTGCTGGCATGCTATGCTGTGCTCAGGATCGTGGAGAGTATAGACAAGGCGGATAGCACTCAGATAGTAGAAATCATCAAGAAGATAATATGTGTGATAGTGGTATTCACAGCTTTTGTGATTGTCTGTGTGTCACTGCCGGAGCTTGTCAGAACAAATCGGACAAATGCCGGTGCTATGCCTGGTGATGCCGGATGGGCAGTGATCCTGTTTATTTTCCAGCTTGTAAATGCTGCTCTTGTCATATGGGTTCTGATCAGGGGATACAGGCTTTGCAACAGCATAATAGAAAATGAGTATTCGGATGAAACAATCCATATGGCAGAGAGACTTTCAAAGACGAGCAAGAGTGCAATATCAGTCATGGTGATTCTTGAACTCTCGAAGAATGTGCTTCAGCTTTTTATCATGACGACTCTTTCAAATGCAGATTTCAAGATATCACTTCCATTATATGAGCTGATAATACTCGTCGTTGTGTATATGGGTGTCAGAAACCTTGCTAAGACAAAAGCGATAAAAGAAGAAAATGATTCATATATATAGAATTTGAGGTGACGTGTAGGGATGGCGATCAAAGTAACTCTGGACAGGGTTTTAAAAGAGAATAATATGACATCGAAGGAACTTTGCAAACTAGTGGGGATAACAGAGGCAAATCTGTCGGTTCTCAGAAGCGGGAAAGCAAAGGGTGTGCGGTTTACCACGATCAACAAGATATGCTATTACCTGCACTGCGATGTTGGAGACATATTGACATTTGATGGTGAACTTATAGAAGAAGACTAAGGAGGCGGGAGCTGTGATGAAAGTTATCAGGGGTAAGAAAACAGACAGGAAATCAGGTGAGACACATAGAGTGATACGAAAGAGTGATCTGTCTGCTGTGGGTATTATTGGAATGCTTGGAATATGTATGCTCTCAGGCTGCTCGCTTGCGGATAAGGAAATGACTGAAACTGATGAAAAAGATTCTCTGGTTGGAGTATTTGTAACAACAGAAAGGCTTGGGACAGTTACCGATGTTCCGTGCGAAATCGATATTGATGCAGGTACACTTAAGATAACAGATGAAGACATTGATGTTGACGGATGTTATATGATCTATGCCAGATCAGGCGAGGGGGAAGATATGTACGAGACTCTGGTATCTGATGGTATAAGTGTTGGAACAAACAATGTTGGGTATAATGAGAATGCAGATGGAAGTGTCACCAGAAGCCGGACAGTGAACGGATGTATGTACTATGATCTGGACAATAAGGATAGCTTTGCAGACTCAGATGGTGATGTGGAAATAATCCTCAATAAGGTATATGAGAAAACAGATGGAACATATTATATAACGAGTGGCAGCTCAATGGGGTGTGCGGTCACGGATCAGACTGCAGAGAACGGCTCAGGTGCAATGGATATAAAAGAGTCATATAAGACGACTTCGTTCTCGGGTAGTGAAAGTTCATCAGGCGATGAAAATGAGATGACTATACATATGGAATGGAAGTTTGAACGTGCGGGAGAAAAGTATACATTTACAGCTATGTCTGAGGATAACAAAGAGCTGGACTCCAAAACCTATGATGTTGGGGATATACCAGATACAATAAAGTTTGACTGTGACTGGCAGTATGTGATCGTGTCCTATGCGGATGTGACTGGTAAGAGGCACAGTTCATTCGTGGATAAAGAAGATTCAGCGTATGAATATAGTGTGAGCACTGGCAAATTCTTCCTGGATACAGGCGTAGTTGAGATAGAATAACAGGTGAATATTAATTTAAGATTAAACCACAGGGATATGGTAAATTGGTTCCCTGTGGTTTAAAATTATGATTAGAGAAAATGAATGAAATTGAAAAACGAGAACATTTAGCGTGGGCATATTATCATAATTTCATGTATGACAGGGAGAATAAAGGAGGATTACAGATGGATCGCAAAGAGATGAACAAAATTATATTTCAGAATACAGAGTATATGTGCAAGACGGATGCTGCATTGTCAGATGCTACAAAGAAATCGGTGTCAGGGCAGCGATTTATTGCAGAAAGTGAGAAGATTCCGGGACTTAATCTTAATATTTATAAGAAACAGACCAGGATTGTGGTATCCAGAAAGAGAACATATGAGGCAGTAGCATATTATAAGGGACAACATGTTGCTGTGCATAACTTTGCATCGGCGGTAAATCCGGGTGGCGGAGTTGTATATGGAGCGAGTGCACAGGAGGAATGTCTCTGCAGATGTTCTAATCTGTATTTCTGTTTGAACACTCCTGATATGTGGGGAATGTTCTATACTCCTCACAGAGCGGCAAAAGATCCTATACACAATGATGATATTATATACACACCTGGTATAGTGGTGTTTAAGACGGATACAGATCTGCCGGAACTCATGGAGCAAAAGGACTGGTATAAAGCGGATGTGATCACATGTGCTGCGCCGAATCTACGGGAAATTCCAGGGAATATATATAACTGCGAGAATGGTGCAAGCGCAGCGGGAGTAAGCAATTATGACCTTCAGATTATTCATGAGAAAAGACTCAGAAGGATACTTGACAGCGCCGTTATGAACCATGCGGACACAGTGATACTCGGGGCATTTGGCTGTGGTGCATTCCGCAACGATCCTCATGCGGTGGCATCGGCTGCTGCAAATGTTCTAAGTGATTATATACACGCATTTGAGAATATCGAGTTTGCTGTATACTGCAGACCAAATGATGATTTCAATTACAGGGTGTTTAACAGCGTATTAAGTTCATTGTAAATGAAATTTGTGCCTATGGTGCATACCATCATGCCATGAGGGCGGCGGTGTAGATATAAGAGGATGAGCAGGAAATGACAAGAGTCTTGATTACAGGATTAGTGTCAATGAGAAAATAGTGAAAGATTATTAAAAGAATTATACAAATTTTAGAAATAATTAATTGAATAAATCCTCCTTGTGATATAAGGTTAGAATAATATATATGATAATGGCGTTTCTGTATTGTGTCAGACATATATATCCTAAAAAATATCACAAGGAGGATTTTTATATGAAAGAAGTAAAACAGCCAAAGAAGCTGCTGATATTTTATTATCTGATAGTGCTTATCATAATAATGGTTCTCAATTTCATATTTGTCCCATGGTTTACCGAGAGAAGTATAGAGGAGGTGGACTATGGTACGTTCATATCCATGACAGATGACAAGAAGATCGATGAGGTAGACATTGAGGCACAGTCAAATGTCATCTATTTTACAGGTAAAGATGACAAGAAGGTGTATAAGACTGCTATGGTGAGTGATGAGAACTTAACCGAGAGACTTTACAAGTCGGGAGCCAAGTTCTCAGGTCAGGAGATCAAGCAGACATCACCGATACTCAGGTTTATACTCAGTTTGATCGTGCCTATACTTATATTCACATTACTTGGAAGAATGCTTGCCAATCAGATGATGAAGCACGCCGGAGGCGGCAAGAATTCCATGATGTTTGGAATGGGCAAGAGTAATGCGAAGATATATGTTAATTCAACAGAGGGAATAAAGTTTACAGATGTCGCCGGAGAGGATGAGGCAAAGGAGAATTTGGCTGAGATAGTTGAGTATCTTCACAATCCTGGAAAGTACAAGGAGATCGGCGCTTCCATGCCAAAGGGTATTCTTCTTGTGGGTCCTCCGGGAACAGGTAAGACCATGCTTGCCAAGGCTGTAGCCGGAGAGGCGAATGTACCTTTCTTCTCAATGTCCGGTTCAGAGTTCGTTGAGATGTTCGTAGGTATGGGTGCTTCAAAGGTAAGGGATTTGTTCCAGCAGGCAAAGGAAAAGGCTCCATGTATAGTGTTCATCGATGAGATAGATGCCATAGGTAAGAAGAGAGACGGACAGATAGGAGGCAATGACGAGCGTGAGCAGACACTTAACCAGCTTCTCACCGAGATGGATGGATTCGAGGGCAACAATGGTGTCATCATCCTTGCTGCAACCAACAGACCGGATTCACTTGATCCGGCACTGCTCAGACCGGGAAGATTTGACAGACGAGTACCTGTTGAACTTCCGGATCTCAAGGGACGTGAGGATATACTCAAGGTTCATGCAAAGAAGGTCAAGATAGGAGATAATGTAGACTTCAATAAGATAGCCAGAATGGCATCAGGTGCATCCGGTGCCGAGCTTGCCAATATTGTAAATGAGGCTGCACTCAGGGCTGTCAGAGCGGGCAGAGGCTTCGTGACACAGGCCGATATGGAAGAGAGCATAGAGGTCGTAATTGCAGGTTACCAGAGAAAGAATGCGATACTTACAGACAAGGAGAAGCTTGTCGTGTCATACCATGAGATCGGACATGCGCTTGTAGCTGCCAAGCAGACTGATTCGGCGCCAGTCCAGAAGATAACCATAGTTCCTAGAACTTCAGGAGCCCTTGGTTACACCATGCAGGTCGATGAGGGCAATCATTACCTTATGACCAAGGAAGAGATTGAGAATAAGATAGCGACACTCACAGGCGGAAGAGCTGCAGAGGAGATAGTATTTGGATCTATTACAACGGGAGCCTCCAACGATATAGAACAGGCAACAAAGCTTGCAAGAGCTATGATCACCAAATACGGAATGAGCAAAGATTTTGATATGGTAGCCATGGAGGTAGAAACTAACAAATACCTTGGCGGTGATTCATCACTTTCGTGCTCGGCAGAGACGCAGACACTCATAGACAAGAAGGTTGTGGAGCTTATAAGAAAGCAGCATGAGAAGGCGGCAACCATTATCCTCGAGAACAGAGCGAAGCTTGATGAGCTTTCCAATTATCTGTATCAGAAGGAGACGATCACAGGCGAGGAGTTTATGGAGATACTTAATTCGTGACATACGATACGTTGTGTTTGGATAAAAACAAAATTATATAAAAACGAAAAAGGATGTTACACACTAGAGAGTGCAGCATCCTTTTTTCTTATGGTTCATATGATATTTTATTACGTCAGTTCCTCGTGGTCGAGTTCCAGCAGTTTAAAATGATTCTTTTTAAACTCGATAAGTCCCTCACTCTGCATGTTGGACAGCTCCTTTGACAGTGCGGTTCTGTCGACATTCAGGTAGTCGGCAAACTGTTCCCTGTTAAATGGGATATCGAACTCAGTTGTTCCAAGAGAGCTGGCAAGTCCTGAGAGATAATAGCTGACACGCTCACGTATCTTCTTTGGCTTTATATAGAAGATATGAAGTGAGAGTGTGAGACTCCTTCTCGATGACAGCAGGAGAAGGTTCTTAAGCATTTGCAGATGCCACGGATAACTGTTGTATTTGCCGGACATGATATCCTGTGCGTTGAGCAGGAATACGATAGTAGGCTCTGTTGCTCTTGCGTCGATCATGAGTTTGTGTCCAGACAGGGCGTATGTTTCACCGAACACCTTTCCCGGAAGAGCTGAACTCAGGATACTTTTGGAGCCCCAGTAGTCAACATTCTCAACAATCACCCGGCCTTTGATGACTATTCCAAGCTCCTCGGTTATCTCGCCGGCTTTGAATATAGTGGAGTTGTATCTGTAATAGTGTTCGCGCAGGATCCCGAGATCCATCATGGTTTTGATATCGGCTTCCGAGATTCCTTTGAATGCCATCATGTTGAGTACTTCAGACAATTGATATTGAGGAATTTTAAGTTTCATACATAACCTCCATCTTATTATTTATTTCTATGCAGAGCAGCAGTCTGCAGCGTAGTATATTATAGTGACAAGGTGTCATGATGCGGGGGTGCAATCAGGCTTTCAGCTATAGAATGTATATTTTTTCAAAACACAGTATATTGTATATGTGTAATAAATTATCCCTTGTCCATACACAATATATATTATTCATATATTTTCTCAAATTTTTTCAAAAAAAGTTGTTTAAATCTTTATTACGTGGTTATAACAACCGAATTTATGAGTAAAGTATAATAT
>ERZ1034949.864-NODE-864-length-16823-cov-40.519859_pt1 | contig 16823 bp, 11 predicted proteins | sample MGYA00520590_ERZ1034949 | MGnify/ENA primary metagenome ERZ1034949 (study PRJEB33766, sample SAMN09781752) | gut metagenome | biome: gut microbiome | host: Homo sapiens | place: Madagascar | study: EMG produced TPA metagenomics assembly of the PRJNA485056 data...
CTAAATCGTGAGCCACAGTTACCTATGCAAAGCAGGTAACAATGCGGAAAGGCATCTTTGTGCATCAAAGGATTTTATTCCACTGATTATCAATTCTTTGCATGTCAAGGGAAGCCGATTTGGCAATTGTGGCTTCAATGCAAAACGCCTATTCCATATACGAGCATGGTATGCACAACAATTGCGAAGCACGGTTATGCACCTTATCCAACTTTCCAAGTAAGTGTATTGAGGTAGTCCAAACTCTCTTTCCACTTGCTTTTTAAGACTATCGTAGGTAACTGGCAATACGAAAATAACTGATATTGCGAAGCTGCAATTTGGCAGTTGCAATATCTTCTATCACCAGCCCTCTGTTCTGGAGCAAGGCAACCTGTTCATCTACGTTTATCGGTTGTTTGTCGTAATCCATATACCCTTTATAAAAAGCGAAGTCCCACCGTGGTACGCATCGTTGAGAGGCGTGGTGGGATTTGTTGCTGCAAAAATACGCTTTTTTGTCGGAATCTCCAAATATTTTCTTCAAAATCTGCTTGTCAAATATGGATTTTAACGTAAAAAGTTCTAATTTCCAAGGTTTTCTCCTTGTAAGCTATGCGAGATTTAGAAAAATATCGTATCTTTGTCCCCGAATTAAGGCGTTCTTTGCATATTGCAAAATACAGAAACGAGCAGAAGTCCGCTCGTTTCCATATTGTTACCTATATAATATAGGCAAACGCCCAACTTCTTAATTTTCAATCAAAGTCCAATTTAGAGCGAGTTAGATTCGTTAACAAATTAAGTAGGCTCTAAATACTCGGCTCATCCTAACGAAAAAGTATCAAAAAAATCCGAAACAGATAACTTGGCAAGCTTCTGTTTCGGATTTTTCTCTATTCTTCCTAATCCTTTCTTTATTCTTCCTTGATAATCCAATCGCTGATAGTACGCTGGGTACTGTCGTAATTTACACCAATCTTAAACAAACGCTTGCCATCGGCAGAATACGGAATCAGGTATCCCTTTTCATCTATCTGCCTGATTGCTTCCTCAGCAGAACCATCATACTTCAATTCGAAAACAAATACGGCATCCGGCATATACACTACGGCATCAGCCCTACCTATTGCACTGTTCTCTTCTACCCTCATATGGGCACCCATCAGATTGAAGATAAGATAGAACACGGTCTGGAAATCCCGTTCACTCTTGTTACTCAAACGATTGGAGATGCTGGCAATATATGCCTTCAGGCGCACCATCGCTCCCTCTACATCAGTATCATAGAGCTTTTCCAGGAAATCACCCACCAAGCTGTTATTGTCCAGGGATATTGGTGAAAGATAGTTAGGCGCAAGACTCTTGAGCATACCTATCTTTACCTCTCTGTTTGGGTATTCCAAAGTATAGCGATGCAGCATCGGGTTATACTTCTTGATGGTGAGATAGCCACTCTGATAGAGCAGCGGAAGCGCTGAAGTCATCATTTCCGGTGAAACATCAAAGTCATCCACATCACATGATTTCTTCTCTATATCCATCACATTGACGTGATACTTCTGCAGCGTCTTGATAAGATAAGTTGGTGTGCCTGAGCCAAACCAGTAAGGAGCAATCTTGCGTGAATTTAATGCCTTTACCAGACTGAACGGATTGAAGACATCTTCGGATTTCTCACTGAAATGATAGCCGTCGTAGAATCTTGTCAGCTCTGCCAGGCATTCTTCATACGTCATTCCAAGATCTTCGCCCAGCGCTGCCACATCCAGTTTCATCTGCGTGGTAAGTTCCTTCTTGCTGATACCGCAGATGGCTGAATACTGGTCGAACATACTGATGTTATCGAGGTTGTTGAGTTCGCTGAAGATACTGAGCTGCGAGAACTTGGTGATACCCGTAATGAAGGTGAATTCCAGGTATGGGTCGAGCATCTTCAGAGGACTATAGAAGTTCTGCATGATGAGACGAAGCGGCTGCAGGTTCTCCTTTTCATGCACCACATCCAGCAGAGGAGCATCATATTCGTCGATGATTACTACCACCTTCTTGCCCGTCTGCTCGTAAGCCCGCTTCACCAGATCTTTCAGGCGAAGGTTGGCATCCACCTGATGAGTCTTGTATCCCCAGATGGTTTCCTGCTCTTCAAGCATATCTGCCAAATATCTTTCCAGCTGTTCCACGCTCATGTGCTTGGCACCACTCAGGTCGAAGTGGAGCACAGGATGCTTTACCCATTCCTTCTCGTAATCAGCAATGGCTAATCCCTCGAAGAGTTCCTTTCTTCCCTCAAAATAAGCCTGGAGGGTAGAGGCAAAGAGCGACTTGCCGAATCGCCTTGGACGACTCAGAAAGACATACGACATCTGCTTTTCTCTAAAATCCACGATGTATTGGGTCTTATCTACATAGAGATAACCTTTCTCTCGGATTTTTTCAAATGTCTGAATTCCTACAGGATATTTATTTACTAATTTTGCCATATTCCTACATGCTTTACGTTTTGCGCTGCTAAGTTACAAAGAAAATCCGAATAAACCAAGCATAATGGTTAAAAAATGAGCCATAGCTGAAAGTTCGCCGAACATGCCGAACTTTCAGCTATGAGGGTTTACTTGATCTTCACTTCTATCTTAGCCTTGGCAGCATCTGCGCTGGAGCCGCCAACAAATACCTGGTAAATGCCAGGAACCACGCGGATGGTGTTGGTCTGGGCATCCCAACCCTCGAAACTCTTGCGAGGAAGATCGATGCTTACCATCTGGCGCTCGCCAGCCTTCAAAGACACACGCTTGAATGCCTTGAGACTCTTGATAGGACCATCCACATCATCCATGCGCTTGATATAAACCTGCGCTACTTCGGTACCCTCTCGCTTGCCCGTATTCTGCAAGGAGAACATCAGCTTGTAATCAGCAGCCTTGCTGCCACGCTTCTTGCCCTTCACCTGCATCAGGGTAGGTTTGCCATACTCGAAAGAGGTATAACTCAAACCGTAACCGAATGGGAACAAAGGCTCACCCTTGAAATAACGATAGGTACGATTCTTCATCGTATAATCGAGGAAATCTGGAAGATCGTTCACACTCTTATAGAAGGTAACCGGAAGCTTGCCCGATGGATTCACCTCGCCAAAGAGAACCTTGGCTACAGCCTCACCACCCCGTTCACCAGGATACCATGCCTGAAGGATTGCCTCGGCATTTTCCGTCTCAGGAACCATAGCGATGGCACATCCAGAACAGTTGACAAAGACGACACGCTTGCCTGCCTGATGCAGCATGGCGATGACCTGACGCTGAGCCTTCGGCAACTCCAGGTCGGTTCTGTCACCGCCCTTGAATCCAGGCTCCTCTATCTCAAGCTGCTCTCCCTCCAGGTTTGGAGAGATACCGCCAACGAATACCACGGCATCCGCATCGCCCACCTCTGCCAGGATCTGCTCGTTGGTAGGCTTCGAAGTCTTCAGGATATCAAACTGCATCACAGCTACATCTTCCCTCTGGGTATAATCTATCTGAATCTTAACCGGCTTGCCTGCTTTCAGAGAGAGCGGTTTGATGATAGGCGCCACGCGGCCCCAGCACTCCCGCATATTCACGATGGTATCGCCATCCACTATCAGGCGGCAACCGTCATCAATACCCATATTGATGGTAAGATCCTCATCCCTGTCAGGAGTCAACACACCCTCATAGCGGGCTGAGAAATGAGTAAGATTTACACCCGGCGCAAACACGGTGTTACCACCATTGCTCAGATTGATGGCAGTCTTCATCACATCCGTAGCCACCGGCTCGCCCTTCTGATTCTGATTGTTCCAATAGGTGGCCTTCATTCCCTCACGGAAGAGGTTGAAACGGCTCTCCTGCACCTCGTTTCTTGTCAAGGTACAAGCCGGAACATACTTCACCTCTGCCCCCTTCATATAGTTGCGGATGCCCTGGAGGATGGTGGTAGAACTGGTAGGATAACCCGAATAGTTGCCTCGCAGCATGATGGAGTCATTAGCATTAGGTCCCATCACCACAATCTTCTGATTGCGGTTCAATGGCAGCAGCTGGTTTCTGTTCTGAAGAAGTACGATGCCTTCTTCAGCTATCTTCTCAGCCAGATTCTTATGAGCCTTGCAGGCGATGACGTTTTCAGGAATCTGAGTCCATGACACGGTTTCATCCTTATCGAAATCGCCGAGTTGGAAACGAGCCACCAGCAGACGCTTCAGGCTCTGGTTTACCTTATCTTCATTGATCATTCCCGCCTTCACAGCTTTCGGAATAGTACGATAGGCGCTGCCGCACTCCAGGTCGGTACCGGCATTCACAGCCTGGGCAGTTGCCTCGGTAGCAGTCTTTGCCGTACCATGATAACCCGGCATAAAGAAATCGAAGATAGCTCCGCAATCGGAGGTAATCAGTCCCTTGAATCCCCATTCGTCTCTGAGGATCTGGCGCTCAAACTTGGCGTTGGAACAGCAAGGAGCACCATCTATACGCTGATAGGCACACATCACCTCAGCCACATGTCCATCCTGTACCAGCGACTTGAAGGCAGGGAGATAAGTCTCCCACAAATCACGGGCAGGCAGATTCTCCAGATTGAAGACGTGGCGATTCCACTCCGGACCGCTATGCACGGCGAAATGCTTGGCACAAGCCAGTGTCTTGACATACTGAGGAGCCTTAGACTGATCAGAAGCCAGAACACCAGGAGCCGCCAGCGGCTTGCCGTCGAACGACTGTCCCTGCAAGCCATTCACTACGGCGAGTCCCATACGTGTAGTGAGATAAGGATCTTCGCCATAAGTCTCCTGTCCGCGTCCCCATCTAGGATCACGGAAGATATTGACATTCGGAGTCCAGAAGCTCAGACTCTGATATCTCTTTACATTACCCGACTTCTTCGCCACCTGCGCCTTGGCTCTCGCCTCATCGCTTACGGTAGTAAACACCTGATAGAGCAAGGCATCATCCCAGGAAGAAGCCATGTGCATGGTGATAGGGAAAACCGTGGCATATCCGTTGCGTGCCACGCCATGCAGCGCCTCGTTCCACCATTGAAACTGAGGGATACCCAGTCGGGAGATGGCAGGCGAAGCATCCATCATCAGCTTCGTCTTTTCCTCCAGGGTCAGGCGTGAAAGTAAGTCATTGGCTCTTGCCTCGGCAGAAAGGTTAGGGTTCTGATAAGGCAACAACTGACTGGCTGGCTGTTGGGCATGAGCTGAGAGCGCCAGAGCGGACAGCATAGCCAATGTAAGTATTTGTTTCTTCATAACTGCTATTGTTATTACGTTAATATTGTATAGATTCGTTTTTTAAATGCAAAAATACATATTTTTCCTGAATATTGAGACTGATGAAGTGTTAAAAAACTCAGATTGTTTTCATTTTTATGTGATTACTTCCTAATTTTTTCGAATCATTCAAACAATAAAGCACTTTTTCCTTGCTGATTCCAAATATTAGTGCTAACTTTGCACTCAGAAACGACTCTATCTTTTTAGAAGACAAAGATACAATAAGAAAGATACAACAAGACAGTAAGATCGCAATAATATGGAAAAGATTCTAATAGTTGAAGACGATATCGCATTTGGAACCATGATTCAGACATGGCTCAGGAAGAAGGGATTTGAAGTGGAGAAAACCACTTCGGTCAAGGCTGCCATACAGGTTTGCGAGGAAGCAGAAAGAGGATTCGATCTGGTATTATCAGACCTCCGCCTTCCCGACCACGACGGCATCTTCCTGCTGCAATGGATGAGAAAGCATGGCGTGCAGGTGCCTTTCATCGTGATGACCAGCTATGCAGAAATTCAGAATGTGGTGCTCGCCATGAAATCGGGCGCTACCGATTATGTGGCAAAACCTTTCCATCCGGAAATCCTTCTGGATAAGATCAAGGAAGCTATCAAGACTCCGAAAAAACAGGATCCGTATGCAGCCTCAGCAGATAGTCAGCATTCCACAGACACAAATTCAACTCCTACAAACGCAGCACCTGGCAAGCAGGCAGGAAATCAGGCTTCCTCTGCCAATGGGGATGTGCCCAAATACCTAGAAGGTGAAAGCGAGGCTTCACGCAAGCTCTACAGTTTCGTTTCGCTGGTGGCCCCTACCCCTATGTCGGTACTCATCCTGGGTGCCAGCGGTACAGGTAAGGAATATGTGGCTAGAAGAATCCATGAACTCAGCACAAGAGCCAACAAACCTTTCTTCGCACTCGACTGCGGTGCCATCCCTAAAGAAGTGGCGGCATCAGAATTCTTCGGTCATGTGAAGGGATCGTTTACGGGAGCTGATCAGGACAAGAAGGGCGCTTTCGAGATAGCCAACGGAGGAACTCTCTTCCTCGATGAGATGGGAAACCTGAACTATGAAGTACAGGTACAGCTGCTCCGTGCCCTCCAGGAAAGAAAAATCCGTCCGGTGGGAAGCAACAAGGAAATAGATATCGATATCCGACTGGTTTGTGCTACCAATGAGAACCTGGCTCAGCGTGTGGCTGAAGGCAACTTCCGTGAAGACCTCTACCACCGCATCAATGAGTTTACCATCTACATGCCGGAGCTGAAAGACCGTGGTGCCGACCTCTTCCTCTTTGCCGACCTCTTTATCAAGCACGCCAACAAGGAGCTGAACAGAAATGTGGAAGGACTCGACGGCAAAGCCAAGGAGCGAATTGCCGCCTACAACTGGCCGGGCAACCTGCGAGAATTGAACAATGTGATGAAACGAGCTACTCTGCTCGCCACAGGAAGATACATCGGAGTAACCGAACTGGAACAGAGTATGGCGCATATCCAGCCACAAGCCCCTACCGCCCTGCACGATGAAGAAACAGAACTGCAGAGAATAGAAGCTGCGCTGAAAGCAGCAGGTGGCAACAAGAGCAAGGCGGCACAATTGCTCGCCGTGGATAGAAAGACGCTCTACAATAAGATGAAGAAATACGGTATCTGATGACCATTCCCCAACTTTTTGGGGAATAATTCCACACCAGTTCCACAGTTTCCACAATGTAGAATTCTGGCACAAAAAGCAATTATAGCTGATAATCAGCCGATTAGACTGTTCTTTTGTTTTTTGGCACGCAGATTGTGATATTAGAAAGTGAACACGCCAATGAGCGGTAACGCAAGCAAGGCTGTTCACAAAGAAAGTTATAAACATAATATTCACAATAAAAAACAAAAGATTATGAAGAAGTTTGTATTTGCAGCTATCGCTGCCATGGTTATGGTTTCAGTTAGCAATGTATTCGCCAGCAACAAGATGGCAAGTGTATCATCAGTAGCTCCAGTTGACACAGTAGTTCCAGCAGAACCAGCTGCTCCAGCAGACACAACAGTAGAGAAAGAGACACCAGCTGAAACTCCAGCAGAGACTCCTGCAGACTCTACCACAACAGATTCTACTGTAGCAGAGTAATATCACCTTTAAAAAATAGTAATTAACTGAGGAAAAGATAGAATAACACTAGTAATTACGCGTCGCTTTCAATCAGGCAGGAGACTAATGATAGAATTCATTGGTCTCCTGACTTGTTTTTAGCCCTTTTGTTTTCTAATATCATTTTTTTGCATTAACTTTGCAAACAAATATCTATTGAGCAAGATATCAGTCTGCTCATCATTTTAAACGATTTCTCATGCACAAGAACAATATTCCTCTCAAGGTAGCTCTCGGATATAGCGCCATTGCCATTATCATGATTCTGGCAATCAGTCTGGTGTATAGCAACACCAAGAGCATCAATGCCATCAATGAAGCTTCGCGCGAGTATATCCAGAAAAGGGGTGCCGCCGATAGTACCATCTCTTCCCTGCTCAAAGAGGAGCAGAGAAACCTGAAGCAACTGTCTGATGCCATGGCAGGAAGACCTACCCAAAACTATCTGCAGGATAAGGTGAAGAATCTGAATACGGGAAAGGATTCCATACTGGTTCACTCCAAGGCACCTCAAACCCACGAGGCGAAGAAGACCACGGTAGAGGTATTGAAGACCCGAAGGGGATTCTTCCGCCGACTCGCCGATGCCTTCAAGAAGGAGCACGCCGAAACCCTAAGCGTAAAACAGGACAGCAACCGGGCTGTCATCGATTCTGTTACCACCCCAGTAAACGTGGCGGAAAACGTAGCGACCATCCTCGAACAGATAGACAAGAAGGAGAAAGTGGAAACGCAAGGCCACAAGCAGAACATCAATAGGGAGATGGAAGAGCTGAAGATGGTGAGTGCCAAACTCGCCCTGCGCTCCGCCAAACATCTGAGCGATGTGCACCAGCGTGAGAAAGACAACATGCAGGAAGCCATCAAGAAGGCGATGGAAGCAAGAAAGCATCTGTTGTGGCAGATGGAACTGCTCGCCATCGTAGCCTTCTTTGCCATCGTCATCATGATCTGGTTTATCTGGCGCGATGCCAGAAAGGAGCGCATCTACAGGGAAAACCTGGAGGCTGCCAACGAGGAAATCCAGCGTATCATGAACCAGCGCGAGCGCCTGCTCCTCACCATCACCCACGATATCAAGGCGCCAGCTGCCTCTATCTCGGGCTTCATCGATCTGATGAAAGCCTACGTCAGCAATCCCCAGGGCATCGAATGTCTCCAGAACATCAAGAACTCTGCCACTCATCTTTCACATCTCGTTGCCTCGCTGCTCGATTATCATCAGTTGGAGAACGGACTGATGAAGGTTCAGCCTACCTCTTTCTCACCGGCACAACTGGTAGCAGAATCGGTAGAGGGAATGAAATTGAGAGCCGAAGAGAAAGGACTGGCGATTTCGTTCGAATGCAAGATGAAGGGGATGGGAACTTCGGATTCTCAAATGAAGAAGGAATTCTTCCGTGCTGATGCCTTCCGCATTCGTCAGATATTGGATAATCTGGTAAGCAACGCCATCAAATATACCGACCGGGGCAGCGTTACCATCCAGGCACAGGTTTCAGAAATTCTGGGCAAGCCTACGCTTACCCTGAGCGTAAAGGATACGGGAAAGGGAATGACCGATGAGGAGAAACAGAAGGTGTTCCAGGCGTTTACGAGATTGAAGAGCGCCCAGGGCATCGAGGGTACCGGTTTGGGATTGTCCATCACCCAGGAACTGGTTTCGCTGCTGGGTGGAGAAATCATCCTCCACTCTACCCTGGGCAAAGGTTCTACATTCATCGTCACCATCCCTATCGAGCCAGCACCAAAGAAGGAGGCTCAGGAAATGGCACCATCAGAAGTTAAGCATGATCCTTCTCACGATTCTGCTCAAGATAAGGAAGGACAGAATTCCGGCAGCCATCAGATTACTGCCCAGAAGAAGAAGCCGGAATTTGCCAACCACAAGATTCTGATTCTGGATGATGACAAGCTGCAGCTCCAGCTTCTCCAGGAGATGTTGCGCCGCATCGTAGGCGACACCTGGCAGGTATTCGCCTGCAACCATGTGATGGATGCCCTCACCACGCTGCATAACGAACAGCCAGCCCTGATGCTGATGGATATTGAAATGCCGGAGATGAACGGCATGGATATGATTGCCCACATCAACCATACCCATATGACGGTGGTAGCGATGACGGCTCACGATACAAGCATCCTGGAACAGCTTCTGAAAGCCGGCTTCGACGATTGCCTGTTCAAGCCATTCAGCATGGAGAAACTATCTGATATCCTGGGAACAGAGTCCCAGCCTCTACCGGATGCCCAGTCTGAAACTCCATCCCAGCCAGATTCATCATCCCAGCAGAAATCCAATCCTCAGCTGGATGCTCTTCTTGCTTTTGCCGGAGGCGACGAAGAAGCGGCGAAGGAGATTCTTGATACCGTGAAGCAGGAACTTGCCGCTCATCTCACGAATCTGAAAGAAGCCATAGAAGAGGAATCCTTATCTACCGACCGCATAGGAAAGGCGGCACATAAGCTTCTCCCTATCGCCACCATGATGCAGATGGGATGCCTCGAAGAACTCAAGGCACTGTCACCTGAATACATCGGCGAGATAGAAGAAGCCGAGATCAGAGAAAAACTGAAGGTTGTGATTACGACCTTATCTGCTGCGGTGTCAGACCTGTATGCTTCTTGAAATATCGGCAGAAGAAACTGACGTCGGCGAAATGAAACTCCCAAGCCATCTCCTTGATGCTTTGCGTGCTTCGCTTAAGATGCAGCTTGAGCTGCAGAATCACGTATTGATCGATGATGGTCTTGGGGGTATGCCCCGTCACCTGGCTCACGATGTTGGTCAGATATTTCGAGGAGATATTCATCTTTTCGGCATAATAGTTCACATCTCTTGAAATCTTGTAGTCCCTCTCCAGCAGCATCATAAACCGATTGAACAATTCTCTTACACGATACGATTTTACTTCATCTGGCCGGTATTGCGGATTGCGCTGAAGATACTCATGAAAACCAATGAAGAACGCCTTCAACTGGCATAATACCAACTGCGAGATGCAGGTACATTCCGACTGGTCGAAATATACCTTCAATAAACCAAACATCCCATTGATGATGTTTGTCACCACGGGGGTATCCTGCCGGCAACGATCTTCCCGCAAGGAAGAATACACCGTCTGCTCCAGCTGCAAACTGGCTTCACGAAGCAAAGAAGGATTATATTTCAGGATTTCAACTTGGAAGCTGTTCGCAGTTTGAGGGGATTTGCAATCCCCGTTTTCAGTTTCTGGGGATCTGCAATCCCCATTTTCAGTTTGAGGGGATTTGCAATCCCCGTCAACCTTCAATTCCACTACATCATTCGGGAACAGCGTAATCACCGCCCCCTCATAAAGTTCCCAATCCTTATAATTCACATTCAGCATCGCCTTTCCTTTCCGGCAAATCAATATTGCTCCGTAAGTCAATACTTGCGGACCCTCCTGCCATTCCTCCAAACCAGAGCGAAAAAGGCTTGCTTCCTGATAACTGCTTAATTCTGATAATTCCATCTACACCTTATTATATATAGAGTTATTATATCTCTTTATTCCTATTTCGGTTGCAAAATTACACAAAATATGTGAGATAAAAGAACTATTATTCCCAAATCGTCCATCCGCTGCGAAATATTTAAAGCGATTGTTCGCTCAAAACTCCGTACCTTTGCACCCGAAATTCAAAAAGTTATGATCAATGATTAAGAACATCTTATTTGTAAGCCTTCTGCTTGCAGGAGGAACCCATTGGGCTTCGGCTCAATCACAAACCACCGTTGGGGCGGCTGCTTCCTTGCCTGCCAGCAAGAAAGAAAACATGACCATCAGCCAGCTCTTCCAGAAGGTTGAGGATAACAGCAAAAGTCTTCGCACTTCATTATCAGGAGTAGAAGCAGCCCATCTCGGCATCGAAGCGGCAAAAAGCAAGAAACTGCCCGACCTTGATGCTTCCCTCTCATTCAGCTATATCGGCAATGCGCTGATTACCGACCGCGACTTCAGCAACGTTCATGGTTTGAAATCCCCACATTTCGGCAACAATTTCGCCTTCCAGGCACAGCAGGTGGTTTTCGCCGGTGGAGCCATCAACGCAGGTATCAAACTCGCCGAACTCGGAAAGCAGCAGGCAGAAGTAGGCGTAAAACTCACCCGTCAACAGATTCGCTTCATCGCACTCGGTCAATATCTCGACCTCTATAAGATAGACAACCGCATCAAGGTGTATGAAAAGAACATCGAGTTGACCCGCCAGCTCATCAATGACATCAAGGAGAAACAGACGCACGGCATGGCGCTGAAGAATGACATCACCCGATACGAACTCCAGATGGAAAGTCTCAAACTCGGTCTTACGGCGCTCCGAAACAACCGGAGCATCCTGAACCATCAGCTTTGCAATACCCTAGGAATGAACCAGGGAAGCCAAAAGAATGAAGGAAGCCAGATGAACCAGACAAGCCAGGAGATTCAGATTATCCCCGATGCCACTATCGCCGACAAGACCTACGGCAAGGAGGGCGAGGCTTACTGGCAGACGGCAGGCGCCCAAAATTCCCCACTCCTGGAGCAGAGTAGTAACGCCATCCGCATCGCCGAACAGAAAGAGAAGATTGCCAAGAGCGATCTTCTGCCAAAAGTAGCTTTCGTTGCCACAGATAACTTCGATGGACCTATCCTCTTCGAATTGCCACCTGTTGACAAGAACCTCAACGTCTGGTATGTGGGTGTAGGCGTGAAATACAGTCTCAGCTCTCTCTTCAAGAGCAACAAGCGCATCAAGCAGGCTGCCGTGGAGACCCGACAGGCTAAAGAGGCACATGCCGTTCAGGCAGAGCAGCTTAACAATAATGTGCAGGCAGCCTACGTGCAGTATCAGCAAACCTATGTAGAACTGGAAACGCAGCGAAAGAGCGTGGAACTGGCACAGCAGAACTACGACGTGATGAATGCCCGCTATCTCAGTCAGCTCGCTCTGGTTACAGACATGGTGGATGCCTCCAACCTCAAGCTCAATGCCGAGCTCAGCGAGGTGGATGCCCGCATCAACATTGTCTATGCCTACTATCGCATGAAGTACGTGGCAGGAGAAATTTAACAAAAAACGCGGCAGGAGAAATTTAATTTTAAAAACAGAATTAAGAGTTTTTATCGAAAACTATTATCAAGAGATTATGAGCAAGAAGATTATCAAGAGAATATATAATGTAGTGATTATCCTCCTTTTTCTGGGAGCAATCGGCTGGTGCTTCAGCCATTTCTATCATGGCAGCGATGTGGCTTACACAGATGATGCACAGGTAAACCGCCATATCACCCCTATCAATACCCGTGTACCGGGATTCATCAAGGAGATTCGTTTCAACGATTATCAGCACGTAAAGAAGGGCGATACCCTTGTTATCATCGAGGATGCAGAGTTCCGTCTGCATGTAGCTCAGGCAGAGGCAGGCTTGCGTGGATCCAAGTCAAGTTCTTCGGTAGTTACTGCCAGCATGGGCACCACCAATACCAATGTGCAGACAGCGGCTGCCGGCATCGAGGAGGCTCGTGTGGATATGATGAATGCCAAACAGGACTTCGACCGCTTTGCAGCCCTGATGAAGAAGGATGCGGTAACCCGTCAGCAATACGACAACGCCTATGCCCGCTATCTGGGAGCCAAGGCACGTTATGAGCAGGCTAGCAGCCGCAAGGCTAGCGCCGCATCAGTTCGCAATGTGCAGACCCAGCAGCTCGGCGGTTCCCGTGCCGGAGAGAGCGTGGCAGAGGCACAGCTCAACCTGGCTCGCCTCAACCTTTCCTATACCGTAATCGTGGCAACCTGCGATGGCGTGATGGGAAGAAAGGATATTCACGAGGGACAGCTGGTGCAGCCTGGTCAGATGCTCGCCCGCATCGTGGATGACAATGATGTTTGGGTGGTAGCCAATTATCGTGAGACTCAAATGGACGGCATCACCGTGGGCAAGACTGTAGATTTCACTGCCGATGCCATCCCGGGGGTAGTATTCCATGGCAAGGTAGAAGCCCTTTCTGCCGCAGCCGGCAATGCCTATTCCATGATTCCTGTGGATAATGCCACCGGCAACTTCGTAAAGGTAGAGCAGCGTGTGCCTGTTCGCATCGCCCTTACCAAGGACAATGACCCGAAACAGATAGCCCTGCTCCGTGCCGGACTGAACGTAGAAACCAAGGTTCACATTAAATAGAATGTTCTATAAATTATAAACTATCAAGAATGTTCTATAAACTATAAATTATTAATTATAAAAAATGCCAGGACCTCCTATGTTACAGGGACCCTTCCGGGTTCCATCGTTCAATGGATATATTCCTCGCCGGTTACAGCCATGGATTTATCTCCTCTTCGCCTTCATCTTCCTGATGTCGGGCGGAATCTATGGAGGAGCCATGAGCCAGGTGATGGGCGAGTACAGTTTGATGAGAGAAGACGTGCTCATGATCATCATGTTCAACGTGGTGGGCGTGGCGATGCCATTCCCCTTCCTCTTCAAGATGAAGTTCCACTTTACCAACCGCCAACTCCTGCTGAATGCGGCACTGGTAGTGGCAACCTGTAATTTCCTCATCATGTGGACCGACTCGGTGCCCCTGATGTGCATCCTCGCTTACATCGCAGGCTTCTTCAAGCTCTGCGGAACCTTCGAATGTATGAGCACCATCCAGTTGTGGATGACCTCCAAGCGCGATTTCACCATCTTCTTCCCCCTACTCTACTGCATCGTTTTGGGAAACATGTTCCTCTCGCCCTGGGTCACCGAACACCTGATTTACATCTATCAGGATTGGCGCATCATCAACTGGACGATGACGGGAGCCCTGCTTCTGGTGGCACTCATCGTGTATGTCACCACCCACGACTTCCGCTTCATGAAACCTCTGCCCTTCATCAGTCTCGACTATCTGGGCTGCATCCTGTGGTCGGCATGGATGCTGGAGTTCATCTTCTTCTTCACCTATGGCGAGCACTACAACTGGCTCGATTCGAAGATCATGCAGATGGATATATTGCTCTTCATCCTTACCGGATATTTCTGCATCCTGCGAATGCTCCACATCCGTCACCCTTACATCGCTCCGGCGGCATGGAAGTATAAGCGACTCATCCCGCTGCTCATCCTCTTCGCCTTCGTAGAGTTCATGGGCAGTACGCCTAAAGTGCTGCAAACCGCCTTTACGGGTGGCGTGCTGCATTTCGGTAACATCACCACCAATGTGCTCAACTTCGTGGAATGGACGGGTGCCATCGCCGGCTGCCTCTTCTGCCTCTTCTGGTGCAAGGTGCTCTGTCAGAAATACACCCGTCTGCTCACGATAGGCGTGGCAACGATGGTATGTTATCCCGTGATGATGTATTTCCTCATCGATCCGGGTCTCAACATCGAAGCACTCTATCTGCCCTGTTTTCTCAGAAGCTTCGGCAACGCCATCTTCTTCTGCATGCTCACCGTGTATCTGGAAGAGCTGATGCCGTTCCAGCATTTCTTCATGGGATTGACGATGGCAGGCATCATCCGCAATGGTCCGATGTCGGCGATGTGTTCAGGTCTGTACAGTTTCGGGCTCCGCTATCAGATGGCAGACAACATGTCACGCGGCTTGCCCTACGATGCCACCAATCTTCTGATGCTCAGCATCCGGAATCTCTATGGCATCACCTGCCTCATCGGCATTGCCGTGCTGATCATCTTCCTGCTCTGGGATGTACAGCCCGTGAGAAGTACCCTGAAGAAGATGCCTTCCTGGAACTTCGTGGGAAAGAGGATGAAGAAAAAGAAAGGATTTGCGAAATAAAACCTATTACCATTACGGCTGTCAGTTTCTTATAAACTGGCAGCCGTTTTTGCTATTCTAAAGCTACAAAACTAATTAGATTTTACTTTTATTTCTGCATCTATAACATATAAGTCCCCATCAATATCTTTTAAGACATTCTTTGGCTTCAAATCAGAAATCACGATACCATTTCCCTCATATGCCCAATCATCAATAGGACTAAACCCCAAAGCCATCATATATTTTTTAATTTCTGAAGGTTCTGCAGGTTTGGCATTTTCTATATACACCTGAGACAACAATGGATAAATCGTTCTTCCTTCATATCCAGTAAAACCTACAAGAAAGTAAGCGGTTTGCGGGAACAAACTATTATGTATCAATAGTCTTTTAAATAATTTATAGAAACTTCCTGTATGAATTAAATTATTCATCTTGTAAACTACGCCGCCTTCCTTATCTACATAAGTATCATTTTCGCTCCCAGATGGTCCTGGCGTTCCTAGATTGAAAACTTCTTCTATAGAATACCAACAATTATTTTCTTTGGCATATTTTTCTACATAGCTTTGTTCGCTATATAAGTTGCCTCCATACTCAGAGCTAGAGCAAGATTCCGTTTCATTGTTTGCGCAGCTTCTGAAGAGGAAGTCGGTGACTTCTTCCATTCTGCCAACTTGCGAAGCATTCTCTCCGTACTTTCTTTGTGATATTGATTCAAATATGTCATACTTCATTTTTCATTTTGATTAATAGTGCAAAAATAGTGCTTTTTCTATTAATTCCCAAATATTCCAGCAACTTTTATACATTAGTAACACAACCGAAAATTTGCTAAGGCAATTCATCTGTCACATCCAACACGTTTTTTCCTTTTTTTCTTGCGTCATCCAGATAAAAACCGTACCTTTGCAGTATGAAAACATTATTAGACGTTCATACACATACCATAGCATCCGGTCATGCCTTCAGCAGTTTGCAGGAAATGACCATGGCTGCAAAAGAAAAGGGGTTGGAAATACTGGGAATCACAGAGCACGGACCTCATATTCCAGGCACCTGTGATCCCATCTATTTCAGAAACCTGCATTGCGTTCCCCGTCAGCTCTATGGAATCAAGCTGATGCTGGGGGCAGAACTCAACATCCTCAATACCCAGGGCGATATTGACCTCGATGAGGATTACTGGCGCATGCTTGATATCCGAATCGCCGGCATTCATAGCCTTTGCTGGCTGGGAGGAACCAAGGAAGAGAACACGCAGGGTGTCATCAATGCCATGCGCAATCCATTCGTGCAGATTATCTCCCATCCTGGAGATGGAACGGCAGAACTGGATTTCGAGGCTCTGATGAAGGTTTCCAAGGAAACGCATACCTTGCTCGAAATCAACAACCACTCCATGGCTCCCATCCGCCACAAAACGGTGGCAGCTCCTAATAACCTGGAACTGCTGGAACTTGCCAAGAAGTACGAGACACCAGTTATCTTCGGAAGTGATGCCCACTTCTCTACCATGATTGCCGACTACAGCAACATCATACCTCTGGTAGAGAAAGCAGAGTTCCCTGACGAGCTGGTTCTCAACTATCAGCCGGAGAAGTTCATG
>ERZ1034949.865-NODE-865-length-16809-cov-15.409037_pt1 | contig 16809 bp, 12 predicted proteins | sample MGYA00520590_ERZ1034949 | MGnify/ENA primary metagenome ERZ1034949 (study PRJEB33766, sample SAMN09781752) | gut metagenome | biome: gut microbiome | host: Homo sapiens | place: Madagascar | study: EMG produced TPA metagenomics assembly of the PRJNA485056 data...
TTCATAGCAAAACGCCCTCAACCATAAAGGTCGAGGGCGCTTAAGATGTTAAAAACCCGCTATCCGTTAATAAACAATGTTCAACTAAGGTTAGTGACATTGCGCTAAAAAAGCGAATTTTTAGAATTTGGCTCCTCTGACTGGATGCGGATTTTACTATAATTAATTGAATATAAATGGTTTTTATTAATAAATTTAAAATGAGGCCCTCAGAAAGGCCCCTGGGATATTTTTGCTTGAAAAGATGATGTATATCACATTTTCAGAGACTGTTACCTGGAGATCTTAAAACCAACGAGAGGTCATCATTCCTGACGTATAACGGGAATGCACCAGACATACAGAAACAGAAAGTTGCCCCAGCTTTGATATGGCTGTCTTCACTACATCCTGTCGCTGCAAAAGTCCATGATTGCGCCAGATTCTGTTGGAATACATCAATCTGAGCCAGAGGTGGCCCTTTGGGTTGGTTGTAACCCTTTCTGGTCAGGTGCTGTTACCTTTAGCCCTTTTCCTTTTGACCGTCGGCTATGTGCCAGGTATAGGTATTCGCATCCTGAGAGTTACCCTTTCAAGGGATTCAGGGTCAGGGTATGTGCTTACTGATTACGGATATAGTGCCAGAATCATGTGATTTGATGATTGTATTAGCGTCAATGATATAAGACTGTGACGCCATAAGCTTTGGCGTTAGCAATTGCCGCTTTGTTTTCGAACCTGTAAGTGCAGGGAGGTAAAGAAATCCGTTACAGTCAGTACTTCTATGTGAGCTGATCATTAGGTGCAACACGGTTGAACCTTGTGGATTTCGGTAAGCTCACAGCATGTACCTGCTTCGGAGTTGATCGAGCGAACGATTTGATAGACTTTGGGGCTGACCTAAATTAAATTAGTAAGAAAATCAATAGTGATTCGAGTCATCTCTACCGGAAGGATGGACTTATCAATGGAAAGTAATATTTTAGGTCATGCTCAAAGAGAAACATCAGGAGCAACCACATTCGGAAAATATGACTTCCAATATCATTGGGCGTTATGCAGAATAATTGAAAAGCATAAAGAAAATTCTGACTATGCATTATTAATTGAATATCATGAGGATGTTGTTATAGCAGACTCATTATATGGAAGTTCAGCAAATTTTGAATTCTTCCAGGTAAAGAACACTGGAAATCCTTTCACTTCTGACGCTTTAACTAAACGAGAAAAAGGAGCTAAGGGACCGAAGAACTCCATTCTAGGTAAGTTATTAAGCTCATGCATTGGTACTGATTATGAAGATCGTATTACGGAAATAGGTCTTGTATCTTCAAGTGGCTTCTCATTTGATCAAAAAGATAATAGATTAAAATTAGACATTATAACTTCAGGTGATCTTAGCGTAGAATGTCTCTCGGGGCTAACTGAGAAATTAAAAGCTGAACTTGGGATAGTTATTTTTCCAGAAAATCTAAAATTTATCGTCCCCAAAATAAAGCTTGAGAATCAAGAAGAATTTGTCATTGCCAGATTTGCTGAATTAGTTAATGATATATTCCCAAATAGTCATTGCAATGCCGTTAATATTTATAGGGCAGTCATCGATGAGATTCATCGCAAAGGACGTAATACTTACGACTTTACTGTTTGGGAAAAAATGGTAGAGGATAAGTCTCTCACATCTCATAAGGTTAAGGATGTCATAGCAGTTAATACAACAAGCCCAAAATTTGAAGACTTTGAGAGAGACTTTGAATATTTAGCCAAAAACGATATGAAATGGAACACGCTAACTTATCGAAAGATTAATAAAAAAATAAAGCAACTTTTCTTACGTCGAGTCGGACACGCTTCAGCTTTTGACATTAATATAATGAGAATAGCTCAACAGGCACTCAGTAGCGTTCCAGAAGAAGAGTTTACAGAAACCAGTGATTACATTGAGTCAGCTATTGTGGAAGCTAAAAAACTGAACATTGAAAGTCAAATCCCTGAACATGACGATATACTTTGTGAAATAATCTATTGTTTTTTAAAGGTGATGCATGAATAACACAAGAAACCCAAAAGATCACTATAAATTATTAATTCGAAACTTAAGGAACAAGAAAAATGAGAAACTTGACATTTCAACGATTAGTTCTGATATCAGATTCGAAAAGACTTGCGAATCAGTTCACGTTTCCGAAAAGATTGAATCTAATTACAGGAAGAGATAATAGTATAGGCAAGTCCACTCTAGCCAAGAACTTATTGTGGTCTCTAGGATGTGATCCTGTTATGGATGAGGAATGGAAATCAAATGATATTAAAGCGATATTATATTTCACTATAAATAACAAAGAATATTTTACTTGTCGAGGAAGCCACTCAATAATTTTGGGAGCTATAGGTGGTGAAGCGAGAAGATACACTCATATAACTGGTGATTATTCAAAAGACCTATCTGAGCTTGTTGATTTTAAAATGAAGCTTCCTAATCGTAATGATGGAAACTTAGATACTCCTCCTCCAGCATATTACTTTTTACCATTCTATATCGATCAGATAAAAAGCTGGAGTTCACCTTGGGATTCATTTGAAAACTTAGGTCAATATGCCAACTGGAAAAAACCGTTAATCAAGTATTTTACTGGTTATCTGAAACCAGAACATTTTGACATTGAAGAAAATATTTATGAATACAATGAGTTCAAGAAGGAATCAGCTGCAAAAATAGAGAAATTCCAAAGCGCTGTTGAAATTATAGTTGATAATTCAGCTGATTCCCCAATAGCATTAGACAATGAGAATTTCAGTAGAATCCAAGAAGAGATAAACACTGAGCTTCTCGAATTGATCGACTATCAAACGAGGCTTTATGATGCTCAAGCTTCGATCACCTCAAATATTTATGATCTTGAAAGGCAATATGAGTTAGCTACTAGTTCGGCAAACGAACTCGAAGAGGATTATAAATTTGCGGTAGAATCCATACCTACGGATAATTTAGAATGTCCATTATGTGGTACTCTTCATGATAATTCATTGCTTAACAGAGCGCTGCTTCTTTCAGAAAAAAATTCGCTGCTTGATGAGGCAAACTCTATAGCATCTAAATTAGTCGAACTGAAATCATCATTAGCTGAATTAAATGAGAATGCTCAGTTTGCCATTAATGAAATTGAAAGGATAAATAAAAAATATGTTACAGATGATAATGCAAATAAAAAAGATATTATTGCACAGGTGATAGGTACTATATCCACCGAAAATGTCTCCAGAAACATTCAAGTAAAAATTGATAATGAAGAGCACAAAATAAGCAACGCCACCAGTTCTATCCGGGAATTAAAAAAAGATCAGAAAAAACTTCTTTCAACCAAAGAAAAGGAAGAGTTGAACTCGTCCTTTATATCCAAACTGTTGGTTAACATTGAAGCGCTAGATTCAACAGGAATAAATCTTAGAAAAGTAAAATCACCTACTGACTACAAACAGTTGCTTGGTGGCGGTGCTGCTGAGGCTGCGAGGGGATTGCTTGCTTATCAGATCTCCGTACTGCAACAAATACATAGTGCTAAAACTTGCATAGTGCCTCCTTTCGTCATTGATACGCCTAACCAACAAGAACAGGCAGGACATCGTTATGAAACAGTCATTAAAGAATTAATGCGCAGTATCCCTCAGGATTATCAGATAATATTATGCGCAATGGAGAATAATGTGTTAAATGAATTCAAACAGGATGCTAATGTTATTGAGCTAAACTCCAATAGGCTTTTAATTGCTTCGCAATATAATTTGCTGCGAGCTGAGTATAAATTAATTCAAGCGAAAATCGTAGGTCTAGATGAGGAGGAGTAAATCAAATTGGTCAGTCAATTTACATCATAGCAATTATCCCCCTGCACCAGATCCGGTACAGAGGGATCGGCAATTTACTGGTGTTACGCAGTAACGGTGGTACTGCCCGGTTTTATTTTCCCTGATTGTTGCATCAGGAAAATTCCCTCCGTGACTGCGTAACGATTTATTTTGCGCCATTCATGAAAGCCGTCATTCCTCCTGCCATTCGTGCGCGTATACCTGCTTCACCCAGCGACCACGTCCGTCGCCATGCCCCAGGTCCATTGCCACCATTGCCAGCGCCTCTTTTTCGCTGAATCCCTGCGCCAGATACCGGCGGATATCGTCCTGCGCCCAGGCGTAGCGCAGTGAGTGCGGGGAGTATTTGCCCGTTAGCCCCATACGCAAAGTCTGGTTGCGCCAGTATTTCATTGCCTGTTTAAGGTCCGGTTTGGCAATCAGCCTGCCGTTGCGCAGTCCTGCCACCGCAATGGCATTATCCAGCGCCAGTTTAACTGCGCCAGTATCCTGAATAAGGGTATCGCGGGGCCGCCCACCTTTGGTGCCAAACACGATGGTTAGCCGGGTGGCTCCACGTTCAAGCGACTGCCGCCACGTCTGCAATGAACGTGAACAGCGAACCGCCTCCTGAGAGCGCAACCCCATCAGCCGCGCCAGTTCCAGCGCCGCCGCCAGTCCCGCATCTTTCAGCCGGGCGGTTTCTGCCATCTGTTGATAATATTCCGGTGTGATGGCTTTCCGCGTACCATTGCGGGATACGCCAGCCAGCCCCAGCGATTTATTCGATATCCGCTCACTCTGCGCCAGTTTGTCGCGCCCGGCCTGCGTCAGGATTTTACGGATAGCCGCCGTTTCGTTATGCAGCGTATTTTTCTGAATCCCCTGCGCCAGCCGCATCTGAATATACGCCTCAATATGCTTCGCCTTTAAATGGTGGACATAGCGTATCTGAATATTCAGTTCCATCAGGCGTTCGCAGAACCGTCCTGCCGTGGCGATACGGTCATGGACAGTCTTGTGCGACCCGCCAGCCTGCCGCGCCAGGTTTTTCATCTCTCTTTCCAGCATACCCATTTTACGTATTCCTCTTCTCTCGCTCCTGATTTTCACAAAACCACAACACACAACGGATACGGCTTTCCCCGGCGCGTAGGCCGATAGCCCCTGATTGTTGTCGGGGCCGCGAGCAGTACCTGAGCGCCGGGGCGACGGCTGTTGAGGTTTTGCGGGGTATCGGTTGTGCTCTCGGAGCAGCCGCCAGCGTTAGCTGGTCATCCCCCGGACCGTCCTGGTGGTCCCCCTCCGGTACTGGCTCATGTTCTCCTTTTGTGAATGAATGGTTGAGATAAATGCTGAAAAGCGACGTCAGAAGCTCGCCTGTGGCTGGAACAGTTGATATGACTGGTGCAGATGAAAATTTCTGCGGGCGTCAGTCTCTCACTGCGCGTGAGCGACTGACGCCCTGGTCTGGCGCAGGCGCTGAAAATTAACACTCTGGTGCAGGATGACGGTCACGCGGCAGCAAAGCCTTCGGCAATGCAGGCCGCAGCCCGTCATGTAAAGGGCGCTGGTAGGGTAATCAGCAGGGCATAAATGGGCCGGAGAAATTCCGGCAAAGAGAAGCCGTGCAGTCGGTGAAGACTGTTGCCGTTAAGCGATGACGATGAAGCCGTCCGGTGTATAAACTTCAGTCTCAGACGCGAGGGACTGACGTCTCCGGCGTTTTCAGAGATCAACGCCAGTAAAGGGCTGGTCATCCTGATAAATCAGGGGCTTCTTGCAGACCATGAAGCCAAAGGGTGCCCGAAGGCGATAGTGCAGGAGAAAGATTACACCATTATTTCTGGCGCAGAAAGGGGAAACTCATTTTTCTGGAAATTGAGTTTCCCCCTGAATTTATCGAAAATTAGTGTTTTGAAAATGCCGCATCAATCCCGCAGTGGCCGGATAACAGGCTGTGTCTTTTGCAATGCCTGCCAGAGATCATACTCAGACTGCATCCCCGCCCACAGTTCAGCGCGGGTCTTCAGCAGCAGCGCCATATCAGCCGTTACTGGCGCATTTCCATTGAGAATACGGGACAACCGGGAGCGGGAAATGTTCAGCGCAGAAGCTGCCTGCACAATACTTGTGCCAGTCAGATAATCACGAAGAACCTCTCCCGGATGCGGCGGATTAAACATGTGCATAAAAACGACTCCGGTTGTGACCGTTATCAGCAGCGGGATGGCATCCTTCCGCGCTTCGCTTGTCTTCTCCCGTCGCTCCGTCAGCAGAGGCTGGCAGAGCGACGGGAGATCCTCATTTTACTGTAACCGTGTTCCTGATGCTCCAGCCATCAGGAGCGCCGCTTTCGCATGAGTCTTACAATGTGGTTGCCCTGATCATCGAAGTATCCGGACGGCCAGATAATTTCAAGTGATGTTTCCAGCGCATCCGCAATGAGTTTTTCGCCGCGCGGCCAGGAGCGGGTCAGCGTATTTGCCAGCGTGGCGGACGCCAGTCCCGCGCTGCGGGAAACCTCAGCCAGCGATGTTCCCTTTTTTCTCAGGCCCGCGATAATATCGGCGGGGTGCCAGTCAGGTTGCATCATGCTGACCTCCCGTCGATAACCTTTATGCCGTCAGCAGTACGTATCCAGCGCGGGGCGTTCAGATCGGCGGCAAAATACCAGACCAGTTCGCACAGCAGTCCGGTCAGCGTTTTTTCGGTTTCCGGCAGCAGTGAGCGCCCGTTCAGAACCTGCGTCAGTGCCAGGCAATAATCGCAGAGTGATCCTGCATCAGGCTCAAAACCGGGCGAAACATCGGGAAGTACATTCGTAATAAAGCCATGGATCAGATGTGGTGGGATCGGTTCGTTCAGCGTGGGCTGCAACAGTGAAAGACAGGTATTAAGCCTGCCGCAGAGCGCCGTTTTCAGCGCCGGATCGTGACACTCAATGAGCGTTTCAGCGCAACGGTCGCAGTAATCCACCAGATCGGTAAAGTCGGTAGCGGCGCTGAAGGGAACTGCAAGTAAATTGCATTCAGAAGTGAGGGTGGTTGCCATAAGGCCGTCTCCAGTGAGAGATAAATATTCCACCACTGGAGAGGCTAATCTCACTGGTGGTGGAACCGGACGGGGTTAGCCTTACCAGCCTCACTGACACTGGCGCGTCTTTCGACGCCCCCGCCCGATCCCACCATTGAGATGTGACCGTGCGCAACACAAAGGAATTGTGTCGTCAGTGAAGCTTTTCAGGAGGCTAATCCCGACGCCTGATTTTGCAGACGCGGCGCAACAATACAATGATCGGTAATTTGCAGCAAGAGGTTTAGCGGAAGCAGACGCACAGGAAAATACAATCACTCGATAAATATTAATAGCCAATGTATTTACATGAAAAATATATTGAGCAATATGCAAACACTTTTCAATAAATATCCTGTCAGTTAATTCGTCCCGTTGATATCAGTCAAAAAAATGAATGTAAAAAGGGCGTATTTCGGTTCATAGAGTAACGTTATTTATCATTTTGTCCGGTTCTGTGTGACCGGGTTTATTTTTACCCCTGCCACCCTGCCGGTTTCCATAAGGTCAGTTTTTATCTGTACCAGGAGGCTGTTGTGCCATCAGCAAAGTTACATTTTACAACGGGTATCACCGGAGCCGGGGTGAAAAATGGAATTTCGTAATCTGACACCTTTTTCCGCAATGGAATATGCGATGGACGATAAACATAACAAACGTCATCACGTTATCGCCATGAAAACAGGTTTTCGACTGGCACAGGATGCAGAAGGACACTGGCAGGCGCAACTGATGGAATACCCGTCGCTGCCGTTATCTGTGGAGGATACATTTTCCGGGGAAATGAACCGTTCTCCGGTTCTGTCCGAAAGCGACCTTGCTCCCCTGAAACCCGCCTGCGATATCATCATTAATGGCACCGCGTACACGCCGGGCGGCATTGCCATGCCGGAGATGACCGCAGGTGTGCTGATGCGCTCGCCATCCGGCGACGTGCTGCTGGATAAAAAACTGCGGATAACCGGCCAGCGCTTTTACCGCCATCAGCCGCTGACCCGGCAGTGGTACGAAACCGAACCGGAGCCGTTCACTTCCCTGCCTCTGGACTACCGTTACGCCTTCGGCGGTGAATGCCGTGTGGAGGTCGGTGGCAAATATGCCGGACATATCCCTGAAGAATATCGCCTGACCGAAGAGCAGCGCCGGGAACATCCCGACCGTGATAATGCGCCGCTGGCGCACATGGCCTGCCCGCTCAATCCACTTGGACTGGGCTATATGCAGCAGTGGTATCTGCGTGCCTGCCAGGTTCAGCAGACTGAAGCGCCCCGCATCATCACCCCGGACAACCCGTTTACCCTGAAACAGTTCACCGCCTGTCTTGAGGAAAATGCCGACTGGCGCGCGCCTGAATTTCAGCCTGCGGGTTTTGGCTGTATCAGCCGCACCTGGCTGCCACGTTTGCCGCTGGCAGGCACTTATGATCGGCAGTGGCTGGAAAATCGCCATCCCGGCCTGCCGGATGACTTTAATGCTGGCTACTGGAACTGTGCGCCCCGTGATCAGCAAATCCCTTTTCCCGCACCCGGGACTCAAATCACCCTGCGGGGACTGCATCCTGACGGAGATATCACCTTCACCCTGCCGGCAAACCGGGCGGGTATTCTGCTGCGGATGAAGACCGGGGAAATGGTGCCGCAGATGATGTGGACCGACACGTTACTCATTGATACCAATACCCTCACAGTGGCACAGACCTGGCGTTATGTATTGCCGGTCAGTTCGTCAGTCCGGGTGATGGAAGCGCGTTACAGCCTCGCAGGAGAATAATGATGGCGAATAATTATATGGCACGTCAGGACGGATTGTGGATTGTGGTCAGCCTGTGCCCGGACGTCTGCAAAACCCCGATGGGAAGCGCCACTCCGCCGGTCCCCTATTCAGTGATCGCTAACCTGGGCGATGCAGTACAAATTGTGCCGTCAGTGAAAGTCAACGGATGCCCGGTGCTGGTTCTGGATCAGAGTTTTATCCCTTACACCAAAGGGGATGAACCTGGTGTGGCGAAAGGGATTAAAAGCGGTACGGTGGGCGATATCTGCGAACCACAGGAATTCAGTAAATCGGTTTTCGCGGGCGGTAAGCCTGTTCTCCGTCACTTCGACAAGTTCTGGATGAATGCCCGTAATACGACGGGTTTAATTATCGGGCTGCCCCCTGAGGCTGCTATTCCGGCCAGTGAAGCCGATCCTGCGCCAGAGCCAGAAACAAAAGAAGAGCAAAGTATCTGGGACATGATGTTGATGTTTCAGATGGATGAAAGCCGGGCGAAAATTGAAGCTTCGGCAGTCCAGCTTGATCTGGCTATTGGTGCTGCCAAAGCATTCTGGAATCAGTTCCCGGATTTGGTGACGATGTTGGGCCAGGGGGCCACCATGCAGCATGCCGGAGAAATGCAGATAAACGGCGCCATGCTTTCTGCGATGGGCATGGATGATATTGGCGAGGATATGTACAACATGGGCGGAGATCTCCAGGAGCATGCGGGAGATTTCAATCTGGACATGTACCGTCTGGAAATGAGCAACAGGAACCAGGAAATTGGCGGCATGATGTATGACTACGGCTCGCTGGCGCTGGGAGGATATGGTCTGGCCAGAGGCGGGTTCGTGGGTCTTAGAGCGATGCGGGCTGCCAGTAAACTGGCACGAGAAGAAGCAGCGGCGGGGAAATTCACCGCCGATCTGCTGAAGGTAAACAAAGCAGACGATGTTGTCAGTGACGCAGAAAAGCTGGCGGATGATGTGATACCCGAAGGCCAGGATGGCGCAAATATTAAAGGTGAAACCGAGGGAACTGGTGATCAGAGTAAATGTGTTGGTGCTCAGTTGTGCACCAAACCTGGTGAACCTGTGGATATCGGCACCGGTGATTTTCTCCAGCATTTCAGCGTGCTTTCGCTGCCAGGTTCCCTGTCGCTGACACTCTCGCGTTTTTACCGCTCACAGGCCAGAGGAGTCGGAATTTTTGGTTCGAAATGGACTGATGAATGGTCAGCGTCGCTGACGGTACAGGGCAACCAGCTACATTTTACTGACAGTGAAGGTGTGGTGCTGTATTACCGCCTGCCGCAGGACGGTATCTTTCGCGGTGCAGTGAACTCACGCCAGGCTTACTACCGGCTGACGGGAAGCCTGCTTGATGGCGTGAATGTTTTCGACCGTCGTTCGCAGCAGACACAGATATTTTCTCCGGCAGGGAACGGCGTCTGGCTGTTGTCTGCTGTTTTCGATAATTACGGCAACCGGATTGATTTTATCCGCACGAATGGTCTGCTGACGGAAATCCGCCACAGCGACGGCTATACGCTCACGCTTGCCTGGCAACAGGCTCATCTGATGAGCATTGACCTGGCAACGCCGCAGCGTCAGCGTCTTGTGACCTGCCAGTATGATGACAATGGTTTTCTGGCTGAATGCGATACCTTCCAGTTCTCACATCTGTGGCATGAATATTCGCCGGAAGGATTTATGACCCGCTGGCGGGATACGGACAAAACCTGTGTGGATATCCGCTATGATCCGCAGGGGCGCGCTGTCAGCACACTGTCAACGGAAGGCTATTTCGATGACCGCTTTATCTATAACGACGATGAAAAATGCACCACCTACCTGGATGCAGAAGGGGGCGAAACCCGTTACTGGTATAACGAGGACGGCCTGGTCACCCGCAGTATCGATCCGCTGGGGCGGGAAGAAATTACCGTCTGGAATAATGCCCGGCTTCAGTCACGCACCGATGCGCTGGGGCGTACCACGGCGTACCGCTATAACCGGGAAGGTGAGATTACCCAGGTTGCCCTGCCGGGCGGCTATGGCCTGTTCTACGAGTATAATGATACCGGACAGCTAACCCGGCTGACGACAACCGATAACCAGGCGTGGCAGTGGATCTACGATGACAGAGGTGGCATCGTCAGCCTGACCGATCCACAGGGCCGGAAACAGCAGTTCAGCTACAGTGAACAGGGTGATTTGCTTGCACGGATTCTGCCGGGTGGGGCCACCTGGCGCTGGAGTCATGATGCCCTGCATCAGGTGCGCGAGACTGTTGCGCCAGACGGCGGCATCACGCAGACCGAACAGGATATGCTGGGTCGCCTGCTGAGTGTGAAAGATCCACTTGGCTTCACCACGCAGTTTCGTCACAGCAAAATCCACGCCGGGCCACAGGGCAGCGTGGAAGAAATTCACCGTCCGGATGGCGTGCGGGAACTGATGCGCCAGAACAGCGAAAAGCTACCGGAGAGCTTTACCGATGGCGAGGGCAAAACCACCCGTTACGAATACGGTGCCTTCGATCTGCTCATGGCACTGGTGCGTCCTGACGGCGAGCGGCTGACGTGTCGCTACGATAAACTTACCCGCCTGACCGAAATTACCAACGCCGAAGGCGAGTGCTACCGTCTTGAATATGATAAAGCCGGGCAGCTTGTTGCAGAAACAGACTTCACCGGACGCACGCTGACCTACACCTACGATGCCGCCGGACGTTGTATTCGCACCAGCTTCCCGGATGGCACTCACCTTAACCGCCGCTATAACGTGAATGACCAGGTGACGGACGAGGAAGTCTCACAGGGCAACAGTGAGCGAACTCTGAGTGCCACCACATTTCGCTATGACACACAGCGCCGTCTGGTGGAAGCGAAAAATGACGATGCCACCGTTACATTTGAATATAACGATGCAAACCAGATTGTTGCCGAAACGCTGAACGGCAGGCGCACAGAATACCGTTACGACCCTGATCTGGATACGGTCACACAGCGTACCACCGCAGGTATCACAGAACGCTTTACCCGCAACCTGATGGGGCATCTGACATCATGGCAGATAGCTAACCACACGCCACTGACGTTTGAACATGACCTGCGCGGCCTGGAAACGTCCAGGCGGAGCGAGGCCGGGTTTTACCAGACGCTGGCTTACACGCGCACAGGGATGCCAGCGAAGCAGAATGCCGGGGACCACCAGGCCGGGCCGTATGAGCGGAACAAAAGCCTGGAGCGCCAGTGGTTGTACGACAAGGCGTACAGCCTGACGGTAATATCAGACTCGCTGCGGGGTTCGGCCTTCAACAATATGACGGCGAACGACCAGGTAAGCCATGCCACCTGGACGGGCGATTCCCGTCAGTTTCCGCTGTGTGAGGAACTGTTCACTTATGACAAAAACCTGAATATCACCCGCCGCCAGACATGGGTAAATGAGGTGCTGGAAAGCGAAACTCACCAGCAGTTGCGGCATGGAAGAGTTGTTTCCAGAGAGCACAAAGGCTGGCGGCATCAGACACACCGCATCAACCCGGACACAGGAAAGCCGGAAGAGGGAAAATTTGTCCGGGTGGTGAACGAGCATAATATCACCTGGAAGTACGATGTTAACGGCAGACTGATACAGAAGTTGGTGGATAAAGGTGGCTATCGCCCACTGGAATGGCGTTATAAATGGGATGCGCGAAGCCAGTTGACCGGGCTGGAGACACCAGAGGGTGAGCGCTGGGAATACAAATATGATCCGTTCGGTCGGCGCATCAGCAAACGCTGTACCAACCGCGACAAGCCAGGCATGGAATTCCACTGGAACGGTGACCAGTTAACAGAAGAAATTCCTGTTGGTACGGATGGCAAACCAGAATACGAAAATGCCATTCGCTGGATATATGAACCGGGAAGCTTTACACCGCTGGCGCGTTATGAGAAAGGCTTGCTGCATTACGCGGTGACGGATACGGTCGGTCGAGTCCAGGAACTGCTGACCGAGGACGGCACCATTGTCTGGCGGGGAAAACAACAGCTCTGGGGCCGGGAAGAAGGCAGGAACAGGGATGATGCACCTGACTGCCGTCTGCGTTTTCCGGGGCAATACGAGGATGCAGAATCAGGGCTGTACTATAACCGGTTCAGGTACTATGATCCTGATACGGCACAGTATATTTCGGCAGATCCTGCAAATCTTTATGGCGGAATAGAGCAATACCAATATGTTCCAAATCCACTATGGTGGGTAGACCCATTAGGTTTAACTCAAACACCCAGTGCTGCACTTCCGCATGAAGTCATTAATGCTTTAAAAGATTTTAATAGTAAAAACTTTATCTTTGGGAATAATATATTTAAACTTGATAAATGTGGAATGAAGCATATACTGGAACGGCATCATCCAGAATTTTGGGATGGTTCTGTAAAAGCCCGTCAATCTTTTTTATCTTCTAAAATGTCTATAGATAATATTTCAGAAGCAATAACTAGTATTCTAAATCAGAACCGAAATGTTTTGATAAGTAAAGGAACGAAAGGGATGTATCAAATTACAGGTAAATATAATGGCGTGGATTATGTGTTAGGGATAAATAATGGTCGAATAGGACAGTTTTACCCATTATAATTAAATTTGAGGTTAAAATGATTTCGGTAAAGACATATTTAAAGATAAATAATGAGTTCATTGAGTTTCATGAATATAATGGAGGGTTAAGTAATATAAATTATATTGAGGGCGCTTTAGAATTAAGCATTAATGGTGTTGTGTTGATTGATAAAACCATGTGGGATTATATTGATCAATTGTGGGCATATATAGTTAATGGTGTTGAAAATATTTTAAATGATGAGCCATTTGAAACATATTTTCCAGATCAACCCATAAAATTGAAAGTTATACCATCTAATGAAAACATTATTTTTAGTGTTGAATGTGACACAGAGAAAAAAGTTTTTGTCAATAGAAAATATTTTATTGAAACAATGGCCAGTAGTGCGATTGAGTTTTTCGATTTTCTTAGGAAAAATCATCAATCTTTTGACAGTGATTATAAAAATATTTTAGTAAGGCTCCAAAGATAAATTAGTCTCCGAGGGTACACAAAGATGTACCCTCAATAATAAGGATACTGAAAACTGGAATCTTTAGGATTCGCGAAGGCAACTAACCGGGCTTGAAACCCCGGAGGGAGAACGCTGGGAATACAAATATGATCCGTTCGGTCGGCGCATCAGCAAACGCTGTACCAACCGCGACAAGCCAGGCATGGAATTCCACTGGAACGGTGACCAGTTAACAGAAGAAATTCCTGTTGGTACGGATGGCAAACCAGAATACGAAAATGCCATTCGCTGGATATATGAACCGGGAAGCTTTACACCGCTGGCGCGTTATGAGAAAGGCTTGCTGCATTACGCGGTGACGGATACGGTCGGTCGAGTCCAGGAACTGCTGACCGAGGACGGCACCATTGTCTGGCGGGGAAAACAACAGCTCTGGGGCCGGGAAGAAGGCAGGAACAGGGATGATGCACCTGACTGCCGTCTGCGTTTTCCGGGGCAATACGAGGATGCAGAATCAGGGCTGTACTATAACCGGTTCAGGTACTATGATCCTGATACGGCACAGTATATTTCGGCAGATCCTTTTGGGTTGCGCGGTGGTTCAAATCAATATGGATATGTTCCGAACCCACTAGGGCATATTGATCCATTCGGACTGGTTAGTGAGACCTGCCCTAATGCATTGCAAAGAAGATACATTGCTGATTTACGTAATGGTAAAGATGTTATTGTTAGCGATATAGATGAAGCAAGGAAATTATTAGATTTTATGCCAGAGCTAAGATCGCATGTTGATAATTTCCCAGCTAACTCTGGCTATTTATTCAAAGATACTCCATTCGGCGATGTATGGAAGCAACCACGAGGCACATATAGAGGCGATTTATATAATACAAAAGATCCTTTCTCTGGCGTTGTTCATGATTCTGATAATGTCTTGCATGACACGAATCCACATTATAATATATTATTTCCTGATGGTACTAAAGCAGGCATAATCATCGTCCCTTAATTAATTGGGTTAACATTATGAAAATTATTTTAGAATGCCGTGAAATTAGAGAATTACCGCTCATAGAACGAGAGGTTTCTGTTAATAACAATAAGTTAACTGTTACTTTTTCTTTAATAGGTGATCTGGATTTTGAGTTCTCTTATTATAAGATATTCCCTTCCCATGCTGATGCAATTCATAGCGCTGAAATTTTTATTGCATCGAATAATGAAAGCTCAAAACCAAGTGTTTCATATGACGAGCCAGAAAATTTTGCTAAACAGCAAGTTATTTCCAAAGAACATTTATTAGAAAATATCATAAATAACAGTGTGAAGTTACCAGATGAAGGTAATGGTTTTGTATACAATGGTGATTTATCATATGTCGCTACAGTATTGGAACGAATAAGAAAAAGAGCATCTTATGGTAATATATGATATCACTGTGCTTAATGTTTTATTTTTAATGGGATTTTACTCATGTCGGTATATAAAAATGTTTTGCTTTAATAGGTGGCGGTTAAGTTGCCATTATACATACGTTTAATAATTCCTTAACCCTATTATAGGGTTAAGGAATTATTATTAGTTGAACTACATCACTACGATGCTTTTCTCTGGTGGTGGGCATACTGGTAAGCTGAAATATACCCGTCACTATTCACATCAAGATAATCTGACCACCACTGCATCATCGCGATCCGTTCCTCCAGATATTCAGCCTTGTGAATATACGCAGCGCGGACGCTGTTTCTTTCCTGGTGGCTCATCTGCTTTTCAATGGCTTCTTTGCTCCACAACCCCGACTCACTTAGCGCACTACACGCCATTGCCCGGAAGCCATGCCCACAGACGTCTTTTTTGGTGTCATAGCCCATCACGCGTAGCGCCTTATTCACAGTGTTGTCGCTCATACACTTGTCCTGGTCGTACTCGCCGGGAAAAATAAACACCAGATGCCCGGAGAGGGCCTCGATCTGTTTCAGTATCGTAATCGCCTGATCCGACAGCGGCACGATATGCTGGATTTTCATTTTCGAACCCCGGTAAGAGAAGCGCACATTTTCGATCTGCTCGCGCTCTTCCGGGATCACCCACAGTTTTTGCTGCCAGTCGATTTCACTCCAGCGGGCAAAGCGTAGCTCACTGGAGCGCACGAAAAACATCAGCGATAACTTGAGGGCATATTTCGTCAGCAACCTGCCACAGTAGCTATCCGTGCGGGTTAAAAGCTCAGGCAGCTTGTCCAGCGACAGGGCCGGATAGTGATTCGTTTCTGGCGCGGCAAACTCACCGTCCAGATACAGCGCTGGGTTCACTTTGAGCAACTGCTTTTTCATCGCGTAGTGCATGATATCGGTGACGTAGTTTTTCAGCCGGGCGGTGATCTCCAGAAAACCTTTGCTCTCCACCTTGCGCAGCGTGACCAGCAAATCCTCTGTTTCGATCTCCTCGATAAGGCGATCCCCGATATCCGGGAAAACATACATCTCCAGCCTGCGCATAACGGTTTTCGCGTAATGCTCAGACCAGCGTTTGTGCTCGCCATGCCAGTTAGCGGCGATCTGGCTGAATGTCTGCCCATTTTTCCTCTTATGCTTCTCCGTCTGCTTCACCGCAGCAGGATCGACGCCTGCATGAATGTTATTGCGTGCCGTTTCACGCAGGCGGCGAGCCTGCAACAGGGATATCTCCGGGTAGGGGCCGAAAGCTAACTTTTTCTCTTTGCCGTCGATACGGTACTTCATGTACCAGAGTTTTGAGCCATTGGGTTTGATCAACAGGTACAGTCCGGAACTGTCTGTCATTTTGAAAGGTTTGTCGGAGGGTTTGATCTTGCGGATCGTGGTGTCTGTTAATGCCATAGCGGGGGGCTCCATTTGCTCACCGAACCGTGAGGCCCCCGATTAAGCCCCTAAAAACTATGGATGTCAAGAAACCCGACAGCCTCTCGCGAGACAACCGGGTAAAGATAAGTTCTTGTTTTTTAACTATCTTGAGACACATAGAGATGTCTCAAAACTAAAATCTGGCTCCTCTGACTGGACTCGAACCAGTGACATACGGATTAACAGTCCGCCGTT
>ERZ1034949.871-NODE-871-length-16688-cov-79.329285_pt1 | contig 16688 bp, 24 predicted proteins | sample MGYA00520590_ERZ1034949 | MGnify/ENA primary metagenome ERZ1034949 (study PRJEB33766, sample SAMN09781752) | gut metagenome | biome: gut microbiome | host: Homo sapiens | place: Madagascar | study: EMG produced TPA metagenomics assembly of the PRJNA485056 data...
TATATGTTTTTTTCAGGAAAGAAACCGTTTTGTCAATTGCAGTGATCCTGGCGCTTCTTTCTATGTTCTGGGTCAGACCGGATAAGGCTTATTTAACTTATATCGATTTCAGGACTCTCGGGCTCCTCTTCTGTTTGATGGCAATTGTAGCTGGTTTGAAGGCTGTTGGTGTTTTTGATATACTTGCCAAAAAATTGCTGATGGGAACATCGGGAACTGTGGGTGTGATCAGGCTGTTGGTACTCTTATGTTTCTTCCTGTCAATGGTGATCACCAATGATGTGGCATTGATTACTTTTGTTCCTCTTGCACTGATCATTGTGCATAAACTGCCAAAGGAACTGGGCAATTACTGGCTTCTTAAAATAGTAGCCATGCAGACAATCGCTGCTAATCTCGGAAGCATGCTCACACCAATCGGAAATCCGCAGAACCTTTATCTATATGCCAGAGCAGGGATGTCCGCGGCAGAATTAATAACACTGATGCTTCCCTATTCCGCCACAGCACTTATCCTTCTTCTGATATGGATACAGGTAGCCGCTGCCAAAGCACCTCACGTATGCGGTTTAGAAAAAGATAAAACTCTTTTGGGATTCTCTGACAGAAAAGAGCTTAACATGGAATACCTGGCCGCTTACCTGATCTTATTTACAATCTGCCTGCTCACTGTTGCACGTATCATTCCATACCAGATTCCTCTTGTATTGGTTCTTATATATATGCTGCTAAGAAACAGGGAAAATATAAGCAGGGTGGATTACTCCCTGCTTGCCACCTTTATCGCATTATTTATTTTTATCGGCAACCTTGGAAGGATTCCGCAATTCAGCAGTTTTCTGGAAAGAATCATGGCAGGAAGGGAAACACTTACTGCTGTTCTTGCCAGTCAGATTATGAGTAATGTTCCCGCTGCGCTTCTTTTATCCGGCTTTACAGATAATTACCGGGCTTTAATTGTCGGAACCAATATTGGAGGTCTCGGCACTCTGATTGCATCCATGGCAAGCCTGATAAGTTTCAAATATATTGCAAAAGAAAACAGAAATCTGAGAGGGAAGTATTTGGGAATATTCACAGCCTCCAATATTATATTCATGATATTCATGTTAATATTGTATTTTTTTCTTAGATAAAGGTTTTCCCGGAAGACTTGCAGATTTTCTGTGCCTGGCAGGAAAAAGAACCATTAAACCAGACAGGAAGTGACAGGATGAAATATAAGATTGACGGCAGCAGTCAAAAACATTTGTGTTGTAAAAAGCAATACATGGTGGTACACTATAAGAAACAGGAGGTGGCATACTATGGCAACAAAAACTGCAAATGTAACAGCGCGAATTCAACCGAATATAAAAGAGCAGGCAGAGGCAATTCTTGACAGACTTGGAATTCCTGTATCTGTATTCATAGATATGACTTATAGACAGGTTATTATGCGTGATGGAGTACCATTTTCACTTGATATTCCGGATAAACTTGTTACAAGAGATTCTATAACACAAGCTGAATTTGATACGATGATGCAGACCGGGCTTGCACAGGCTAAAAAGAACGATTCTGTATCTGTTGATGAGGCTTTTAATCAATTAAAGTCGGAGATATAGTGCATGAATGAATATGAGGTAAGGGTAACAAGGCAGGCATTAGAGCAGATGAAAGAGATAGTTCATTATATTTCAAATGATTTAATGGCACCGGATGCGGCAAATAATCTGCTTGACAAGATGAAAGCAGAGATTACTAAGTTGTCGAGTTTTCCGAAAAAACATGCCTTGATTGATGAAGAACCATGGAGGACTGAGGGAGTACGCAAGCTTGTTGTTAAAAATTTCCTGATTTACTATTGGGTTGATGATGAAAATAACAGAGTTCAGGTAACAGCAGTTATTTATAGCAGGAGAGACCAGATCAGGCAGCTAAGTAATATGGATATGGAGTAGTGGCTTAATCCATAAGGATTACTATAAAAGTATATAGTTGCAAATATATAAAACTGAATACACGCAATGAAAGCGATGAAGAGTTTTCAGGAATTGACATAGAATTTGTAGAATAATATAATGGGTATGTGCCATCAATGCTGGTGGTGCATACCCATTTTTTTAAAGATTATTGTAAATTTAATTGATATTTGCTAATCTAATTATAGAGCGTAGGAAGGCGAGGGTAATGCCCGAATCCAAATATTCCATTAGCGGGTAGGCAGCTAAAGAAGAAATAGCTGCCTATTTCATTTTTATAGAAAGTGTAATATAAAGTGTGTAAGTTACCGGTAACAAAACTTACGCACTTTATATTACACTCTCATGCACTTAAGCTTCTTGCAGCATGAACAAGGAGAGCTTTACACTTAAGTACTAATTTAAGTTCTTTAGAATTATCTATGAAGTATTTATTAATGGTATATATTCCAGATTCTAGAGCTATCTGTTTAATCTGAGCCATTGCGCTTCGCTTTCTTTTATAGGTGGTTGAATTCACTTGACAAACCATAAGGCCTATGATACTATAAGATTAGCGAAGGGCATATTTATATTACTCTTGCTAACAAAGGAGCTTCTTTGTTTTAAAAAAATCATAGGAAGGAGATACAATAAATGATTAGCTTGACGATGAATGAAAAAGCATTGTATAATGAAAAATTTCTGCAAGCAATTCCAAAGCTTAAGCCTGGAGTTTATTATGTGCGCGACTTTTTTGGCAATTCAGCTAGCGTTCCACGTATAGCTAGGAGATTCTTCGAGGAGGTTAATGCTGGACGGTTTAGTAATGTAGTACTAAATGGAGGGCTTTCTTCTGAGGGTTACCGTGTCACGTAAGATACAATAGAGAATCCTGACAAAAGGGATAAATAAAGTTTTTGAGGGCAGTCGTTAGGGCTGGCCCTTTTAGAATGCCAGTTTTTGAGAGTTTGCCCCTCAAACTGATAAAGGAAATGAGTATCCCTTTTTTATGACCATTAAAAAGGCATTGACAAATCGCATGATCTGGTTTAATATAAGGTTAGTAAAGGTAATGATAATATTTCTGTAACTAATTTACAAGGAGGGCTTATTTATGGTAAAAAGATCATGTAAAGGTAGCAGCTGTATAGGATATCTTGAGAAAAAGATCAATGAAATCGACTATCATGCAGATAACTCAAGAAACGGGAAATTCAATCGGGCTATATCAAAATCACAAAATTGTACACTCGATGAATTGAGAACTTATTCAAAGGCTCTAAAGAAATTTAAAAATATAATTCCTAAAGATGTAGATTTTCCTACAGCTTTACAAGTTACGATAGATGATGAACTTGAGGATGCCCTTGCAGAAGTTGAAAAAAATGTAATGTCGGCATTGGATTTGACAACTCTGCAGACAAGGTATGAAATAGAATTATTATGGTTCATCTATTTTAGAAACCTTCACGAGGAAGTTTATAAGGTCGGTGCGGAAAGAGGTGCGGAAAGAAAAGAAGATTTAACTGGTCCGGAAATGGTAAAGCGGCTTGTGGAAATTCTTATGCTAAATCGTGAGCAGGACCAAGGAGTATTAGAGGAGGTTAAGTCAGCTCTTCTTAAGTGGGAAGAATAAATGTATGAAAATTCGGTTAAGCACCTAGAAACTCTCTATGAAAAGCAAATTAGCGGATTTGTTTTGTCTGGAATGTAAGAATAAAAGGGGCGTATAAAAGGAAAACCGGAGAGCCTGCTTAACGAAGAAAAGAGTTAGAGAGATTTATTGTAGAATGACCATATGAAAGGTTTGGTGAGAAATGAATAAAGAACCTATTAATCAATTTAACTATGAATTAGTTAATATCGATATGCGTGATCTATATATAGATATCATTTGTAATGGTGTAGAGTGCCCAGAGGTTATTGTGGTAAAAGAGCTTGAAGATGGCAGTATTATTCAGCGGAGAATAATGGAGAATGGTAATTGTATCTATTATCTTAAATACGCTGATGATATGTATGATGTTCTGATATCTGAGCTTAAAAACGGGAATGCAAATGAAGTTGAGTGTCTTCCATTTGAAAATCACGAACTGACGAACGAAGAAGTGATGAAATGGATCGCCTGCGCTACGACGATTGCTGATATGCTTGATGTTGGATGTCCGCAGATAATGTTCACACCATTTGAGGATGCAGGGGTATTTGGTGGTGAAGGGTTGCTTGTTCTTTCGGGGACAAATCCAGAAAAGCCATATTTCGAAATAGAGACGTTTGTATGTATTGCTCATGAGTTAAGACATGAATGGCAACATAAGTATCATCCGGCTTGGTTTAAGGATTATGTCCAAGTTGAATCGGAAATGGATATGGATAAATACTTAAATCATAAGTCAGAGATTGATGCTGAGTCATATGCTCGAAAACTTGCTGGAATTGTATTTGGGATAGATTTATTTAAGGGAGGCGATAAAGCTTTAATGGAAAAAATGATAAGAACTGCGAAAGATATTGATATTTCTGTTTCAGAGGAAGACAAAGAGTATTTCTGGTGTTTGTTTGATATTGAATGACTGGATAGAAAATAAATGTGTTTGCTATTAATAATAAGCTGGTTAAAGGTGTATTTATATATTGCAGTTGTACGATGGACATTGTTTGTAAGATGTTATGGCAAGATAATCTATTTTGAAATGGCGGATTTAGTAGAATTTATAAACACATTAAAGAGTTAAAATTACCATATAAAGAGGAGATGGGACTAGCTATGAAACGTGAACGAAAAAAAGAGATTGATAAAAAAATAAAACAATTCAAGGTTAAATCGGAAATCTCGAATTATCTTAATTTACACAATCTTTATTTTGAGACAGATGAAATAGAAGGAATTTCGTATATTACTATGGTTTTTAAAAATTGTGACAGGTGTCCGGGACATATCACGGAAGGCAGCATTTATTTTTATGAGGAATGTATGGAAGTGCGGGTGTATTACTCGGAGATTGGTACTCAGATGTGTAATAAATCTAAGAATTTACCTAATTTGTACAGATTGATGAATTATCTAAATGCGATGAGCTGGCCTTGTGTAAAGGATGGAATGGATGGAATGCTATACAGTTCCGAATATTTAGTCAGTCCACGCTTCATTATTACCGAAGATGGAATGATGGATATAACCACAATAATGGCAATCCCGTATTCTCATTTTATAATGGATAATCTGCAGATAGAAGATTATATTACAGCAGCTTTACCAGCTTTACTTGACAGTTTAAGTGCACCAATCTTTTTGTTGCTTGAAGGAAGGATAAATGTTGAAGATGCAATTGATATTATAGAAACAGAACTTCAGGGTAAAAATTGAAAGAATTGAGATACAGTAAGATGAGGGTTTTTCAAAATGATTTTGGAGAGTACATATAAAACAATATATAATAACTTTTGGATTGTGAGTTTAGGTTAAGCGAGGAAAAACTATTGTATGAATTTTGTAGTATTTCTTGATGTTGATGGTGTTTTAAATACGAGAACAACTGTTAAGCGTACACCATATGGTTATACAGGTATAGATGATGCAAGGGTAGAAATTCTTGCAAAAGCTATTGAAAAATATGGAAATTGTGAAATAATACTTTCTTCCGATTGGAAGGAATTGAACGAGAAGCATGAAGATTATAGATATCTTGTATCAAAATTAGCACAATATGGACTGAAAATATCAGGTCATACAGTTGATAGTAATTGGAACAGGGCAAAGGGGATAAAAGAATATTTGGAATTGCATCCAAACATCGATGAATACGTAATCTTAGATGATCAAAAGTTTGATTTTGAAGATTATAAAAAATTATGGGAAAGATTATTAATCACAGATGGCATAGAGCGGGCAGAGTTTGCATCAAGAACACCAGCGATAGAAGCGATTCTATTTAGAGATTATATAAAATCGTTTTAAGTATCAAGCAGCAAGTGAATAAGAGCAGAGATAAAGAATAAAGGCAGATAATTATGAGTACATATGAAGTATTGGCTATATCAAATAAACCTGGAGAAGTAACTCTGAAAGGGTTTACTTATATGAAAGAAAGGTTACCTGATGATTTCGAAGTTTGTATTATTGTAGATAAGGATGGCCGTCTATCAGCAGGATCATGGGACACAGGTTTATGGTCCACTGAAAATGGAAAGCCTGGATGTTTTCGACAGGGACGAGGAGGAGTTATAGAATCCGATGGGGTACTGGCGTGGTTACCGATAGAGGAAGCATCAATAAATATAAAAGGATTATGGTGGAATCCTGAGTATCGTCTTATAGCTGCTTTTTTGGATTGCGTTATGGTATTTGCCAAGGATGCTGATGACTGTTTAATAATCGAGTATTCCGGTGGAGCTGAAGAGAAAGTCATCTTTCATATGGATGTAAAGACTGGCAACATTTTAGCGATTGATAAAAATGGCAGAGACGAAATACCCTATCTCCAACGTACATTTAGAGCCTGGTATGATGATGTAAAGGAAAAATTGTTGGAAGATTATTATAGTGGTAGATACACTGTTTTGGGGAGAACCAATATGGAGGGAGAAATCTCCACGGAATATAAAGGGAGTATTATGGGAAAAGTGTTATAAGAGAAAGTGAGATGATGCGTTATGGCAATTAAGTTTAAGGAAATCAGACAATATTTGGCAAGAAACGCTAGGTTGTCAATTTGTTTTGAAGATGGAAATTATCACGATTATTTAATGATTTCGGACATCCCGGCTGAAAAATATAAAGATTTATACGTTTATGGAATAGGAATGGCTGATGTAGAATTTTCTATGGATATATACGTTTCTCCAAAGGATTTGGACGGCGTAATCACTTCAACAAAAGATGACAATTTAGAACCAGCGATTGAGATTGTTCTTCATGAAGCTCCGCGTGATATAGAAAGAAAAGCAGAAGATGTTCTTTTGTTTAAAGATATTAAACCGTACTTACAGAGAGGTCGGAATTTTGCTATCGTTAACAGAGAAGCCTGGTCATACAAATTATATGAATATCGAAATGATATTCCCGGTGATTATGATGATATGTTTGTATATGGTATAGGCATGGAGGATAATTTTGATGAAAGCGATAAGAATACCATAAAAGCGTTAGAAAAAAGAAAGTATGATTCTTATTTGAATAAGCGCATGGTAATTGTTTTGTCAAATAGAGCGAGGTCAGATATTGAAATATGAAAAATACTGGAACTATTAATTATTGGATTGGAACTGAACCCAAAAGAGAAAATATCAGACTAATATAGTTGTTTCCAAATATTCACGTAACTGCAGAGAGGCAATTAATGAATTAAGAGAATATGCACCAATTGAATATTTTAAAGGTCGATTGACTTTTTGCTGATAAAAGAATTAAGATGTTAGATAAAATGAAAAGAAAAAATGTATATCTTTCTGAATTAGGGATACCAAGAGCGATATATGCAGGGAATTTTGTTACAGAGAAGAAACTTTTATATTGTACGTGCGAAAGGCGAATAAAAAATGAAAAAAGATGAAGAAAAGGCATATTTTGAGAATTATATTCCAGTTCAAGATGAGGCTACTGGTAATTGGTGTGTACATGTGGAATATGGTTTAGAAAGTGGAGATGTTGAGTATATTGCATCTGAATTCTCCGGAACTGGGTTAATATATCATTTTATGTATAATGGAGAGATAGATCATGTTCATGGCTTCGATGGTGTGTTGGCTGCTGTGTTGGAAGATCCGGAAAATGTAGATATTGTACCTCAAGAAGGTGAATATTCTGAACAGGAAATAAAAATGATTGAGGGCGTGAAGAGAGCCGCTAAATTTGTAAAATCACATAACCGGCCTATGACTACGGCTGAGTTGCGTAGAAATCGAGAAGAGATAGAGAATAAAGGGGAAAATAGACTGTTTTTATTATATTTCCCTGGTTATTTCGATGGAGAAAACATTATTGGGATATACGATGATATAGGGAAACTGAAAGCCTCATATGAACGTGTGATTAGAAATGCCGCAGATGAAGATGGTTTCCAGTGTTATGACATTTACCTTAATAATCCTAATACAAAACTTACAATTGAAGAATTTGACCGTCATAATGAAGAATTTGTAGAAGTAGATCCTAAATTGCTATGGAATGAAATAAGTTAGATAAACTAAGGAGAATCTACACAATGGCGACATTTATTATTGGAGATATTCATAATACTCTAACGAAACTTAATGAGATGATTAGGTTAATATCACCTACTATGCAAGATCAGGTTATTCTTTTGGGTGATCTATTTGACCGTGGAGGTGCAGAGCCTGATCCGGTTGGCGTTTACTTTCGAATTTTGGGACTAAACACAAATATAAAATGGATCCGTGGTAATCACGACCAACTTCTGGCAGAGTATATCTATTCTTACTACGGAACTGTTCAAAAGAAGCGAAGTAGTTTGCAACCATACAGGTATAATTCATTTGAACTGATGAAGGACAGATTTGTTGAGGTGGACATGCTGAATCTTGCTGATCTTATAATGGGGTTGCGCTTACAGATTGAAATCGAGATTGGCTCAGTGAAATATCTTCTTGCACATGCAATGACTTTTGATCCGACACATGGAATGCAGGAAGAAACGTTGTATCTTGAAGGGATTGAAGAGATGCAGGCGTATTGGGAACATGGTGTAAAAGGTTATGTTTCTTTGGTTGGCCATCATGATTCTAGTTATCAGCACAGTAATCCCAAAGGGAGATATCTTGATGAAGAGTCAAGTTCGATTTGGTTAAATGAGCAAGAGAATGTATACATGATGGATTGTGGGTGTGGTCTTTCAAATGGGAGACTCGCGTGTATCTGTCTGGAAACTGGAGAGAGATTTTATTCATGAATTGACTGACGAGAATGAACCGGGAGGTGATTAGTATAGCCACATATGTTATTTCAGATATTCATGGACAATACGACATGTTCATGGAATTGCTTGACAAAATCAAACTTAAGGGTAATGATACCCTTTACGTTTTAGGCGATATACTCGACAGAGGTCCGCATCCAATTAAGACACTTATGAAACTCATGGAAATGCCAAATGCTATATGCTTGGTAGGCAACCATGAGTTTATGGCTCTAGAATGTTTGGAATTTTTGATGAAAGAAATCACAGATAAATCATTAGAAGAACTGAATGCAGAAACACTTGATAATCTGGTGACATGGCAATTTAACGGAAGTCAATCAACGATTGATGAGTTCCGTAAACTGGACTCAGAGTCCCAAATGGATGTGATAGACTTCATCAAGGATTTTTTGATTTATGAAGAAGTATCTGTCAATGGTAAAGACTATCTTCTAGTTCATGCGGGCGGAAACTATTCGCCGGAAAAGGACATAGAGGATTATTCACTTCATGAGTTGATATGGGTGAGAGCGGACTATGATGTGAGGTATTTTGAGGATACATATGTTATAACGGGACATACACCGACGCAGACGATCAAAGATAATCCACATCCCGGGTATATTTATCAGCAAAACAATCATATAGCAATTGATTGTGGGGCACATTATCCTGGCGGAAGGTTGGCTGCCTTATGTTTGGACACTGGAGAAGAGTATTATTCAACGCCAAATGAGATGAAGGAGACTGATATATGATATATGCTATGAGCGATATTCATGGGTGCTTTGAAGAACTTAAAAGACAAATGGAACAGATAGACATCAGCGGAGATAATCTTATAGTGTGGTGATAATACAAAATTTAAGGCATGGTATTTCGGACATTTTCACGAGGATACGAAAGTAGATGATCTGTTTTATTGCTTATATGATGATGTCGTTGTGCTGTAAAGAGTTAAAAACGATATAAATAGAGTTAGATTTGATGAAATAGAGCAGGTGGAATACTCAAAATCAGCATTTTTGATTTGACGTCCTACATTCTGAAAGCAAAAATATACATTCAGAATATAGGACAAAAAATGTTACTTTTTTGAGCTTTCGCTAAATTGCTCTAACATACTGATACTTTTAATAAAATCCTTCTCAACAGGAGAGAGGGTATCATCCAGTCGATTCTTATATTTATCATATTCCGCATAAGCTTTTTCGATAGCCTGCTTATGGCTGATGCGACCGCTACTGGTAAGAATATCACGGTGTGTCATTTTTAGATAAGGATGGTGTTAGTTGGCACCAAGATTTTTTTATTCGGTCATGGCACTTTGAAAATATCGTTGCAAACTGAAAATCATCATAACGGATGGTTGAGTGTAGAAATACATTTGTGAACGATTTATTGATGTTTCGATAGGCAGTCTCGATGCAGAGGAAGGTGAAAGAATTGGAACAAAAATTTAGTTCAGATTTAGAAATACCCAAATATCTAAAACGGAAAGAAACTAATATATCTAAAGCCAATAAGAAGTCAAAACACAGGCATCAATATGAAGAATGTCTAATTAGATATAAATGGAATTGGGAAGAAAATAAAATTCATACATCACTTAACAGCTATTGTATTATCTGTGGGAAAATCAATGATAAAATGAAAAATTCTATTGTAATAGATTATATGCAAAAAGTAGATACACCAATGGGAAAACGTTATATACAGATTTCAGAAGATGTATTATATGACACATATCATGGAAGATTACCAGTATTTTATGTAGAAGACATATGTAAAGAAAAATATGTAAATGTAGGATAAGTGAGACGCTAGGTATAATTAGTAGTTTATCAGGAGGCGTTATGATTTGAGTTTTAAATTTGAAGACATAAACGATAATTTATTTGAAAAATTAATCGCATTCTCATATAGCATGGGCTCAGGACTTGGCGGTCCCGGAGTGATTATTATGCTCACAAGTGATAGGAAGGAATATGTTATAGGACTGGAAGGATTTGAAAGCGATTGGCTTCATCCTGAACATACATTTCCATTTATGGTAGAAGCATTCTCAGAGAAAAGTGATAAATGGTTCCGGATTAGCAAAAAATATGTATCAGAAAAAATATATTGCCTAAAAGAATTTCAAAGTCAGGTTAACAATGTAATTGAAAATTATCGCAAGAAAGATGGATTATTATATAATTGGGAATACATGTTGGATTGTGGATGTGGTCTGCCAAATGGGAGGCTTGCGAGTATCTGTCTAGAAAACGGAGAGAGATTTTATTCATGAATTGACCGACGGAGAATGAATGAGGAGGTTTGCTTATGGGAAAGAAGATAAATGTGGATGCAAGTGATGATCCCTGCATGTTTCAGTTTTTTAAACAATTTATACATCAAACAGACAAAAACGAGTTTTATTGTAATGGCGAATATGCTTATCCAGATAATCCGGGAGTGGAAGTTGATTTTCGAAATATTGATCACACATGTGAAGTTTTTGCATTACTCGGGAATTACTGGGGTGGGTGGAAGTCAACTCCAACGGCAGATGAAATGTATAATATAGCAAAGAGATGGGAAAACAGGTTTGGTGCAGAAATAATTGGATTATCATATGATAGTATAGATTTTAGATTTGAACGAGAACTATCTGATATGGAGATAGATAGTTTAATCAATGAATGTAAGAAGATTTATGCAGAAGCAGCTTGTAATGGTGGATATGAAGAGATGAGAAAAATAATAAAAGAAAAATCGGAACTACATATCTGGTGGGATTGATATTCTGGAGGTGATTAGTATAGCCACATATGTTATTTCAGATATTCATGGACAATACGACATGTTCATGGAATTGCTTGACAAAATCAAACTTAAGGGTAATGATACCCTTTACGTTTTAGGCGATATACTCGACAGAGGTCCGCATCCAATTAAGACACTTATGAAACTCATGGAAATGCCAAATGCTATATGCTTGGTAGGCAACCATGAGTTTATGGCTCTAGAATGTTTGGAATTTTTGATGAAAGAAATCACAGATAAATCATTAGAAGAACTGAATGCAGAAACACTTGATAATCTGGTGACATGGCAATTTAACGGAAGTCAATCAACGATTGATGAGTTCCGTAAACTGGACTCAGAGTCCCAAATGGATGTGATAGACTTCATCAAGGATTTTTTGATTTATGAAGAAGTATCTGTCAATGGTAAAGACTATCTTCTAGTTCATGCGGGCGGAAACTATTCGCCGGAAAAGGACATAGAGGATTATTCACTTCATGAGTTGATATGGGTGAGAGCGGACTATGATGTGAGGTATTTTGAGGATACATATGTTATAACGGGACATACACCGACGCAGACGATCAAAGATAATCCACATCCCGGGTATATTTATCAGCAAAACAATCATATAGCAATTGATTGTGGGGCACATTATCCTGGCGGAAGGTTGGCTGCCTTATGTTTGGACACTGGAGAAGAGTATTATTCAACGCCAAATGAGATGAAGGAGACTGATATATGATATATGCTATGAGCGATATTCATGGGTGCTTTGAAGAACTTAAAAGACAAATGGAACAGATAGACATCAGCGGAGATAATCGTATTGTGTTTTGTGGAGACTATATTGATTATGGAGATAGTTCATGCCAGGTTTTGATGTATCTATGGGATTTGCAGAAAGAATATGGTATAGAAAAAGTTATGGTTCTCAAGGGAAATCATGAGCAGATGTTTTTGGATTGGATTAGTGATTACAGAAATATATATTCAAATGGAACAGAAGATGATATGGTTTTTAATGATTGGCTTCGCACAGATTTTGAGTGCGGAGCCGGAACTATAAGCACATTTATATCACAGCAGCAGATGGATTTCCTTAATACGATATCGAGAACCTGCTCTATGGAGACTATCAACAAAGAAGCTGTTCAAATGGTACTTTCCACTTATGAAAAGCTAACTTGGTGGATTGAACAGATGCCATTATATTTTGAGACAGACAGTCAGATTTTCGTTCATGCAGGAGTAAATGAAGGTGCAGGAGAAGACTGGAAGTGTAGAACATCCGATAGTGTATTTTTCGGTAAATTTCCTGCAATGCAAGGAAAATTCTACAAAACAGTGGTAGCAGGACATGTTGGCACTGGTACATGGAGCCTTGCTGATAATCGAAATTATCATGATGTGTTTTACGATGGAGAGAGTCATTACTATATCGATGGTTCGGTCTATAAGGGCGGAAAACTGTTGTTACTGGCTTATGATGAAGAAAAGGGAAAATATTACCAAGTAGAAAACAGCAGGATGATTCCTGTTAGACCTTTTGACAAGTACCAATGATCGAAGGAAGATAAGAACTATGAGCTTTATTATAGCTGGAGATACTCATGGGATGATTGATATTAACAAGATTGTTAAATTATTTAATGAACATGAAGGTGAATATACATCGGAAGATTATCTTATTATATGCGGTGATGTAGTAGAGTTAAGACAGTATCTCCAGAGAGTAGCTGATAATACAGCTTTTACAGCATGGTATTTCGGGCATTTTCACGAGGATACGGAAGTAGATGATCTGTTTTATTGCTTATATGATGATATCGTAGTGCTGTAAAGAGTTGAAAACAATATAAAAGAGTGACATTTGAATCATATAAGCTATAAAGGGTTTTCGAGAATTGACAGAGAATTTGTAGGGTAATATAATGTGTATATTCCAGTGGCAAAGGATGAGGATGAAAATATATGGCTGACACAGAGAATGATGGCCACATTGTATGACGTTGGTTTACCGACAATAAATGAACATATTAAAAAAATTTATGCAGATAGTTAATTATAAGAGACGGCAACTATTCGGAATTTCCGAATAGTTCAAGGTGCTAGATAAAATGAAATGTAAAAATTGTAAATATAGAAAAAACATAGCAAATACCAGCGAAACAGGCTCTGCAATATGTTCATACTCAAATTCATGGTTTCCTATAAACATTGAAAACAATTGCTATTTTATTCCTGAAAAAAAGGAGCTTACTTGTGGTGATTGTTCTAGATTGACTGAAGATACAGCATGTTTTGGCTGCTCTGAAGATGATAGTGCATTATATAATGGACAGTTGTGTAGAGGATTTGTGGATGAACGTGAAGCAGAGTTTAAACAAATACTTATGTTTTGGAAAGTTCAAGGATTTTATGATCGTGAAAGAATAAATAAATTAATCGATGAATTTGAACAGTTTTATGATAACCTTTTAAAGCAAGAATAGAATGGGATACTGTTGGCTGTAATAGGAAGAGAAATTGCAAAAAAATGAAATGCATAATTTAAGCAGACTTATAAACAGATACATATAATCGAAAAGGCACGGTAAACCTTAATAGCTTTACATTCTGGGTTCTGCAGTATAGTGGGTGCGTTGAGGTGCTTGGAAGAAACGGCGATGACACTTATATAAAGCATATAAAGGACACTTTGATAAATATATTGGAAAAATATGAGGATGCGGAGTAAATGAAGATATTTCTCCAGAGTAAGAAAGGAAGGAGTGTAGCAGGTGATTTACAATGAAATGGTTTCTAATCTTTATGGGCTATCGGGTGAAGAAATAGTTCAAAAAATGGAGCAGATGTGGAGTTGAGTATTATCCCAATAATGGATTTCCAGCCATAAAGGTGAATGCTACAAATCCATATCTATCAAGACATCCGGTTAATCAGACAAAAGAGTATACAGACGCATTAATTAGTAATCATAGTAATGTTGTTAATGGTCAGCTTAGCATTAGTGGGTGTCAGTATTTGCATGAGTCAGGTATTCGTGCTGTTTTCTTGGATTCTGTCAGAGGACAACACGATTTATTGGTAATTGATGATGAGCGCGTTATAATAAGGACAAAGTTAGAGAAACCCAGTAAAATCAAGGGGTTAGCACTAATTTAGTCCTTATTTTTATACCATTTTAGCGGTAAAGATAGGGCAGCGCTGCAATATTAAACCGAAAATTCAAGTCAGCATCACAGATGTCCACAATCAGTCTGAGAGTGAATCTGTGCGCTTAGATTAGGTACAATTTTATATCAAAACATTTAGTGAGGACTAAATTAGCACTTGAGATGGAATATTCTATCAGCTGGTTTGGTCCTCTTTTTATTTGAGAGGAGTGGTCGAATGGGCAAAGTGTTAATTTGGTTCGTAATCATTATTAGTACAGTGGTTCTCTACTGTCTTATGAAAGTTAAGGCAGAGAGTGATGAACTGTATGAGGAATTAATGAGAAAGCATTTTTATGGCAGGTCTGATGATATTCCTGCATCTGACCAAACTAAGCACTTGAAAGGGTGTGGGTAATTATATGAAATTTTGCAAAACAATAATGCAGACAATACAGAAAAGGAGTGAAAGGAACATGAATAACAAGTTAGAAGTAATCGGCATTGATCATGGATGGTCAATGATGAAAACAATCTCTCAGGTATTTGTCACAGGTGTTAAGGAGATTACAACAACTCCGGCACTTTTCGGCGATGTACTTGAGTATGAAGGAAAGTTCTATAAGGTTGGAACTGTGAGGCAGGAAGTAAAGGATACAAAGGTCGAAGATGACAGCTTTTATCTTCTCACTCTTGCAGCAGTTGCTAAGGAACTTAAAAGAAGAGGTCTTGCAGAGGCAAAGGTATTCCTTGCAGTAGGACTTCCACTTACAAGGTTTGGAGCAGAGAAGAATGATTTTATCAAGTACCTGACAAAGAATAAGCGTGTAAGCTTCAAATATGAGAATGAGTCATATCATATTGAAATTGATGATGTGGCAGTATTTCCTCAGTGTTATGCAGCAGTAGTGGACAAGATTCCTGCTATGGCAAAGAAAACACTGATAGTAGATATTGGAAGCTGGACAATCGACATTATGCCGGTAATCAACAAGTCACCGGATGAATCAAAGTGTGTGACGATTCCAAAAGGTCTTATTACCTGTATGCGTTCTATCAATGAGCAGTGTGTAAGACAGCTTAACGGAGAGGTAGACGAGTCAGAGATACAGAACATCATGCGATATGGCAGGTCAGATATTGATGATGAATACTTTGCCATTATCAAGGCAGAGATAGAGGATTTTGTTGATAAGGTATATAACTCAATCCGTGAGTTTGGGTATAACTTAAAGACTACACCGATTGTATTTGTCGGTGGCGGGGCAGTTGTGATGAAGAATTTTGGTAGTCACGATGCCAAGAACATTTCCTATAACCTTGATGTAAAGGCAAATGCAAGAGGATATGAGCAGCTTGCTACGATGGGGCTTAAAAGTGCAAGGAGATTATCTTAGGAGGTGGCATGATGGCAAAACAGTTTGATTATGAAGTAAAAACAACAATAAGGCTAAATATGCATAATCCAGACCATGTGCTAATTAATAATGTCATTCAGAATCTTGATCCAAAGATTTTTAAGTCCAAGAACCAGTTTATACTGGATGCATGTAAGTTTTACATTGACAATTATGGAAGTGAGACTTTTATTGCAAAGAAAAAAGATAATGAAAGGGCTGAATATATCCGGTCAGAAGATATTGAGGACATTAAGGCAGAGGTTATAGAAGCAGCAATCAATGAAGCAAGGAAAGAGGTCATAAAGCTGTTAGGCGGAGTGATATCCGGGATGAATGTTGGTCAGCCGGTAATAATGCAGGCAGCCAATAGTGAAGCACAAGAACCTACAGAAGATGTTATGGACGATGCAGATGTTGCAGGACTTGCAATGGGATGGATGTCGAAAGGAGACTGATTATTATGAGAAGAGTTATGGG
>ERZ1034949.872-NODE-872-length-16683-cov-8.709105_pt1 | contig 16683 bp, 16 predicted proteins | sample MGYA00520590_ERZ1034949 | MGnify/ENA primary metagenome ERZ1034949 (study PRJEB33766, sample SAMN09781752) | gut metagenome | biome: gut microbiome | host: Homo sapiens | place: Madagascar | study: EMG produced TPA metagenomics assembly of the PRJNA485056 data set...
ATTTACAACTGCGCCGTAGTTCCATCATGTAACGTTAATAGCATAAAAGTAAAACCTTTGCCAAACCAACCTGAAATCAACATCGGCGCTGACTTGTAAATTTTTCTGTAGAAAGAGAATGTCCCCCTCCTTCCGTCGCATAGAGAAACCTTATATCTAAAACAATTCCCCCGCAAATCCGTCCCACTTGCCAAACCCAAAGGCTCCCAGACCCCGCAGTTAACCAGCAATTTATAAAGTTTTGAGATACTCCACAATACTTGTCACACTGTTGGCGCCATCCGCCACCGCGGTCACAATCTGACGCAGCTTCTTGGTGCGGACATCTCCTGCCACAAAAAGCCCCGGCTGCTCCGTCACCCCGTCTTCTCCGGCACGCACATAGCCATGATCTAAATCCAGCACAGAAACCACCGCATCGGTCTGCGGATTCATACCGACTGCGATAAAGATACCGCTGACCGGCAGTTCTTTTTCTTCTCCTGTTCCGGTGTTTGCGATTACCAGATGATCGACCATCTGCTCCCCACAGATTTCTTTCACCACGGTATCCGGCAGGAAGGTGATCTTCGGCTCATTTGCCACCTGTTCCTGCAATACTTTCGTACCACGCAGTTCCTGTCTGCGGTGAATCAGATACACTTTTTCACATCCGGCTGCCAGATACAGGGCATCTTCCAGTGCCACATCTCCACCGCCGACAACCGCCACTGTCTTGTTACGGAAAAAAGCTCCATCACAGGTTGCACAGTAAGACACCCCGGCTCCTGCCAGTGTTTCTTCTCCCGGCACCCCGAGTTTCCGGTGTCCGGCTCCGGTTGCCAGCAGTACTGTTTTTGTCTCATAAACAGTTCCGGAAGCACCGGTGATTTTCCACGTTCCATCTGTATTTTTTTCTACGTTATCCACTTCATCGCTGATGAACGGAACCTCCAGTGCTTTTGCATGCTGCTCAAATTTCTGCGCCAGATCAAACCCATTGGTTTCCGGCAGTCCCAGATAATTATCAACTTCCTGCGTATAAATCATCTGTCCGCCACCCATCGGCTCTTTCTCTAAAACAACCACATCCAGACAGGCGCGCTTTGCGTAAACAGCTGCCGAAAGACCTGCCGGACCGCTTCCTATAATGACTAAATCGTACATGTTATTCCTCCTGATTTTCAAAAAAATCTATTTCATAAATAATGGCATTTTTATTCTTTCCTATTTTACCATACCCCTATACAATGCGCTATTTTCTTTTCTCCAATAATAACAAAATATGCTCCTTTTACAAAAATTTTACGTGATTTGGGGTTGAAAAATCCATTTACAAATGCTACCATAACCAAGGATTTAAATCCACAATCATAAAAATCTGAGTAATGGAGGTGAAATTCATGGACAGTAGCGATAGTTTTGGGCGAAGTAGACATTTGAATGCCGATGCTTTTTTCACTGGCAAAATTATCGTTTTCACTGGAAAATGAATTTTGCCGATTCATGATGTTTAAAGCACCGGTAGGTGCTTTTTTTGTGCCTGAATATATAAAACTGTATACCTGAGCCCTTTTCTATTGTGCATATCCGCAGCATGATGTAGCTTTTGTTGCACATGATGACTGCACACAAGGAAAGGAGAATTCATATGAACAAGAAATATTTAGAGCTTACAAAGCTGATCCGAAGCAAACAAAATGACCATGAAATCTTAAAATGCTTATCTAATTATCACGAAAACGACATTGCCGATATGCTTACGGTTATGACTCCAAAAGAAAGGAAACGTATTTATACGCTTCTGGAGCCACAGAAGATTGCGGAAATCTTCGCATATCTGGATGAACCGCAAATCTACTTTGCCGAACTCTCCGTCAAAGATGCCGCCAAAGTAGTTTCCCTGATGGATTCCGATGATGCCGTTGACGTCCTCGAAACGCTCGACAATAAAAAGAAATATGAAATCGTGGAAAACCTGGACAAAGCAGCCATAAAAGATGTAAAAATGCTGCTTTCCTATGACGATGACGAAATCGGAAGCTGCATGACAACCAACTACATCTGTATTCCAAAGGGACTTTCCGTCCGTCAGGCAATGAGCGAACTGGTCCGTCAAGCCGGAACCAATGACAATATTTCAACCATTTATGTACTGGATGAATCCCTGAAATTTGCCGGTGCTATTGATCTGAAAGATCTTATTATTGCAAGAGAACATGATGTGCTTGACGATATTATCGTCCACTCCTATCCATCGGTAACCGATCACGAAAAAATTGATGAATGCATGGAAAAAATCATGGATTATTCGGAAGATTCCATTCCTGTCCTGTCGCAGGACGGTCATATGCTCGGTGTTATTACATCCGAAGATATCGTAGAGATGGTTGACAATGAGATGGGGGAAGATTACGCAAAACTGGCCGGTCTCACCGCCGAAGAAGATCTCAAAGAAACCACGGCACAAAGCATGAAAAAACGTCTCCCATGGCTCATCATCCTGCTGTTCCTCGGGATGCTCGTTTCCTCTGTTGTAGGTGTCTTTGAACATGTTGTGGCTGTTCTTCCGATTGTAATCTGTTTCCAGTCTCTTGTGCTTGACATGGCCGGAAACGTCGGTACCCAGTCTCTGGCAGTTACCATCCGTGTCCTGATGGATGAAACACTCACCGGAAAACAAAAACTTTTCTTACTGGTAAAAGAAATGAAAATCGGTCTTTTAAATGGTGGAATCCTTGGTATTATGGCACTTGCACTGCTTGGCATCTACATCCACCTGTTTAAGGGATACACCTGGAGCGGAGCATTTGGCATCTCCGGCTGCGTCGGCATCTCGCTTCTCGTGGCAATGGTGATCTCAAGCCTCGTAGGTACTGTGATTCCCATGTTTTTCCATAAGATAAAAATTGATCCTGCGGTTGCATCCGGTCCACTCATTACAACCGTCAATGACCTTGTGGCTGTTGTGACTTATTACGGTCTGGCATTTTTGTTACTGATCATGTAAAAATATAATCTTTGCACCATACTACCGAAAAATGCTGCCTGACAACAATATGTTACAGGCAGCATTTCTATTCAACAATTTCTAAGCTGCATAGGAGATATCGCTTACGCGAGATACCCCAGATAGAAAATCTATCCGCAGACGGATACCCTTTACTGAATAACCAGTTCTTCAATCGTCACATTTTTCTCTTTGTCAATGTCAAAAGCTTTAAGCACCGGCTGATCCATATCCATCAGGGAAAGAATCAGGTAATTGACTGTTGGATCATACGCCAGACGCTTATCTTCCTCGGACGGGCGTGACGGCGATTCCGGATGGGAATGCCAGTTGCCAAGCGGTACCAGCTTGTTTGCACGCATATCCTTGACGGCTGCTAGCTGATCCTTCGGGTTCATGGAAAAATGCTCATTGGTGTGATCCACATTCTCCAGAAGGTACACCTTCTCGATGATCTTTTTGTCACCGTCTTTGGTGCCTGCAATCAGACCACATGCCTCTTCCGGAAGGTTTTCCTTCGCATGAGCTAAGATTTTTTCATAGTCTGCTTTTTTCATGGTAAGCATAAAATTTTCCTCCTTACCTCTTTCAATGATCCGGGCACTCGATCTGCTCGTAATCAATCAGTTCTGTGATGGTCGGATGATCGCCACAGATGGCACACTTATGATCTGCCTTTGGCAGTTTGATCGTGTGGAATTCCATCTTTAACGCATCAAAAGTCAGAAGCTTTCCGGTTAAGAGATCGCCCACACCGATCAGATATTTGATGGCTTCCATCGCCTGTAAGGATCCGATGACACCGCCCATTGCGCCGATGACACCAGCCTGCTTGCAGGTCGGAACTGCATCCTTTGGTGGTGGATTCTTGAATACACAACGATAGCATGGTCCTTCTCCCGGAACATAGGTCATGAGCTGACCCTTGAAACGGATGATTCCTGCATGGGAGAATGGCTTCTTTGCCATTACACAGGCATCGTTGATTAAGAATTTTGCCGGGAAGTTATCGGTTCCATCAATGATGAAATCATAATCTTTAATGAGATCCATAATATTTTCAGAAGTAACGAACTCACGGTAGGTATTTACAGTTACATCCGGGTTCATTGCGTTCATGGTCTCTTTTGCAGATTTTACTTTTGCTTTTCCTACATCCGCAGTGCCGTGAATGATCTGACGCTGTAAGTTGGACAGATCCACTTCATCTGCATCCACAATACCGATGGTGCCCACACCGGCTGCGGCAAGATACATTGCTGCCGGTGCACCAAGTCCGCCTGCACCGATAATCAAAACTTTTCCGTTGAGGAGCTTTTTCTGTCCCTTCACACCAACCTCCTGCAGGATGATGTGACGGCTGTAACGCTCCATCTGCTCATTGGTAAATGCCATTAGAAGCTTCCTCCTCCCATGAAGTATAAGAATTCAACTACATCGTTTTCCTTTAATGTTACGTTTGCAAGATCGTGATTTTCTACAAAATCATCGTTTACGGTAACGGTCACATATTCCGGATTTTCAACCTTCTCGTCAACAACGAGCTGTGCCAGTGTCGTTCCCTCTTTGATGTCTTTTACGTTTCCTGCGATTGTTACTTTCATCGGTAACTCCTCCTAAATATATTTTTTCACAATTGCTTCCAGTTCCGGTTTCTTAATCAGACCGCGCACACGCTCTGCTTCCTTTCCATCTTTGAAAAACAGGATGGTCGGAGAAACCATAACGGAATACTGTTCTGCCAGTTCCCCGTCAAAATTTGCATTGACTTTGACCACTTTTAAGCGATCCTCATAATCATCTTCGATATCGCCAAGAATCGGTGACATCTGTTTGCACGGAATGCAGGAATCGGAATAAAACTCCACCAGTACCGGTATAGAAGCCTGCAAAACCTCCGCTTCAAAATTATCTTTACTTACTCTTGCTGCCATGCGCTTAACCTCTCTTGTCTACTCTTCGAGTTTCTTTACAATAAGGTCATAAGTTCCATCTTCATTGTCGATCAGCTTTAATACCTGCTGTCCCTCTTCCTTGAAACTTCTCGGTACGTTCTGCACCGGCTCTCCATCATTCATATGTACGGAAAGCACCTGTCCGATCTCTAACTCTTCCATGGCCACCTTTGCCTTGACAAACGTCATCGGGCAGACCACATCCGTAATATCTACAGTTTCATCAATTGTAAAATCAGCCATTGTATGCCTCCTTTATCTTCTCTTCAAATTTATCAAGTCCCACTCTCTCGAGTGTCATGCGGAAACGCTCTCCCGGATTGGCATTGTCATCAAAGAACTGGATTGCCGCATCGGTAATGCGGAATAACTGTTCCTCGGATGTCACAAGCGGAAGATACTTCTCGCCCTTGTATACGCGGTTTCCAAACAGTCCACCGAAAGATACCTCAAATGCAGGTGTCGCTTTCCATGCATCGGTCGGACAGGCCTTTACACAGCGTCCGCAGTTGTTACATTTTTCCTCATCGAGAACGATTTTTCCGTCCACGGTACTGATTGCATCCACGCGGCAGGTCTTCTCACAGATCCCACAGTTGATGCAGGCTGCTTCCTCCCATTCCACAATGGATGCACCCTTGATTCCGACATCATTTTCTTCTGCCTTTAAGCAGTTGTTCTGGCATCCGGTTACACCAAATTTAAACTTATGCGGAAGTTCTCTTGCAAAATAACGCTCATCCAGTTTTTTTGCAATATCATAACTGTCAATATTTCCACTAGGGCATACCGCCGATCCCTGACAGGCTGTAATCGTACGGACACGCGGTCCACACACACCCGGCTTACATCCCCCGGTTGCCAGCACTTCCTTAACTTCTTCTACATCGTCAAGTTTGATAAATGGGATTTCCACACTCTGACGGGAAGTCAGATGTACGTGTCCGTCTCCGTATTTTTCTGCAACCTTTGCGATAATCTGTAAATTCTCTGCTGTAAGATTTCCACCTACCACAGCCAGCCGCAGGGAAAAATTATTTTTTTGTTTCTGGCGCATAAATCCGCCTTTTTTCAATGTAGCATAATCAACAGCCATTACTCTCTCCTTTAAACCTTGTGTATTTTTCTTTGTTTATCCGGCGGTATTTTGGATTGCTGCTGTAAAATCCTGCTTCAGATCTTCGATATCCTCAATACCGACACTTATTCTTATCATATCATCAAATACGGCAGCGTCAATCTTTTCCTGCTCGGTTGAGTGTGCCGCCAGTGTGGATTCCGGATGCACGATCAGTGTCTTGGTATCTCCGATGTTGGATACGATCTGTGGAATCGTCAGCGCATTCATGATTGCAAAAGCGCGCTCTTTGCTTCCCACGCGAATGGTTAAAATTGCTCCAAATCTTCCATCCAGCAACTGCTTTGCCACACCGTTCCACGGACTCGATGCAAGTCCCGGATAGTTTACGTTGATTCCCGGAATGGTTTCCAGATAAGCCGCAAGCTGCATTGCGTTGTCACACGCCCGCTCCATACGAAGCCCCAGTGTCTCCATACCAAGCAGATTATAGTATGCAGTCTGCGGCGCCATACAGGCTCCCATGTTGCGGAACAATCCGTTTCTCAGTTTTGCAGTAAAGGCAAATTTTGCAAACTTTTTATAGTCTTTCATACCCGGATACCGCTCCAGATCCCATTTGAATCTTCCCGCATCGGTGATCACACCACTGATGGCACTGCTGTTGCCGTTGATGTATTTGGATGTGGAATTGATTACGATGTCTGCGCCAAGTTCGAGCGGACGAACGAGAAACGCGGTAGCTACCGTATTATCGATCATGAGCGGAAGATTGTGCCGCTTTGCGATCTCGGCAAGTGCCGGGATGTCGGTCACATCCAGCTTTGGATTGCCAATCGTCTCCGCGAAGATGACTCTCGTCTTATCCGTGATCTTTGATTCGAGATCTTCCAGATCATTCGTATCCGCAAAAATCGTTGTAATTCCAAACGCTTCCAGATCGTGGTAAAGATCAATCGTTCCTCCATACAGGCTGGTGCTTGTGATGATCTCATCACCACTTCCTACGATATTCAGAAGGGCATTGGTAATTGCCGCCATGCCGGATGCACAGGCAACGGATGCCACGCCTTTTTCCAGAACCGTCATGCGTTCTTCAAATGCTGCGATGGTCGGGTTATTGATTCTTGTGTAAGAATATCCAGCAGCTTTGTTGTGAAACAGCTTCTCATGCTGCTCTGCCGATGGCTGAAAGAAAGCACTGGACTGGTACACCGGGGTAAGTGTGGCTCCGGTCACCGGATCTCCGGTTTTTGTACCATGTAGTAGTTCTGTGTTGAATCCCATTTCATTTCCCCTAATTCATACTTATCTAATAGGTTTAATATGTTATAGTTAATATACCGCAATCATACCCTATTGTCAACCTTTTATTTCCACTTATTTTTCCACCAAAAAAATCCCCACTGGTGAAAACCAGCAGGGATTCCATTCTCATAATAAAATTATTATTCTGTCCAGTGCTCATCCTTAAATACGATGCGGCGGTAAGTCTCAAAATCAACCCACTTATTAAAGAAGTTCTCAGAAATCTCACTGCCCTCTGCGGAAAGCTCCTTCTTGAACGCATCCACATCTGCGGCACTTGTTACATGAACTGCAAATCCACGGCCGTTGATGACAGGCACATCGTTGTATGCAAAGTCAGCAAGCGGAATAATTGCAGTAACCTTCTGGTCACGAATGGATACCGCTACCTGCTCACGCAGAACAACCACATCAAAGCTGTCCGGATACTGATACGTCTCACCCTTGACCGGAATCACATCACCGATCGTGTAAGTTTTATCGGAAGGCTGTACCTTAAAGACGTTCATAGCCTCAAGGTCATAGTAATATTCCTCGAAGATATCTCCGTTTGCCTTGAGATTTCCGTGGGCAAATGCGCATTTTAAGTCTTTCGTCTCATCGAGCGTTGGATTTTCCACAACACCACATGCAGAGGTCATGTTGGAAATACGGTCGATCAGGATCAGTTCTCCCAATGTCTTATGCTTTGCAAAAGCATCAATGACGATCTCTTCCTGCAATACCAGATCGCAGACCGCAATCTCGTTCTTGCGCAGGCGGCCAACCGGAATAAATTCACCGGTGTTGACATCAATCTTGTACTGGATATTCTTTAAGATACCCGGAATCGTACGTGTACCGAGTTTTACGAGATAATCTTTGCCGACGGTCAGTTCCTCATCGTCCATCCAGAGGATTGTTGCGGTAAATTTCTTGCTGACCGGAAGCTTCGTATCTTTTGCGAGAACACATCCGCGGGATACATCCACTTCCTTGTCAAGCTGGATGGTAACCGGACGGCCTGCACCTGCAGTCTGTGCATCTTTATCTCCGACTAAAATGCTCTTTACTTTTGCATGCTCATTGCTTGGCAGAGTCACGATTGTATCACCGACCGATACAGCGCCACTCTCGATCTGTCCCTGGAAACCACGGAACGTGTGATCCGGACGGCAGACACGCTGTACCGGCATATAGAAGCCTTCTTCCTGCTTCTTTTCGCTCACATCGATATTCTCTAAGTAAGCAAGCAGTGGCTCCTGCGTGTACCATGGCATATTGTCGGAATGGGTGGTGACATTGTCACCCTCGGTTGCAGATACCGGAATGATCTTGACACTTGCTAAATGCAGTTCCTTGGAAAGTTCCTGAATTTGGTCAACGATCTCCTTGAAACGTTCCTCACTGTAATCGACAAGATCCATCTTATTTACAGCAAATACAAAGTAACGGATTCCCATCAGTGCACAGATTCTGGCATGTCTTCTGGTCTGTACAAGCACGCCCTGCTTGGCATCCACAAGGATAACGGCAAGGTCTGCAAAGGATGCACCGACTGCCATGTTTCTTGTGTACTCCTCATGTCCCGGAGTATCTGCCACGATAAAGCTTCTCTTTTCGGTTGTAAAGTAACGGTATGCCACATCAATGGTGATACCCTGTTCACGCTCTGCCATCAGTCCGTCCAGAAGGAGGGAGTAATCGATTGCGCCGCCGCGGCTTCCTACTTTAGAATCCAGTTCCAGTGCTTTTTCCTGATCTGCGTAAAGCAGTTTGGAATCGTATAAAATATGTCCGATCAGTGTGGACTTTCCATCGTCTACACTACCGCAGGTAATAAATTTCAATAATCCGCTCATTTTAGAAATAACCCTCCCTCTTTCTTCGTTCCATGCTGCCGGCTGCCTCGTTGTCAATGACACGGGTAGTCCGCTCAGACTCTACAGCACTCAAGGTCTCGTCAATAATCTCATCTAATGTGGTCGCGTTGGATTCGATTCCACCGGTCAGTGGATAGCATCCCAAGGTACGGAAACGCACATTCTTGTATTCAATTTTCTCACCCGGACGAAGTTTCAGACGATCATCATCCACCATGATAATCTGTCCGTCACGCTCAATCACCGGACGCTTTGCTGCAAAATACAGCGGCACGATATCGATGTTTTCTCTCTTTATGTACTCCCAGATATCCGTCTCCGTCCAGTTGGAAATCGGGAACACACGAATACTCTCACCCTTGTTGATCTTGGAGTTATAAAGTTTCCACATCTCCGGTCTCTGGTTCTTCGGGTCCCATGCATGATTCTCATTACGGAAAGAGAAAATTCTCTCTTTTGCACGGGATTTTTCCTCGTCACGACGTCCGCCGCCGAATGCTGCAGTAAATCCGTATTTATTCAACGCCTGTTTTAATGCCTGTGTCTTCATGATGTCGGTGTACTGGCTGCCGTAATCAAACGGATTGATGCCACGCTTTACACCGTCCTCGTTGATATACTCGATCATGTTAATCCCACGTTTCTTTGCCGTCTCATCACGGAACTGAATCATTTCCTTGAATTTCCATGTCGTGTTCACATGTAAAAATGGGAATGGCGGCTTCTCCGGATAAAATGCTTTCATGGCAAGATGAAGCATTACCGAACTGTCCTTTCCTATGGAATAAAGCATTACTGGTTTTTCACACTCTGCCGCTACCTCACGGATAATGTAGATTGCTTCCGCTTCGAGTGCATCAAGATGAGATAATTGACTCATGATCTTCCTCCTTAATATTTATTCGAATCCTTTTTATTCACAACAATTGTTTCTATTGTACCATCTGTTTTTTTAATTCGCCAGTGTAACAGATCTCCTTCCGTATGAACGGTCATCTGGCTTCCCATGCCGCCGATGTCGGCACCCAGGTAATAGGAAATTGCCTCAAACGGACACTCCTTGATACAGGAGGCGCATCCCCAGCAGTCCTTCGGATACCGGATCACGGCTTTTTTGTCTTCGCCGCGCACGATCAGGCTTCCCGGACAGACATCCAGACATTTTCCACATGCCCTGCATTTCATGGAATCAATCGCGATGCTCATAGGTTTCTCCTCCTTTCACCAGATCTCTGCGGATCATCGTAATCTGATCCCCGTTCTTTTTCGAGTTTACATAGCAGATCCATGCATCACTCTTCTCCGGATAATCCAGATTCTCCGCGAAACTGTGCCAGCGTGTCTCCTTGCGTGCACGCAGATGTGCGATCACAGTCAGGCACACGGTCAGGCGTTCTTTCAGCTCATAGATAAACATCAGCTCATGCATATCGGCTGCCGCAAGTCCTTTTGCAAGGATCTGCAGTTTCTTTATTTTTTCTTCCGCCATGGCAAGCTGCTTTTCGTTGAACTGGTAATGGGTTCCGATTCCGCCTGCATACTGGTCCATGACTTTCTGCATGGCTTCCTCGAGTTCCTCAACGGTAAATGCCGGGTCCTGTTTTGTGAGAAATGCATCATACTCGACAATTTTATATTCAAGAACCGCTTCTTCATCAGAAGCCGCCGTATCTGCCACCTGTTCTTCGTTTAATTTCTGCACGATGGAATGGGCTGCGATCTCGCCCTCCACCAGTGCGCCGGTTACATATTTCTGTGGACAGCCACCTGCCACATCTCCGGCAGCATAGAGCCCGTGGATCGTTGTCTCTCGTTCGGTGTCTACCCAGTAACCGCTGGCGGTATGACCACCTACGATGTACGGCTCGGTTCCCTCGATTTCCACGTTTTGTTCGCTTGGATTTTTCCCGGATTCCACCCATTTGAGCGTCTGTCCCGGTGCCATGTTTAAGTATGCTTTTAAGAGCGATTCATCCTGTTCTGCGGAGATGCCTTCGGTGCGAAGATAACATGGTCCGCGTCCCTGTACATTTTCTTCAACAGTTCCGTACACACGCTGGGAAGTAGTCAGACCGTATTTTGTCTCATACACTTCTCCGTGTGCGTTGATCTGCTTTGCTCCGACACCCTGTGCAATCGTTCCAGTCGGAGCGATCGTATCTTTACAGCGCAGGGCGATAAAGCGCATCTCAAATGTGGTCATCTCGGCTCCGGCTTCAATTCCCATGGCATATCCGGCTCCGGTGTTAAACGGCGGATACCACATTTTGTGACGGGAAAAGCCAGGATTGTTCGGACGGTAAAGTCCTGCGGCTCCTCCGGTTGCAATCAGCACTTTCTTTGCGCGGATCTCGTAGGCCGTACCGTCTGCAATGGAAAAACCGACGGCTCCTTCGATCTTATGATTGTTTACCAGATAATCGGTAATGTTTAACTGGTTGATGACGGTCACATCGTCTAATTTGCTGACAGCATCTGCAAGAAGCGGCTTGAAGTTTTCGCCGTTGATCTTGATATTGCGGTTTCCTCTTGCCACATACTCGCCGTTTTCGTCTTTTAAGATGACCAGACCAAGCTGTTCCATTTTGGCGGTCACACGGTTGAGTCCTTCGGACATGGTCAAAAGCAGATCCGGCCGGACGATGCCGTCGGCATCTTTTGTGGCGTAGTCCACGTAATCCTGCGGAACATGACCTTTGGTGATATAGGCATTGAGCGCGTTGACTCCGGCTGCCAGACAGCCGCTGCGCTTGATGTTGGCTTTTTCTGCTATGATTATGGAATAATCGGATTGTTCACGGATGGTCATTGCCGCGTAGCAGCCTGCTGTGCCGCCGCCGATGATGAGGACATCCGTATGGAGTATTTTTTTCCCCTCGATTTTCATAAGTAATCCTTCCTTGTGATTAAATGTAGAAGACCTCGCCTTCCTGCATCTCTCTATTTTCTACGAGATAGGTCTGGTTTTCATCAAATATGTAAAGCCGGTAGATTAAGACATACACTTTTTCACCGATCTCTACCGGATCTTTTTCAAGTGAGCGCTCGGTGACGATCGGGATACCTCCCACATCAACGACAACATCCAGATGATTTCCTCGGAATATCACATCTTTTACGATTCCACGCTCGGCGGCACTCATGTGCTGCGGTGGCTCGCTTCTGGACATGCGGACAAATTCCGGACGGATGACTGCGTGGGTTGCGCCCTCGACCGGATCAAATCCAAGCAGGCGCTCATAATGCTCTACAATCGAGGAACGGCCGATAAACTGTGCCACGAACGGCGTGTCCGGTGATTTGTAAATCTCCATTGGCGTTCCCATCTGCTCGATATGTCCATGGTTTGTAATGATAATCTCGTCTGCCACCTCGACAGCTTCATCCTGATCGTGGGTGACAAAGATGCTTGTAATGCCAAGCTTCACAACCATCTCCCGAAGCCAGTTTCGCAGCTCCGTACGAACTTTTGCGTCAATCGCCGCAAACGGCTCATCCAAAAGCAGTACCTGTGGATTCGGTGCCAGTGCACGGGCAAATGCCACACGCTGTCGCTGACCTCCGGACAACTGATTCGGATAGCGCTTTTCCATTCCGCTTAATCCGGTCAGTTCCAACAGTTCGGTCACGCGCTTTTTGATTTCTTTTTTCGGCACCTTGGCAAGTTCGAGACCAAAGGCTACGTTGTCGTAGACGGTCATATAACGGAACAATGCATAGTTCTGAAATACAAAACCGATGCCTCGTTTTGCCGCCGGCACATCGTTGACACGCTGCCCGTCAATATAGATATCGCCGCTGTTTGGTGTCTCAAGCCCCGCGATCATGCGAAGCAGTGTGGTCTTTCCGCTTCCGGAAGGTCCAAGCAGTGCGACTAATTTTCCTTTTTCAATGCCAAAGCTGACATGGTCGGAAGCCCGGAAGTTTCCGTAATTTTTACAAATATCTCTCATTTCCACGTACATAGCCTGACTCCTTACTGTATGCCTTTACTGTTTTTGCTTCTGTATTCAAAAATGTTTCTGAGTATCAGCACGATCACCGCAATAATGACCAGAATGGAAGATACCGCAAACGCGGAGGTGATGGAAGTATCTGTCCCCGACATATATAAGGCATCAATCTCGAGAGGAAGCGTAAAGGTCTGTCCTCTTGTCTTGGACAGTGCATTGACTGCTCCAAACTCGCCTAACGCACGCGCCGTACATAAAATGATACCATAGATCAGTCCCCATTTCATCTGCGGAAGGGTAATTTTCCGGAAAATGGTAAATCCGTTTGCCCCCATAAGCGCCGCCGCCTCTTCCTCATCCTTTCCCTGTGCATTTAAGATCGGAATGATCTCACGCGATACAAACGGGAAAGTGACAAAAATTGTGGCAAGCACCACACCCGGTAACGCAAACGTAATGCGGATGTTTGTTCCGAAAAACTGGTTGATCGCCCGGATTGCCGGATACGTCCAGCCGAGCCGTCCGAAGGTCATCAAAAAGGCAAGACCTACAATGACGGGAGAGATTGAAAACGGGATATCGATCAGCGTGGCAAGCACCTGTTTCCCACGGAAGGAAAACTTCGTTAAAAGCCATGCCGCCACGATTCCAAAAAACGTATTGACAGCTACCGCGATCACGGTTGCAAGCAATGTGACCAAAAGAGCCGAACGCACATATTCGGTTGTGATCGCCTGTATGTAAAAAGCAAATCCTTCTTTCAATGCACTGAAGAGAATCGAAAACAGGGGAAGAATCAGCATAACAAATATGAAAAGAACGCTGATGGCTATTAAGATGTATTTCGTACTTTTCTTTTGTTCCATAAAAACGAACTCCCTTTCTTAAAACGAATTGGTTGGTTCCCTGTTGCACTTACACATTGTTGGTTCTGGCTGCCTGTTTCATCTGTACAATATTCACAGCAAGCAGTAAAACAAACGACAAAATCAACATTACCAGCGCGATTGCCGTGGCACTCGCATAATCAATATATCCAAGCTTCTGCATGATCACATAGGAGATCACCTGCGTATGTTCCCTTGCACTGTTTCCGGATATGTAAATGACACTTCCGTACTCACCAATTCCTCTGGCAAAGGCAAGCCCAAATCCGGTTAAAACCGGGGGCATCATCTCCGGAAGAAGCACTCTGCGGAAGGTCTGAAACCGGTTGGCTCCAAGCATAAATGCTGCTTCTTCATACTGTCCGTCAAGTTTTTCGAGTACCGGCTGCACGGCACGGATGACAAACGGAATTCCGACAAACACCAGTGCAATGACCAGTCCCAGATGTGTGTAGGATACTTTGATGCCAAGTTTTGCAAGCGGAGTCCCGAGGATTCCGTTTTCGGAATACATTTTAGAAAGTGTGATACCTGCTACCGAAGTCGGCAGTGCAAACGGAAGCTCAATACAGCCATCGAGGATACGTTTTCCCGGAAACTCATATCTTACAAGCACCCAGGCAATGATCACACCGAACACACTGTTTATAAGTGCCGCAATAAACGAACATCCGATGCTGGTCGCAAATGCATGCCGCACGGTCGGCTTTGTGATCAGGGACCAGAACTCTGCCGGACGCAGTTTTAATGCGGAAACCATCACAGATGCCAGCGGGATCAGCACAATCAGGGAAAGCATTGTCACTGTAATTCCCAATGTGAGGTGATACCCGGGTATCACACGTACTTTTTTTGTCTTATTCGTTGCCGTAGATTTCATCAAACATTGCTCCATCGTCAAAATAGTTCTTATATGCTTCGTTCCAGCCGCCGTAATCTTTGATCGTATATAATTTCACATTCAGGTCAAAACGGTCGGAAAATTCCTTCAGAATTGATTCATTGCTCGGACGGTAACCATACTCTGCCGCCAGCCGCTGCGCATCATCCGTGTACAGATAATTCAGATATTCCCTGCTGACTTCCTGCGTGCCGTTGGCATCCGCATTGTCATCCACAACCGCCACACTCGGCTGTGCCAGAATACTGACACTCGGCGTAATCATCTCATATTCATCCGGATAACTTTTCATCGTGGTAATTGCCTCATTTTCCCACGCGATCAGTACATCCCCTTTCTGGTTTTCCACAAATGTGGTAGTGGAACCGCGCGCTCCGGAATCCATGACGGAAACCTGCGAGTAAAGTTTCTGCAGAAATGCTTTCTGCTTATTCTCATCACTGGTCTGCTCCTTTATATAGGAAAGTGCTGCTAAAAAGTTCCAGCAGGCGCCACCACTGCTCTTCGGGTCCGGAGTGATGATCTCAACCTTTTTGTTCACCAGATCGTCCCAGTCTCTGATCTGTTTCGGATTGCCTTTCCGGACGAGGAAAACAATCGTCGAAGTGTATGGGGAACTGTCATCGGCAAATTCCTGTTCCCAGCCTTTATCAATCAATCCGGTCTGCTCAATCAGTGTGATATCATGCTCCAGTGCCAGTGTAACGACATCAGCATTGCATCCTTCCACAACAGAGCGTGCCTGTGCACCGGAACCTCCGTGGGATTGAATAATATTCACTTCTTTTCCCGTTTTTTCCTTATAATATTTCTCAAACAGCGGATTATATGCTTCATAAAATTCTCTTGTCGGATCGTAGGAGACGTTGGTGATTGTCCGTACATGACTCTTTTTGCTTCCGCATCCGGTACATCCAATCAACAGAATTGCCGCCATGGACAGTACCGCTATTTTCTTTACCATTGAAAATGATTTTCGCTTCATGCTCCCGCCTCCCTTGACTTTCGTTTATCATACCCCTTAATTCCTATCATGTCAATAGGTATTGTAGGAATAATTTTGCTTTCTTTTTATAGTACAATGGAAAGATTGAATTTTACTTGAATCTCAATGCGGAATTTTTTATGGACAATGAAATGGCTGGTTAACGGCATGGTCTGGGAGTCTTTGGGATTTGGCAGAAGGGACGGATTTGCGGGGATTGTTTTAAATATAAGTTTTTTCGATGCGACGGAAGAAGGGGGACATTCTCTTTCTCCAGAAAAATTTACAAGTTAGCTCTGGCGTTGGTTTCAGGTACGTGGAGTAAAGTTTTTCAGTTTACGCAATTCACTATGGGTTGTGAGTGCCAGAGCAAGTTGCAAATTTGTTCTTCCGAAAGAAATGTTCCCCTTCTTCCTGTTAGCTGGAAAAAATATAATTGAGAAACATATTTCCGCAAATCCTGTCTGTTGAATAAATATAAAGGCGCCAGAACCTGCAGTTAAAGGTGCTCCCGGAAGGTAATGCGTGCAATGAATGTTTACGGTAAAGTGATAAATGTTTGGGAAGCTTAACATGCAAATAAGTGAAAATTTCATTGCTGATATTTTGTGAAACAATCGTTCTATTGAAGCTTTTATATGATCAGACATTATGAATTTATAAATGAAAGATGGGGGCTATATAATCAAAATTCATAGGAAAAATGCCATCGTGGTATCTATGCAAATAAAATTCCGTAAAAAATTCCACCGTGGTATCTATGCA
>ERZ1034949.876-NODE-876-length-16629-cov-5.507120_pt1 | contig 16629 bp, 15 predicted proteins | sample MGYA00520590_ERZ1034949 | MGnify/ENA primary metagenome ERZ1034949 (study PRJEB33766, sample SAMN09781752) | gut metagenome | biome: gut microbiome | host: Homo sapiens | place: Madagascar | study: EMG produced TPA metagenomics assembly of the PRJNA485056 data set...
ATATACCATGTAGGTTTATATCAGAATTTGTTTGAATATTATAGTTATGTAGGAGACAAACAATCAGCCGAAAAATACTATCGCATGGCATTAGAAAATGCTAAAAGAAACTATTGGAAGGGCAAGGAAAAGAAATTAGAAAATCTAAAACAAGTATTTGAGTGAGGGTGATTAATATGTTTGATATTAAAAGTGCAAAAGTTATATGGGATTATCATCATCTAGATCAAGATGTTGTGCCTGCTGATGGAATTATAGCTTTTGGAAGTCATGATCTTCATGTGGCCGAAAGGGCTGCAGAGCTTTATTTATCAGGTCATGGGAGATATATTATTTTTACAGGAGGGTTAGGTAGAATTACTCAAAAAATCTGGCATAAACCCGAAGCAAACAAATTTGCCGAGGTTGCCATTGAAAAAGGTGTTCCAAGAGATGTGATTTTTATAGAGAATGTATCCAGCAACACTGGTGAGAACATACAGTTCACAAAGAAAATGATTTCAGATGAAACTATTTCAATAGACAGTGTTATTGTGGTCGATAAACCTTTTAAGGAAAGACGATTATTTGCTACATTGAAGAAACAGTGGCCAGAACTTAATTTTTCTGTTACATCACCCAAATATTCATTCGAGGAATACCTGTCATACTATCAGGAATCGGAAGAATTGACGGTTGATGACTTTATCAATATTATGGTTGGAGATCTACAGCGTATAGATGTTTATGGTGATAATGGATTTCAGATAAAACAGGAGATCCCAGATACGGTGTGGGACGCGTTTCAAATACTGGTAAAAGAAGGATATGACAAACAATTAATAAAAGCTTAAATGTCGTTTTTGTAATTAAGGACTAAGGAGAGTGAGAATAAAATTATGCATAAAGGTGGTTGTTGGATTTTTCTTTCTGATTCGAGCCACGATATAGAGAAAGTTCGGATTGTTCGTAATGAATTTGAGCGTCTGGGTCACAATCCGCTTGCTTTTCACCTAAAGTGTCTATCGACAGCAACCGAAGAAGGAAGACACGAGTTGGATTCTTTGATTAAAAGAGAAATCGATGCAAGAGAGTGGTTTGTATTTTGTGAAAGTCCAGAAGCAGCTAAGTCACCATATGTTAGAGACGAGCAAGCTTATATCATTAATTCTGGGAAAGATAAAGTTTGGAAGATAGATATGACTGCCGATATAGATTCGATTTTGGATAAGGTGAGAAAAATATGTGCTGATATTGAGGTGTTTGTTTCTTACGCCAACCACGACAGGGATAAGATTCAGCCCCTGATAGAAGCGTTGGTGAGAAAAGACTTTTCAGTTTGGAATCCGGAGGACAACTTGAAACTCGGAGACAATTGGGAAAAACAGATTCCTGATGTTCCTGATGCTATTATCCGCTGCACATATCAGGGATGTTTTATTGTTGTCATTACGCAAGAAAGTATGAAGTCATCGTTTGTGAAACACGAGCTAGAATTTGCTTTTTCGCAGGGAGCATGGATTGTCCCGATTGTCCTTGGAAATCCAGAAATTCCAGATGATCTACGATGGTGGTTGGGTACATATCAGTGTTTGCATGTAGATCCAAGGAAACAAGATTTTGCTTGGGTAGTGAACACGTTGGAAGATATGTTGAAAAAGAAAATAACTAATATCTTGGAAAATCCAGGATTGAAACTATTGGAGTAACAACGATGACGAAAAAGAAACTATTTATAAGTTATAGTCATGAAGACACGAACAAAGTCAAAAAGTTTGCGTTGCTTTTATCTCTTCACGGTTTTGATTTGTGGATGGATGAAAAAAAGGTTTGGGAAAAAAGGTTTGATGAATACTATATTTGTTTCAAGTACGTTCCAGGATATGCAGCAAGAGAGGGACGTATTACAGAATTCGGTTCTACCGAGAATAAAAGAACTTGCAAAACAGTATGGAAAAAGTATTGATTTGTGTGATCTTAGATGGGGTGTAAATACGCTTGGAATGAGCGAGGCTGAGAGTTCCACAAAAGTTCTACAGGTATGTTTTGATGAGATTGACAAGGCAAGACCGTTTTTATAGCAATTTTGGGTGATGCCTACGGATGGATACCGAATACCGAAGTTGTCGAAAAAAGCACGATTGATCGAAATATTTCAATTGATGACCTAATAGGTAAGAGTGTTACCGAGATAGAAATCAGTTACGGGGCTTTAAAAAATACAAGCTCAAGTGATATTCGATTCTATTTTCGTCAAATCAAAAACAAAAGAAAAGGGTTGTTTTTGAATCCGGATATTCCAAAGTATTATACGAGAGGGACTGCAGATGATAAAAAACGAATGAGAACGCTGAAAGAGAAAATTGAAGCGCAGTTTTCAAAACAAGTTCGTAAGTATTTAGTTTCATGGAATAAAGAAACATCAAGATTTGATGGTATGGATGCATTTGCAGAGTTACTGTATCAGGATATAAAAGAAATGATTATCCAACGATGGGGTACAATTCCAGAACTGTCTGAATATGAGAGACAGCAGTATCAATATCAGTACGCAATAGATAGTGATGACTTTTGCATTAATGATTCACAACATATATTATCTTCAAAAACGACCCCAAATTATTTGCAGTTAAATGAATCGACTATGCATAAGCAAAATTACGTGTTGATTTCCTCCGATGAACATGGGTTAGATGCTCTGTTCTCTTCATTATGTAGAAGGTATAAATCCAATGGGGCTGAGATTATTCCGTATGAGTGTGCTCAATCTATTTTGGCCTCTTCTACAGAAAATATGCTTCGTTATTTTGCGACTATCTTAGAAAAACGAGAAGATAAGGATACTGATATTGCAGAAGAAGAGTGTGCTCCAAGGATGAAATTTAATACTATATTGGAAAAAGTGGATGAGAATATTGATCACCCAATAATATTGGCAGTACGCAATATTCAATATTTGGACAGCGATAATATTTTGGAATGGTTACCGCTTAAAAATTACCATAATATTCATTTCCTCATTTCATGCGATAAAGCGTTTTCGACGACGTCACAGTATAAAGCAATCAGCGCGGAGTTTTATTTCCAAGAGAACCATATATTTAGTCGTGATTATTTGATTAAAGCATATATGGCGCGATATCACAAAGAGTTGGACCAACAGGTATACGAGGCACTTCTGGATAAGTCTAAGGAAAAGGATAATCAATATCTGGAACTATTAATGCAAAGACTTTTAGTCTTATCTCAGGATGATTTTGAAGAGATAAAAAATAGCGGAGATGGTATGGATAAAATCTCTCAATATCTTCAAAAAATAATTAATGAATCACCAGATAGTACTGCTGACTTTGTATTGAAACAAGAATCTCTTTTAGAGATAGAATCTAGTGCAAAATTTGTAAGATCAGTTTTGGCCATTCTGTCCGTACTTCCATATGGTATTTCAAGAAGTGATTTATACAATGTTTTACAAGCTGAGAAGCTCTCTTTCAGTACACTTGATATGACACTCCTTTGTAGAAGGCTACCTAACAGTGTTAATATTACCTTAGATGGACATTATCGTATGATGCAGACACAAGCTTCAAGAATTGTTTCTGGAGTTTTAATTGCCGAAAAGGAAGAGTGGACGGAACTTCTTGAACGCTATATGTCTGAACACTTCGGAGTGATTAAGAACAATAATAAAGGACAGACATCTGAACTTTATCGTACTCAATATCTTGAGATTGCTGTTAAAGCCGGTAAGTCAGATGTTTTAGGAGCTTACCTTAAGAATATCGGATATGATGCTTCATATTTTGCCATTGTATTCTATAATCTTGTGGAAAAACGGAAATTGTCTTTAGAATCGTTGAAACTTTATTTTTCGAAACTTTCTTTTACAGACACAGAATGGATGGCATATGTTTTGTACCACTCACTTTCAGAACAGAAGCTCTTACTCAAACAGAATTTCGCGCGAATTGTGGTTGGTTTCTGGAAAGAGATGCTGACAAATCTGCGAAGACATTGGGATGAATCGGAACGATATAATCATTGTCTATTTACGGTATTGTATGAATTAGGCGAAATGATGTATTTATGCAAAATAGAGACTCCTGAAAAATACCTAATTGAAGCTAAGAAAGTTTCAAAAGAGAATTTCAGAAAGTATCCATGCCGAATTTGGAAGGTCCTTCATGGGTTTGATTTGACGGGAGAGGAAAAAAAGAGAGGCTACGATGGAATAGAATTATCTGAAAATAGTGATGTTATGTTTGTGTTCAGCGGCGAAGTTGAAGATATGGAACTCGAGCAGTCGTGGAGTGACAGGGTAAGAGTCATTAATAACTATTTATCTATTATTTATAGAGGTAGTGGTAATACCAAGGCGGCTGAGGAATTAGAAAAAGAATCGAAATTGATAACACATATTTCAGATCCGGATCCGCAGCATAAAGGTCAGAAAGAACTTGTAGAAGGTATTACGATGATTTGGCCTGATGAAATTGAAAATAAAGGGGATAGTATTAGAAAAAGGCGGTACAAACCAGATCTAAGACGAAACTCCGCACTTCAGATAGGAAAAGAGGCACACAAACTTTATTCTGCAGGCAAGTGTACAGAAGCTGTAAAAAAATACATCGAATCAAATGACATACTTTTGGAAATCTACGAAGATGGGTGCACAGGTGAATACTATGATCTACCGGATGATTCCAAGAATTCTGATGATTTGAAAAGTATGATTAAAAACGAATGTGCAAGAGATTTGAGTTTGAATTATCACGATATGCTAGGCTGTATTGTGGAAAATGAAAATGATCCGCGCCTGTTCACATTCATAGACAGAATGCTTGAGTGGGCGCACATATATGATGATTATCGGAATAATATGCAGAGTAAAGGAGCGTTAGAAGATGACTATATTCTCTCGGCGACAATATTTTTTTGCAGGAAAGATCGTGCGTCCTTTAGAGATCGGATTATCAGTGATGTTGACAGATATTATACATATCGTTTGGAGGCGTACATGAAAGGTGAGAAGACAGACGAATCGATTATGCAGAATCGTTTCCAGGCAAATACTATTCTGTATGAGACTGTTATCTCTGATCCGAGTATTGGGGCATCCATTACAGATCTGCTTCTAAGACAAAGCAATGCAGCAGTCAAAGCAAATGATTTTGACGGATTCGTGAGTATAACAGAGCTGATCGAAAATCTCCTGAAATGGATGTGGAATAATTCATATAATTGGAACGGAACAAAATGTTCACTGGAATCTATTTATTTTCACAATATCAGTAATCAGTGCACACTTTGGGAACAGCACCATATGGAAGAACGTCTAAAACAGGATGTTGAGAAAATTATGAGGATGCTAATTAATGCTAAGGAACCAGAAAATATTATCCTTGCCATGCAAAGTATGCTACGATATGCCATGCTTCTTTTCGGCTCCGGTAATTATAGGAATACGACACCATATGCAGATGCGATATTTGAGAAAATACAAAGTTCTGATGATTTGGCAGAAATTGAACTGGTGAATATATATGAAAAGATTCTTGCGATGTACTCGGAAGCTGAGCAGCTCGATAAAGCACAGGCAATAGCAGTCCGTAGCGAAGCTCTATTGGAGAAAATGAAACGGAATGGATATTACGAGGAACTGCGTTCGTTTGATATTACACCGATGCAATATAAATCTTTCATTTTATTAAAACTGGCTACTGTATATTTAAATCATGCAATAGCGCTTTCAAGAATGGAAAGCCACGTGGATGCAGACAGATATTTATGTATGGTCGAGAGATTGGTGAATGAACATCCGGAAATTGCAGTCTCTGAATCAGGCATCGTGCAAAGAATAATGGTATTCAGGAAAAATGGTTTGCCAAAGCCGAAACGTGACGAGGACTCCGAACAAGAGTATCGCAAATATAAAAATCAGATTGAAACAACATTAAACAGATACATGAGAAGTAAAGAATATGATACTTCATCATTACAGCAGGTTGTTGAATTGATTGAGAAAATGACATGTATGCCGGAACATGAGTTCTTCAAGAATACATATGCGATGGCGAAGTACTACTATGTTCTCAACATGTTATTCGGTAATGTTGGCCGTAAAGATTTGGCGTATCAGATGCTTCAGAAAGCAACCCAAATCGCAGATAATGACGATGATAAAGAGTCATTATATGCCGATATTTATTCGGATATGTGTGCATATGAGAGGAACTCTGAAAAAAAAGCACTTTATTCACGGAAAGCTTTGGAAATATATGAAAGTTTACAGGCAAACGGTCAAGATTATTCTCCAAACTCATATGCAATGACCCTTTATAATGCGAGCATCATTTCAATGGAACAGAGTGATTATGCAACAGCGCTGGAATATGTAAAAGAAGCATGTTATATATGGAAGAAATTATTGCAATCCACAACAGATGAGCAAGTTAATGCATATTTGACTGAAGCACAAAGATTGATCATGTTTTTAGAACGGAAGATAAAGTGAGTTATGCATAGGTATTCTTGATAGCATTTGTTATGATGTGGTACTGTTTGAAAAGGTCATTCAAGAATTCAGAAACATAAGAATTGAAGAATCCCGATGTGGTTGAGATTATCAACTGCATCGGGATTTTTTATATTTTCCTCTGCTATCAAAGTAATTAGTGTCTGCTGATTAATAAAAAAACAGCTTGAAATCTCCTTTGCAATAACTCGGCTGGTGTCATATGAGCCTCCGGGAGCTGCATGATCTTTTCCTCCGGGTTCAAAGTCTACACCTTCATATAATCATCTCATAGGCCAGTCGATCTTCCATAAAACCTCCTTACTCGACACCCTCACGAAGAGTCTCATTGACCAAAACTATCGGAATTCCCAAATGCTCATATTCATCAAGCAGTTCATACATATCCCAATCTTTAAGAATTCCATAAAATGCCAGTACACGAATTAAATCCTTCGTAATCTCAAGTTCATCCATCTTAATCATCCTCTCTTTCTGATGTCATAATAAGTTTTGGATATATCTCAACACATTTGATGCTTTTGACATTGCCTTTATAACAGCTAATTGAAAAAGTTTCATACCCGAGTTTAATAAATCTTTTCACATCGTAATCATAGTCGATATGAACAACATCGTCGTCTTCATTGCAAAGATTTGCTTTTACCTTCAAGCAATAATCCTCATCCCATTTTTCATTACAAACTATTTCGCCATTTATTCTTACGTAACTATCTGAATCCTCTGTATAAGCCGAACACTTCTCGACCGTTAATCCGATTGCCTTAAAAAGGTCATATTTAATAATCACTTTGATTTTCTCCATAATTTTTTTCCTCCTTCTGTGATCTAACTGCTTTAAATAAATAATCCATCAGCAAATTGCCTTTACATCAGATAAGCACGGCACTATTCTGCCAAGCAAATCGATAACTTCCTTTTAATTATTTCCTCTGCTATCAAATCTGACCAATGCATATCAAAATCCTCCTTTAGAAATATTAGCTGTCTGATTGCTATGCCTAAGTTATATCACCATAGCAAAAGTTAAATCCGATAGGGAAAATATTTCAAGACTCGCTCCTGCGAGTCTTGGCGCGCAATTTGGGTTTGCGAAAGCAAACATTTACTTCTCCGAATCGCTGCGCGGTTTGCGTTGCGGATTTTCCCCCCTGCTTTTTCTCTCAAATGATGTGATTAACTATCTATAGAACAAAGATGACATCAAACCAATAATGGCAAAATTTGATAGGAGAAAAAGGTATGGATGAGACGAAGAAACTTGAAGATGTGGTAGGTATGCGTTTTGCATCACAAGAGTTTTTTGAAAGGTTAAAAAATGGCTTGCAGGATGAGAAACTCAAGGATTGGACTTATGCCGAACTTTACTTTGTACTTCAACGCGATACGAAATATAAGATCATAAATCGTGTTGGCTATTCAAACTGGGAAGATGTTTTTCAGAATGTTGTGAGCGCAGTAATCAGGCAGCTATCGTCATTTATATTGAATCCGAAAAGTTTGATTGAAGCGAATAGACAAGCCTGGCTTAACACTATTGTAAGAGGGGAATCTGTATCATGGACAGTGAAGAATATAGATTGGCATGTATCTTTAGAACAACTATATGAGGAAGGCGAGCTGTCGCATGAACTTATCAAGTCTGTTCGTGAATCGAACATAGAAGAAAATCCTGAAGCAATCTATATGGATAGAGAAATTAGCATTGAATTTCAGAATAAGTTAAAGGAATTATATTCGCTCAACAGCTCTCCTGAGAGGCTTATCAGTTACACATATTCAAAGTTGATTATTCCGCAGTGGATGGGGAACGGATATAGCGGAAAGCCGAGTGAGACTAGGAAATATCTGAATGGGAAAAGGCTGGATGAGATATTTGAATACATGGTGATTGATCTGAAGGCAGCGATGCACGCAAATATTCCGATGCAAGTTTTTTTGCCACTTATCAAAAAGTTGGATGCGATAGACAATGACGGTTGCTCAAAAGGAAAATGCAGATTCACGTTGTCTGTTAAACAGATTACACAAGCAACTAATAGAATAAGTGAGAAGGCCTGCATGATTTTCAGCGAAAACGGAGAATCAAATGAGCCTTCAAGATGAAAGCTGCTATAGCCAAGAGATTAAGGGAGGCAGAAACATATACTGCAAGTGAGATACAAAATCTTATGGATCTGCCTCTCTAAAAAAAATTACAGCTGTGCGATAATTTTCAGGTTTACACGGATTTACCTTATGTAGGCTATGAAAAAGAGGCAGAGCAAAAATTTCAAAGGAGTGATGCACATGAAGACAGTAGAAGATTTGTTAATGCAGATGGAGGAGCACAGTAGCTATAGGATAGATATTCATCCGCCAGCAGATGCCAAGGCTATATCGGAAATGAAGAAAAACTATCCGTTTGTTCCTTCGCAGGTTCTTGATTTCTACAGAGTTACAGACGGTGTCGAGATTGGTGTGCCGGGAACAGAGGTTTATCCTGTGAGGAAGGTACTGCGCTATACGGATGGAAGCGCGGCATCTTCACGGTGGCTGGAAATTGGAGCTATGTCATTCGGAGATCCGATTGTTGTTACAGCAGATGGCAAGATTGCTTTGCTTGATCATGAAAATGGCTACACAGTTCAGCTTGAGTGGGATTCATTGGTGGATTTTCTTGCCGATGAACTTTCGGCTCTTGATTAGGGGGTGTTCCTATGACAAGAGAAGAAAAGCTTCAGTTGATCAGAGATCGTCAGAAAGCTGTGAGAGATGCATGGAGTAGAGAAAAGACGCTTGTTTGTCAGGGAAAGGGTACCGTGAACTGGAATAGTGAACAGCAGAGAGAACTTATGGAAAAAGGACGGGTATCCGGCTACGAGGGGCAGCATATGAAATCGGTCTCACAATATCCTGAATATGCTTCGTCAGCCGATAATATCCAATTTCTGACACATGAGGATCATTTAGCGGCGCATAACATGGGAAATGTCAATGAGCAGAACGGTTATCACTCGGTTACCAACGGCTACTATGATCCAGAAACACATGAGATGCACTCATTTGGGAACAACCCACCTCATGCTCCGGAGGCGCACGAGTTGTCAAATCCATGCTATAAGGGAGCAGAAAACAGCTACAGCCAGCCGAATGGGAATGAGCAGAATCGTGAATATTCCAAGTTAGCTTCAAATGCTGAATATTCACATGAAAGTAATGTCGGCAAGAATATGAGTAATGGATATGCAATGTGGAGGTGATAATGATGTATGGACAAAGTGTGAGGAGAATTTTAGGTACAAGTGGTCTGCAAGAGCCGCCTACATACGACGATCCGCTTATTAAGATTCCGGGGATTGGAATTGCTGATACAGGACCTACCGGATTCGCGAATATGGAGTTTACCGCCGATCATCTGGTGAAAGGTACAGCTCTGATAGGCGCAACAGGTTCCGGAAAGAGCTATTGCCTTTCCAAGATGATCAAGGATCTGCGGTACAACATGATAGAAGACTATTCCATGATCATCATCCAGGCAAAGAATGATTTCAACAGTTTGATGAAACCCGGTGATTTGGTCATAGAACAGGGAGTGAACTCAAATAGAAGTGTGAGGTGGAGCATATTCCGGGATATCCTCAGTGATGGCTATGACAAGAATATGATTGAGCTCAATACACGCGAATTTGTAGCTCATCTCTTTGCAGATAAGAAGGACTCTAAGGAGCAGTTCTTTGTGCAAGGAGCGAGAGAACTCATGTTTTGCGTAATCATTTCATATATCAAGCGGGGATTGAACAACCTACATGCGAGAAAACAGTGGTCAAACAGGGCATTAAGAGATTTCTTCCTGCAGTTTGATGAACATTCTTATATGCGTTTGATCGAGGATTGTGGAGAATCGGGGGTATTAAACATGATTCTTGGCAACAGAGGAAACGGCGACAATCTCCAGGCGTTAGGTGTCTTTGGAGAACTGGTCACGACCGCTTTGCAGACCTTGATTGATGTTTTTGCCGACGACGGGGATTTCTCGATTCGGGAGTTTGTAAGAGCGAAGGATAAGAAGGCGCTGTTTATTAACTATGATATGGCGTATAAGGCATCCCAGGTTCCGATTTATGGTTCTCTGGTAAATCTTATGCTGAAGGAAGTACTTTCCCAGAACAACAATGCCGGAAAAACCATACTGATATGTGATGAGCTCGTGACGATGGGGAAGACAGATATCGCACAGGCTGTGAATCTCGGGCGTGCCAAAGGATTGATGGTCATCGTCGGACTTCAAAGTATTGAGCAGCTCAAATCAATATACGGGGAACACGATGCGATTGCAATGCTTGCCGGTATGTGTAATAAGCTGTATTTCAGAGCAAACGATCCGACCACGAGAAATTACATTAAGGAAGATTTTGGAAAGACAACAAGAGAATATATGGTTCTTTCGCCGGGTGGATGCATGAGCGAGCGCAGAGAAGGTTACATTATAGAGGATGCAGACTTCAATCGGCTTGGCTTAGGTCAATGTTATGTGAAAAATGCAGACGGTATAACATATCTGCTTCAGATTGATTGAGAGGTGGTTGAAATGGCAAACCTGTTATCAACGTTATTTGCTAGTAATGAGATGTATTTGTCGAAACATGTTTCAGGCTTAAATAAGAGGCAGACGTTTCCTGTAAGGAACAGAATACCTATGCGTGAGTTTTTGAATGGAGTGAGCCGTGATTCTATTTTGGTTTCCGGCGGCACGGATGAGGAACGAAGCGTGTTCCTTACAGGCATCGTCCGTGCTTTCCCGGGGTGCACGGTAATGTTGCATAATGGAAATCCGTACATGACAGTTGAGAGACTGCGGCATTATGGCATTAACGCTGAAAACTGGCACGATAACATTTATGAGGGAATGACAAAGGCACAGATGATATCTCTTCTGACTGAAAACGAAAAAGATGATGACCTTTCCTTCTTCTTTTCGTTTGCGCTTGAGGTTTGTGAAGTGCTTGGAAAACCACTTACGCTTGCAAGTTTAAGTCAGATCGATTGGCTGGGTATTGGCTGGCAGGAGGAATTGCTTTCCGTCCGGGGACAGAGAGAGCGTGCGATGGATCTTCTCAGCAGATATGACAGGCATATGGCGGCCAGCTCCGTCCGTGGCATGTGTAGGATAGAACGATTGACACGCAGCCATGGGAATGCCAATGGAACTTCTGTTGATTCGGGACTGCAAAATGGACGGGTAGTTGTCAAGGCTGTCTATGGAAGTCAGTCGGCCATCACAAAGCAATGTCTGGCCATCGTTCAGGAAAAAGCAGAGGAAGGTCAGAACTTCACACTGGTTTTGGATGATGTGTATGTAGATGCACCGATTATCAGGGACAACTTCCGAAATGTCCGACTCATATTGAGCGGAGCAGACATTACGCAATACGCGGACAACATGAGGCTGACAAACCGTGTATGTTCGGTTGTGGCATTTAACCATGCGGCATATGGCAGCGCAAGGGCAATCTCTGAATACTACTTCGGTGAGTATGACCGACTCTACAGTGATATCAGCACAGGGAACAGCAGGTCATTTTTATCGCCTACGACGCACAATAAAAATGTGACGGTAAGGCAAAGCCGTGATATCAGATTGAAGCCTGAGAACTTAACGGCGATACCCGTAGGTGTTGCCTTTGTGAAGTTATGCAATGGCGTTGAAGGATATCTGGACATGAGATAGGAGGATGAGACACATGATGAAGCGAGAGGTTATTCGTATATTAGTTGCAGCTGGAATCGGAGTTATTGTTGCACTTGTTTGGGCGTACAGGTCTGATTCTGTATGTTGGGAAATGTTGTTGCTTCCGTTTTACTTTGTGGGCACGTTTTATGCGGGAAGTGTACTGTTTAAATTGATCGGTGGGGTGCTGAAGACATATTTTTCCGGGCAGTTTACAAGTCTGCTGATGAACCCACTGTGGGGAACCATCGTGTGTCTCTTATTCCTTGTGCTGGGACTTGGCGCTGTGCTTGCATTTGCCTGGTTGTATGGAATCGGGAGGTGTATTTATTCGATTGTAGTAGCCCATCAGCTTGATAAGCAATGTGGGGATACACAGACGGATTTGTACTGGTTGGAATAATAAGATAAAGATTTCTAATTACGAAACGTTATAAAAAACAAGATGATGAAGGAGGCGCATTTTTTATGAACAAAGTACAAGAATCCATTGAAAAAAATATTGAAAAATTAAATATTGACGCGAAGGCAAAGACTGCCTTGTATCAGATTCAGACGATTGCCAGATCGGATGCTGCATATTGCAAGCAGCTTGTTCCAAATTTGCTGCTGGTGAGTCCGTCCGGTGCAGGCACAACGGAGTACGGGAAAGTATACAGCCGGATTATAGATGAGAATCATATCTATGATATTCGGGGATTGAGTACTTTCCTTGAACTGGATTTTCCATGTGATGATTCACCGCGCGAGTACAATCTGTTTTTCTCGTCGCCACGTGTGGCGGCTTCAACGCAGAATAATTTTTATGGCACATTTTTGTTGTCTTTCTCACGTTTTGAGGGCAGGGATTTGTTTACCAATCCGTACTTTGATACGCTGCTTGAGTTTGTAGAGCAGAACAGGGATAACATGCATTTCATTTTTCATGTGCTCCCAGAGTTTACGGAAAAAGAGAAGCTGGAAATGTTGCTGAACAGGATTCTTCACATGGTAAGGGTTGAATTTGACCATCCGAATCTGGAGATGTCAACTGAATATGTCTGGACAAGACTTGCAGACGTGGGTATCTCGCTTCCGAACACATATAAGGAGAAGTTCAATATGGCATTGTCAGGGTGGATGGAGCAGACAGAATTCGACGGCTATAGTTCATTGGAACTGATTGCCAAGAGGATGCAGTATGAACTGTTTCTGATCGGGATCGGAAATGTTGACATGGAGTGCTTTGAAAAAGCAATAAACAGCGCACTTCCAGATATCAAGTTATCTGAGGGAAACAGCGTTGGATTTTGTATAAGCGGAGGTGGCAGATAATGGTGAATGCAACACATATTACGGAAGAGGTTCGTTTCGAATCGGAAGAGGAGATTAAGGACAGATATACAGAGGTAAATTTTGAATCGGAAAAGGTTAAGGGCGCTGGCGTTCCGGTTATCAGTACAGGAAGAACTGCATATGTAGATGACTCAGAGGCTTCAACTTTTGTCGTGGGTGCATCCGGCAGCGGTAAAACCCGTAAGGTGTTGATGCCTTACACGCTCTCATGTATACGGAAGAATGAGAACCTGGTTATTCATGACCCCAAAGGCGAGATAAACAGATATATGTACAGAGAACTGGAAAAAGAGGGGTATGAAGTCATAGTTCTTGATTATAGGAGACCTCTTCGTGGTGACAGATATAACCCGCTTGAATATCCGTCCAAACTTTATAAGAAGGGCAATACATCGAGGGCTGCGGAAATGTTTCAGGCATTTAGCATGACAATGTTTTCTGACCGCAAAAGCACTAAGGATCCTTTTTGGGAATTAACGGCAATGTCATATATGACCGGAATGTGTTTGCTTCAGGCGGAGCTGTTTCCTGAAAAAGAGTGTACAATCAATCATTTGTATGACTTGCATATACAGGGTGACGAGAAGTTCGATGGTTCAAAATACATCAGGGAGTATTACAAACGGCCGGGGGCGAAGGATGCTCCGTCATATAAGCTGGCGGCTCCAGCGATTAACGCTCCGAATGACACACAGGGCGGGTTGTATTCTGTATATACGTCATGCCTTACACCATTCATATTGAACGAGGACATTATTGATGCAACCGCAAATAGTACATTTGATGTGAGAGACCTTGTGGAGAAGAAGTGCGCCGTGTTCATCATAACGAAGGATGAGGGGAGCGTATACAATAAGCTCATTTCGGCGAGCATAGACCAGATGTATGAAAGATTGATTGACATAGCAGAAGAGGAGTATGACGGCAGGCTTCCAAGGCGAATTAATTTCATCCTTGATGAGTTCGGAAACCTTGCAGCGATTCATAATATGTCCGGTAAGATTACTGCCGGCAGAAGCCGCAACATCCGCTGGCTTATTGTCTGCCAGAATATGGAACAGCTTAACTTTTTGTATGATGATAAAGGAGCGTCAATCATCTTTGGCAACTGTGCGAATTTGGTTTATCTATATTCAACTGAAATTAAGCTCCTGCAGAGAATCTCTGCTATGTGTGGTTTGTATGCCGACGAACTGACCGGAATAAAGCATCCGCTGATGTCGGTGGATCACCTGAGGTATCTGAATAAGGACAAAGGCGAAGTTTTGCTGCTCCTTGAGCGTGCACGTCCGTTTGTCGGATATCTGCCGGATATATTTGCATATCCGGTGTCTCCGACACAGCATGTCAATGTGAGTGAGAGGAAGAGACAAACTTTGACGCCAATAGATTTTCAGGAGATTGTTAATAAACAGAAACGTGAGTTGATGGCTGAAAAACGGGCTGAGGATGAGCGCAAGGAGCCTGTCATTCCGCCTGAGGACATAGACAAGATGATAGCGGAGATTGATCGCAAAATTGCTGAACTAGAAGAAGAAGAACGCGAGGAAAAGAGGCGGGCGCAGATTCACAAGAAAAGCAATAACAAGCATGAGCTGAAGGACGATGACAGTGGTGACAGTGAGAAGTCATAGAGTTTATAAGAGTGCTTTTCCCAAAAAAAATTATCGCTGAAGCTGTGATATTGTAGGCTTAGGCAAAAGATTTGTCTGCACATGCGACAAAATCGGAAGGCTTGTAGATATGCATAATACAGAATTCAGTTAGGGGGGTGTGGCATATACGATGATTGAGCCAACAGCACAGAATTATTTCTGGATGAAGTCAATTATGGACAGGGAGATTAGTAAAGGGACCAATAGAGATGAGCTTTCATTAGTTAAGTGCTGCGAGTGTTTCTTTAGTAAACGCTCCATAGTGAGTACCTTACCGACACCGCATAAAATTTGAAATAATATTCCAAATAAGTTGGAAAATCCGCGCGATTAATCCAACTAAGTTGCGGAGGTTATCTATGGACACACGATTAATAGCAAAGAAAAAACAGTTGGAGAGTTGGGCTGCTATCATTCATGAATGTAAAAATAGTGGCATAAAAACGAAGGATTGGCTGGCAGAGAATAACATTTCTAGGGATCAATACTATTACTGGTTACGCTTAGTAAGGGAACAGGCGTATTTCCAAGGCAATCCATCAGAAACTATCAATCAAAGACCTATCATTTTGTTTTAAATAATTTGAATAATTACGTCATTCAACCGTTTATATATAGAAAGTATACATAGACATAAGAGAGAACTTACAAATTTACATGGAGGAGAATCCGGACAACAGGCTCAGAAGGTTCAACAGGAAAATATAGAAAACATGTGTGCTTTTTGAGAATTCTTTATTTGCAGTTGTTAAAATCTATGTTTGATATTTCTTTTCCCCTGAAAAAATTCATTAATACACAGTCTATACTTTACTTAGATGATAACGAGGAAGGTGATTTACATGAACGATTGCTACAACTGGGAGATGGAAGAGGCACTTATTGATATGGAAAGCAATACTGATTTCATTGAGAAGTATATGTCCGATGACATAGAGTCATTTGGTCACGTTTTGCATGAAGAAGATTGTCTTATAAGGAAGTCACGGGAGAATGCATGGGTTAGAAAGAGATTGCATAAAAAGAAAATGTATAGACAGTTTTTGTCGTGGAATCCGCGACTTGATTTATCAAAGGTTTATGGGGCAAGGGTGATGAATGCGTCATATATTGATTATCATGGATTTGACTTTGATTATTTTGGGACGTTTGTTTCGTACATTGATAGATATTGGTTTAATCCATATACGCATACCTATCGCTCTGCTTGTGGCGACCTCCGTGTATATCATGGGAGCATGGAGTATTGCAAATGCGGATGTGCTTTTTCAACAAGTAAAACCATGTATAAAGATACTGGCAGAATTACCAATCGACGTATTCGCAAGATGAGAATAGTGGATGAAGATAAGGAGCCGGGAAGTCGCAGTTACTATAAGAAGATGTGTGGACCGTTGATTGATTTATGGTAAAAC
>ERZ1034949.882-NODE-882-length-16595-cov-7.409432_pt1 | contig 16595 bp, 15 predicted proteins | sample MGYA00520590_ERZ1034949 | MGnify/ENA primary metagenome ERZ1034949 (study PRJEB33766, sample SAMN09781752) | gut metagenome | biome: gut microbiome | host: Homo sapiens | place: Madagascar | study: EMG produced TPA metagenomics assembly of the PRJNA485056 data set...
GCGCAGCGTCGACCGGCCCGCCGTTCGTCAGAACGGCGGAACCTCTAGAGCAAGGTGACGCTAAAGCTGCGGACGTCCGTCTCGCCCGGCGCCAGCGTGATGGTGTTGACCTTGTGCTCAAAGACATCGTCCTCGGTGTCCATGGTGGTATGACCGGTCCAGGGCTCGAGCGCCACAAACGGAGCATCGTTGGCGGCAGACCACACGCCGATGTACTTAAAGCCCTCAAAGTCGATCTTGACGCCGTGGCCCGACTTGCGGCCGCGCAGTGTGAGCGTGGAGCCCGGAGTATCGGTGAACATGATGGCATCGTTATCGAAGCTGCGGTGCGTGATGGGCAGCACGTCCGAGTTATCGGGGGCCTTGCAGCTACCCTCGAACGTCATAAGACCGTCGGGCGTGATGATGGGAGCCTCGTTGGTCCAAGCCTCGGTAAACGCCAGCTCGTAATCCTCGAACGCCTCGTCTTCGGCACCGGGGGCGGGCACGTTGAATGCAGGATGACCGCCCACCGAGAACGGCAGGGCCACGTCGCCGGTGTTGGTGACGGCAAAGGTCTGCGTGAGCGTGGCGTCGCCGGTCAGGGCATAGGTCATGTTGAGCTTAAAGTGGAACGGGAACGCCTTGAGCGACTCGGGCGTGTCAGTGATCTCGTACGTTACCGAGGAGCCGTCCTCCGAAACCTCGACCAACTTGTGCTCGACGATGCGCGCGAGTCCGTGGCGCGGCATCTCGCAGGTGCCGGCCGCAGATGTCGCCATGTTGTTGCGCAGCGATCCCACGATGGGGAACAGGATAGGCGCATGCTTGCCCCAAAAGGCCGGGTCGCCCTGCCATAGATACTCGTTGCCGTTGAGGGCAAGGCTCGTGAGCTGGGCGCCCATGGAATCGATGGCCGCGATGAGGCCGCCGCGCTTGATGGTAGTGACGGTGGACATGCTACTTCCTCCAATAGTAAACAACGGTGTCGAGGGCTATTGTCCCACTCTTGGCGGCGGGGTTGAGCGACAGGTGCAGTTATTGAGCAATAGCGTAAAGGTCAAACCCGCCCTGCGGCGTGCTGTCGACCGTATCGGGCGCCTGTGAATTAAAACTCACCGGAACCATGCGCTTTGAGGCACGGTAACGCGTGCCGTCGGTGGCGACGGGCGGCTCATCGACCGTGAGCTCGTAGTCGCCGGGCTTGAGCTCGATGCCGTCACCTTCGGAATTGACGTATTGGTACTCGTCGATCGCTTGCCCCTTGAGCGTGCGACCCACGATATGGACGAGCATCTGGCTGTCGCCGCGCGCGGTGTCCCACGTCGCGCCGTCCTTGACCTCGACCGATACATGCACCGAGCGCGTGCGGCTGAGCGATTGTTCGACGGACATCTCGACCTTGGCGGCGTCTTTTCGTTGTTGTTCAACATGGCTCCAGACGTTTCCAATTACCGAGCATGCGATAACGCCGGCCATGAAGGCGATGAGGATGGGGCCGAGCGGAGAGCGACGGCCCGCGTCCTCCTCGCGAGCCAGGTCGGGGCGACGTGTGGGCGCGGGCGCCTGAGCACCCTGCGAGGGCACGTCGAGAATGCTGAAGGATGCCGTGCTGTCGGGGTCGATGGTATGGCGAGGTTGCGGGGTCTTTGCCGGCGAGATAGACATATCGGCCGGCTCACCGAGCGTGGCTGTGGCATCGGCCTTTGCCTCGTCGGCCTCAGCCTGGGCCCAAGCCTGCTCAAAGGTCAGAGGCTCGGCGGCATCGGAGGCGGCGTCAGGCTCGACAGCAGCATCGCTGCCGGTCTCGTCCTCGTCGCTCGACACGTCACGCGGCGCGGGCTCGTCCCACTCCTCGTCCGGAGCCTCGCCCTCGCTATACCACCATTCAAAGTTATCGATATCCATACGGGGCGCCCCTTAAGCCTCGCAAATAAACACTTGCTAGCCTTATACCCCCAGATGGCACGAGAGCTCGCCGGCGCAGACAGGAAAACCGTCCCAACATTCGATGGTTTTCCTCGATTTCGAGTTTTTCATCGAATGTTGGGACGGTTTGGGCAGTGATCATGCCGCAGATGTGACAAAGGGACAGTCCCTTTGTCACATCGCGAGGGCTGTACGGATGGTTGGGTCGCTGAGGGCCTCGCGGAGCCAGGGGGCCAGCTGCTCGGGATGACCTTGCAGGTAGCCGTCGAGCTCGGACGGGGCCACGCGGCGCACCTCCGAGATCTCCTCTTGGTTGATATGCAGCTCGCCCGGCTCAACATGGGCTGCGAACACCTCGCACCATTCGCACTCGCAGCGGCCGTCGCCGTGGTCCTCGCGATAGACCACGTGGCCCAGGTGCTTGAGCTCGCCGGGCTCGCGTTTGATGCCGAGCTCTTCGTTGATGCGACGCGCCGTGGCGGCCGCGACGTCTCCCCGGGGAGCGGATGGCCGGCACAGCCATCGGCCAGCACCCCGCCCCACAGGCGCTTGAGCGGACTACGGCGGCAGAGCAGCAGGCGCGCGTCTTCGCCCTGGCCCTCGACCAGAAGCGTCAGAAATGCTTGATGCAGGATGCCCTCGCCGGTATGGGCCTCGATGCGGTCGACGGAGTCAAGCGTCTCGCCGGTCGCGGCATCGACCGCCACGACCTCGGCGCCCGCGCCGCCCTCATCCCAGCCGGCACGCAGAATACGGGCTGCGGCCTCCTCGAGCGCGGCGATGAGCTCTTTGGTGGTGTCGAGCACGCGCTTCAGGTCGTCCCCGCTCGCCTGTTCAACATGAAAACCCGTGCTTGCAACTACCGGCACGCCAAAGTGCGTGGCCAGCGCCGCCGCAATATCGTGCGCCGGGATCTCGTCTCGATGGCACGGAACGGCCAGGATGCTCACCGTCGCCGTACGGCCGGGCTCGGGGCGCGGAATGGCCTGCGCCGTGGCACCCAGGTGCGCAAACTCCGGCGAGCAGGCGTACACCGCCATGCCTCGCGGCGTCACCGTCAGCTGGGCCTCGAGAGCAAACTTGCCCTCGCCCACTGCAACCTTTGTCGTGTGCATACCCATGGGATCTCCTGTCGCCCGCGATGTACCTGAGACCATCTTCGCCTGTATTGCGACTATACAGGCAAGCCCCCGGCATGACAAAGGGGCCGCCCCATCACGCGCAAGTTGCGGTGGAATAGTTCCTGTTTGGGGGTGCGGAGGCCAGATTTAGGAACTATTTCACCGCAACTGATTGAGGGATTTTTGCCCTGCCGAAGCGATGGCTCGCTGCATCCACGTGACGCGTGTTAGAGTGGCGGACATCTGGGTCTACCCAGCCACACGCATTATTGGAGTTATTGTCTTGGCATCCGCATCCGCGTCTACTAGTAAGTCAACCGCCGCCGCGCTCTCCCCCGCGCGCACCAAGCTCTGCCTGGCGCTGCTCGTGCTGTTGGGATTCTCGCTCGGCTGCTCCGAGTTCGTGGTCATCGGCATCGAAAGCGACTTGGCAACGGAACTCGGCGTATCGCTTGCCACTGCGGGCCAGCTCATCAGCGTGTTCGCGCTCGTCTACGCCATCGCAACGCCGGTGCTTGCGCTCAGCACGGGGCGATTCCGCCGCTACCAGCTGCTCGTGTGCTACAGCATCGTCTTTGTGCTCGGCAACCTGGTCATGGCGTTGGCGCCCAACTTCCAGGTACTGTTTATCTCGCGCATTGTCCTGGGCTCCGTCTCGGGCGCACTGCTCGCCGTGGGCGTGACGTACATCCCAGAGCTGCTGTCCCCACAGCAAACTTCGCTTGCCATCTCGGTGGTATATGGTGCGTTTTCCGTGGCAATGGTCTTTGTCACTTCGATCGGCAAGCTTGTGGCCGACACGCTCGATTGGCACGTGGCTATGTACGGCACGCTGACCTTTGCCGTTCTGATCTGCGGAGCGCTCGTGGCGTTTATGCCGCGCGCTGGGCAAACCGACGAGCCCGCCACCTTTCGCGAGCAGGCGGGTCTGCTGCGCGAGCCGAGCATCATCACCGGCATGCTCATCTTTTTGTTTGGTGTGGGGTCGGTCTATGTGTTCTACGGCTACGTGACGCCCTATCTTGAGCAGGTGCTGGGCATGGGCACCGTTCAGGCGAGCACCACGCTTATGGCCTACGGCGTGTTCTGCCTGATCTCGAACATCCTGGGCGGATGGATCGACGCACGTTTTGGCATGAAGGCGCTGCTTGTGACGTTTGTGCTGCAGGCTGCGGCGCTGCTCGGGCTGTTTGCTGTGGGCGGTACCATGCCGCTCGCGCTGGTCTTTGTCTTTAGCTTGGCGCTGCTCATGTACCTATTCTCGGTCTCGTGCATCACACACTTTATGGACGTGGCGCGCAGCCGCCATCCCAAGTCGATGGTACTCGCAAGTTCGGTTGAGCCCATGGCGTTTAACGTCGGCATCTCGTTTGGCACTGCAGTGGGCGGCGCCGTGGTAAGCAGCATTGGCATTGCGTACGTGGGCGCCGTGGGCGCCGCGTTCTCGCTTGTGGCCTGGGCGCTTACGCTGGTGACGCTTAAGTTGGCTCGCTGGGAGCGCCACCGCGGGTAGCGCAATTGCAGCCAAAAGCCACAGCACCGCCCGCCATCTTTTGACCGCCTGGCGTTCGCTCCTGCAGCCATGCAACACGTCGCCTGCCGCCCAGGTCAGCATCTTTCCCGGCGCTATTTAACCACGCAAAACGTATCCTGTTAAGATTGTCGCTATCGTTTTTCGCAATCTGAAAATCGATAGAATCGCAGGTAAAGCTTTCGTAGTCTGAAGTGGTCAATCCACACGAAAGGGGTTTACCACATGGACAAGAAAGCGGTTGTAATCGCCGGAGCCGGCAGCACTCACACTCCCGGCATCATCCAGAGCCTGTTGCAGAAGAAAAACGAATTACCGCTGCGCAAACTCGCCCTGTACGACATCGACGAGAAGCGCATGCATCTCGTCTACGACATCATGAAGCAGTTCATCGAGCAGGAAGCTCCTGACATCGAAGTTGTCGTGACGACCGATCCCGAAAAGGCATTCACCGATGTCGACTTCGTCTTCGCACAAATCCGCCAGGGTGGACTTCAGATGCGTCGCCAGGACGAGCGCATCCCTCTCAAGTACGGTTGCGTGGGACAGGAAACCTGCGGCGCCGGCGGTTCGATCTCCTATGGCATCAGGTCCATCCCCGGCGTCTTCGACCTCGTGCGCTACGCCAAGAAATACAGTCCAGACGCCTGGATCCTCAACTATTCCAACCCCGCCGCAGTTGTCGCCGAGGCCACACGTCGCGAGTTTGACAACGACCATATCCTTAACATCTGCGATATGCCCACGGCCATCTTGCTCTCGTACTCTAAGATGCTCGGACTTCCCAGCTGGCGCGATATCGACCCCATGTATTTTGGACTCAATCACTTTGGCTGGTTTACCAAAATTTACGACAAGCAGGGGCGCGATCGTCTGCCGGAGCTCCGTCAGATGATTCTCGAGCACGGCATGGCCGTGAGCGACAAGCATCACAAGGACAAGGACTGGATGCACACCTGGGGTCAATACGTCAAGATTGTGAAGGACTATCCCGAGTATCTGCCCAACAGCTACCTGCAGTACTACCTGTACTCCAAAGACATGGCAGATGACATGGACCCCAACTGGACGCGCGCCGACAACGTCATCAACGGACGCGAGAAGGAGATGTTTGCCGAGCACGACAAGTACCTGGCAGATCCCGCCAATTACAAGAGCCCCGTACAGAGCTTCACGGTCTTTGGCGACTTTATCGTCGACGCAGCCGCCTCTATCGCCTACAACAAGTGCGAACGTTATCTCGTAATCGTCGAGAATAATGGCGCCATCCCCAATCTGCCCGACGACGCCATGGTCGAGGTCCCTGCCTACCTGCGCTCTTGGGGCCCCGAACCCATCAGCCAGCCTGCTATCCCCACCTTCTACAAGGGGCTTATCGAAGAGCAGAATGCCAGTGAGAAGCTCGCCGTCGACGCATATTACGAGCATTCCTACCAGAAGGCGCTCGAAGCCATCGCAATCAACAAGACCGTCCCTTCGACTACCGTCGCGCGCCAAATCCTCGACGACCTGATCGAAGCGAACGGCGATTATTGGCCGACCCTGTCCTAACTCCCCGCGCATCGAAGGAACATCATGAAAGAAAGCAAGCTCTACAGCGAGTTCCAGAGACTCGGCAAGGTGCTCATGGCGCCGGTCCTCCTCCTGCCCGTTTCCGGCATTTTGGTCGGTCTGGGCTCCGCCCTTTCCAATGCTAACCTCATCTCGCTCTGCCCGTTTTTGGGCACCGAGCCGATGGTGATCTTTAGCACGCTCATCAAAGCAGCCGGCAACGTTATCAATGGTAACATCTCGGTTCTCTTTGCGATCTGCATCGCCTACGGTTACGCCAAGGCCGAGAAGGCGACCGCCGCACTCTCGGGCTTCATCGGCTACATGACCATGAACACGATCATGGGTCAGCTGCTTATCCTGCTGGGCACCATCGATCCCGCCAACCTGCAGACCGGTCAGAACGCCATCCTGGGCGTAACTACACTCGACACCGGCGTATTCGGCGGCATCATCATCGGCTTGGTAGTCGCGTGGATCCACAACCGATTCTATAAGGTGCAGCTTCCGCCGGTGCTCGGCATCTTCAACGGCACGCGCTGCGTCCCCGCCCTCACCGTCGTTTTCGCAAGCCTAGTGGGCGTTGCGCTCGCCTTCGTGTTTCCGTTTGTGCAAACCGGCCTAAAGGCCGCCTCGACACTCATCGATTCCACCGGAGTGTTTGGCGCGTTCATCTATGGCTTCTCCGAGCGCATGCTTCTGCCCTTCGGCCTGCATCATTTCATCTACCTGCCGTTTTTCTTCACTTCTCTGGGCGGTAGCATCCAGGTTGACGGCCAGACCGTCGAGGGTGCTGTCAACATCTACAACGCCATGCTCAACACGCCCGGCATGATGTACGACATCGACATCTCAAAATACGTCATGAACGGCAAGGTGCTGTTCGCCATGTGCGGCCTGCCCGCGGCGGCGCTCGCCATCTACCACTGTGCCCGTCCCGAGAATAAAAAGAAGGTCGGCTCCCTCATGATCGCCGCCGTTATCCCGGCCGCCATCATGGGCATAACCGAACCGCTCGAGTACTCCTTCCTCTTTGTAGCGCCCGTACTCTATGTGGTCCACGCCCTGCTGTGCGGCATCGCGTATGTACTCACCTACCTGGTACAGTTCAATGTGCCCGGACCTTCCGCCTTCGGCGGACCGCTCCTCTCGTGGATCTTCAACGGCATCATGAACGCCGATAAAGGCTCCAACTGGTTCTGGCTTATTCCGCTCGGCATCGCTTACTTCGGGATCTATTACGTGCTGTTCCGCACCTTTATCAAGAAATTTGACCTCAAAACCCCGGGCCGCGAGGATGATGACACGCAGGCAGCGGATGACACGTCGGCCATCGACTCCAAAGCACCTGTCCAGGTAAGCGAGCTCATCCCGCAGATCGTGGAAGCCGTGGGCGGCGCCGATAACATCTCGGGTGTCAACGCATGCTTCACTCGCCTGAGGCTCAGCCTCAAAGACACCGCCCTGGTCAAGGACGATAGTGTCTTCACCAAAGACCTCGGCGCCAGCGCCATCGTGCATGTTGGCGGCGGTGTTCAGATCGTTTACGGCAATAAAGCTTCTGTCTACAAAGTCGAAATGAGAGAATACTTGGGCATGGAATAAATCCGTCCCATAGCTTCACCACAATGCTCCGGAGATGGCATATCCGCTCCGGGGCATTATTCTTTGGAGTGATTTGAATGTCGATGTACGAGGTCTATTCGAACCTCAGGTCTTGTATCGAAGACGTCGAGAAGGGCGGCAGCCTTGACGCCCACATCGCACTCTACGCCCTTTCCCATCACGACGAGGTCCCAGAGCTCTCAATAGAAGAACTTGCCCGCGCGTGCAATACATCGCCCGCGACCATCTCGCGCTTCTGCAGGCGCGTAAACGGCTCGAGCTTTCGATCGTTCAAAGAGCAAGTTGACGACTTCAACGCTTGGCTCCAGCGTGAGACAACCGAGGCAAGGGCTCATAAGCAAATCGATATACCCTGGTATTTCGATATCGTAGAGACCTCTTTGCTTGAAACAAAACGCCTGCTCACTGAGGATCGACTCGAGCAGGCCGTTGACTGGCTTCTCGATGCGCAAAATGTCTACGTATACGGAAGCTCATTCTCCAATCTCGCCGCCCGCTCACTCTGCGAAAAGCTGAGCCGCGTAAACCGACTGTGCTTCTCATTTGGCTCCGTCAAGGGACAGGAGACGTCACTCTGTCTGCTCCAACCCGACGATCTAACCATCTTTGTATCGTTCTCAGGGAAGACGAGCCACATCCTCAATCTTTACGTTGAGGCCAAGCGGCGAGGTTGCCGCGTTATTTGGATATCGAGCAACATGGCATTCGATAACAACAGGGCGCGTGAGCTCTTGCTACCCGTGAGCGCGGAGTCACTCAGCGAGTACTCAACCGCCTTGGTTGAGGGCATGAGCCTACAAAGTGCGGTTAACGCTCTGTATATCAGCTGTGCAAATCGACTTCGGGCGCAGCGCTAGCCGCAAACACGCTAGAACCGAAAAGGACGCACCTCACCGTCGCAAGGCGTCCGAATACACGATAGGCAGCGCCAAAAGAGAGCAGCGAGCACGTCATGTACTTGCCCATTCGCCCCAAAACAGCACAGGTTGGCGCCCGATTGAAGGATCGGACGCCAACCTGTATTAATCTTGATTGTGTGTTTGAGTCGTTTACTCCATACCCAGTAGCTCGCGCATCTGGGTTGCGTAGTTAGAAGCCATGTTGCCGTAGACAATCTGCACGCCGCCGTTGACATGCACGATGCCACGCGCTTCGAGCTTTTCGGTAAACTCGGCGTCATCAACCACCTTGTCACAGTCATTGAGCTGGATGCGCAGACGGGTGAAGCAGGCCTCGACAGACTTAATATTGTTGTCGCCGCCCACTGCCTCAACGATGGCGGGAATGAGGTCGCTAATCACGGTCTTGGGAGCCTTTTCGGCCTCATCGTCGGACTCTTCCTCGCGGCCAGGGGTCTTAAGGTCCTTCTTAAGAATGATGAACTTGAAGACGAAGTAGTACACCACGAAGTAGATGGGGCCGAGGAACAGGATAACCTGCCAGTTGGAGCCCTTGGCTGCACCCATGATGCCATTAAAGATAAGCGACAAGAGTGGGCCGCCGAAGGACGCGGAACCGGCCACGTTGAACTGCAGGATATAGGTCAGCGCATAGGCAAGACCAGCCATGAGAGCGTGGAACACGTAGAGGATGGGCGCGATAAACAGGAAGGAGTACTCGAGCGGCTCGGTAATGCCGGAGAGGATGCAGGGCACCACGATGGCGATCATGAGCGCTGCGGTCTTCTTCTTGTTCTTGGGAAGCGCCGTCTTGTAGAAGGCGAGTGCAGCGCCGGGCAGACCGAACATGGCGAAGATAACCTTGCCGTTCATGACAAAACGGCTGACCTCGATGTTAAACGGCGTGCTGGGAGAGCCCAGGATCGCGTTGTAGATATTGATAGCGCCCTGAACAGTCTGGCCGTCGATGGTCTCGACGCCACCGAGCGACGTGAAGAAGAACGGCAAATAGACAAAGTGATGCAGGCCAAAAGGCAGGAGCATGCGCTCGCCGGCGCCATAGACAAATGCACCAAAGGCGCCCGTGGTCTTGATGAACTCGGACAGCGCACCGAGAGCGTTCTGAATAAACGGGAAAACAAAGGACATGACCAATGCGAGGATGCTGCATGAGAGCAGCGTCACCGCCGGGATAAAGCGCGTGCCGTTGAAGATGGAGAACACGGCAGGCAGTTCAATCTTGTAATAGCGATTATGCAGCCATGCAACAATTGCGCCCACCAGAAGACCGCCGATAACGCCAGTGTCGAGCGTGGTGATACCGAGGATCGTGCTCTGGCCCGTCGTAAGATTCGCGGGATCGATAACGCCAGTCGCCGTAAGGAACGTGCCCATCACGGAATTCATGCACATGTAGCCCAAAAAGCCACAAAGCGCCGCGGTAGCCTTCTCGGACTTGGCGAAGCCATAGGCGAGACAAATCGAGAAGATAACCGGGATGTTGTTCATAACGATGCCGGCAGCGGCCTTGAGAATCGAAAAGAAAATCGCAAAGCCCGGAGCAGCAAGCCAGGGAACAGCTGCCGTAAGGGTGGGGCTGGTAAAGGCATTGCCAAAGCCCTGAAGGATGCCGGCGATTGGCAGGATCAAGACAGGCGTCATGAGGACTTTGCCCAGGCGCTGGAACTTTGCCAGCAGCTCATCTTTGTTCATGGGATACCCCTCTTAAAGAAACGGGGCGTGCAGCTCTACAGCCCACACGCCCCATAACAGTTATCAAGCGCTATGGAACTAGCTACTTAAGCTCCGGCCAGTAATCCTTATTGGCCTCGATGAGCTTGTCGAGCACTTTGCGAGCCTTCTTTGCGTCACCGACCAGACGATTAAGCGTGAGTGCCTGCAGAGCCTTCTCGTAGGAACCCTCCATCCAAGCCTCAACGGTCAGGCGCTCATAGGCGTATTGGTTCTCCATAAGGCCGCGATAGAAGGTGCCAATCTTGCCAACAGCATAGGGCTGCGGGCCATTGGCGCCCACGCTTGCCGCGACCTCGACCATGGCGTCATCGGGCATGCCCTCGATAATGCCGTTGTTGGGCACGATGACAATGAAGGTCTTGTTGGTGTTGCGATAAATGGCCGAGGTGATTTCCACGATCATATCGCCATGAGCGTCGTTTTGCACAACCGAGGAGTTCTTTGCGGTGCCGACTTTGGCAACACGCTCGCACTCGGCGAACACGCGCTTCTCACGACCGTTGATAACCTCGTCGGAGCGAGTGTAGTCGGGGTCGAGGTGAGCGACCTTGTACTCGGGATACAGATAGTACTGCAGATAAGTGTTGGGCAGATAGTCGGGGAAGTCCTCGAGCATGTCCTTGACCATAGCGTAGGTATCAAGCCAGGACTGGTCACGCTGCTCGGCATCGGCAGGAAGGAAGCCGTTCTTCTCCGTGTACTCCTTAATCTGCGGCACGAGGTCATGGCCCTCTTCATCGTAGATGTGCTTGAACCAACCGAAGTGATTGAGGCCGAAGTACACGGGCTCCGTCTTGCTCATATCGCGACCGAGCAGGCGACCGTAAGAGCGCATGAGGTTGACAGGCTGGTCGCAGATGTTGAGGACGCGATGCTCATCGGGCAGGACGCGCTCGAGACCATATGCCACAATAGCAGCCGGGTTGGTGTAGTTGATAATCCACGCCTCCGGGCTATGAGCGCGAACGTCGTTGACGATCTCAACCATGTCATGCATGGAGCGCATACCGTAAGCCATGCCGCCAGGGCCCACCGTTTCCTGGCCGATGATTCCCATATGCAGCGGAATCTTCTCGTCCTTGCTACGCATCTCGTAGCCACCGGTACGAATCTGGCAGAGGACAAAGTCGACGTCGGTATAAGCCTCGTCCTTATCGGTGGTGTAACCAAACTCCACACCGGGCTCCTCCTCGGCAAAGAGGATCTTGCCAAACTCGCCGATCGGACGCTGGCGCTCGGCATCGATGTCATAGAGCATCACGCGGTTCAGCGGCAGAATGTCCATGTGCTTGGTCAGGGCTTTAAGAATGCCAGGGCACCACGTGGAGCCGCCGCCAACGATCACAATATTGAGCTTATCCTTCATGTTCCGTCCCTCCAGGGTTGGCTGATCGGTGTTCTCGAAGACCTTGGGCTCCGCGGTTGTCCTCGGCTTGCTTCGTTTCGATTGATATTTTGTGACATAAGGTCATTTGCGAGTCCCCGTGTGGGCCAATGCGAAACGGGGACACATGATTTCGCTCACGACACAGATATGTGTAGGCAGACACGCGCGTTTGCCCAGTTCATGGGCAATAGGCAATCTTGACCGACTACCGATTTCTCACCTGGCTACACAAAGCGGTACCATATATACAGCGAGGCGCGAGGGGCTGAAACATCTTATGAAAGATCAAGAATCTTTTTATGATCATGTGCGAGCTGGCGAGAGCAAGCTCAACGATCTCGAAAGCGAGATCATGCGCTACATCATCGAGCTGCGTGATGATATTGACGATGTCACGCTTAAGAGCGTTGCTGAACGGTTCTTCGTCGCTCCCAATACAATCGTCAGGCTTGCCCATAAGCTTGGCTTCTCGGGGTTTACGGAGCTCAAACAATCGTATTCCGCCTCGCTCGACCGCAATCGATTCACTATCGAGACGCTTCCGCTCGACACCCAGCTCGTACAGACCAAAGATCTGCTTAACGACCGGGTCATCGATTCGGTTGTGAGTCTTATCCAGGACGCCTCGCATATCGTGTTCTTCTGCTCGGGCTTTTCGAAATACCCGTGCCTCGAGATGGCTGAAAAGCTCAAAATAATGGGCAAGAATACCGACACGCTCAGTGAACGCCACGTCATGAGGCACTACGCAGAACTCCTCGGCAAAAACGACCTGGTCTTCAGCGTTTCCGTAAGCGGCGAGACGCAGGTGTCTATTGACGCCACATCGATAGCCAAAACGCGCGGATGCAAGGTCGTCACACTCACCGGCTTTTCTCGGAATTCTCTCTCGAAACTAGCCGACTACCCGATCTACACCGTGCAAAAAGAAATCCGCTTGGGCAGCATGGACCTCGACAGTCGATTGATGTTCTATTACGTTTTCGAATTGATATTTGAGCGCTACTTCAAACTGGCCAAGAAATAAAACTCTGCATGCGCCCGGCTTCGACTCTTTAGCAGCCTTCTTATATGAAAGGTATCGTTCTATGCAACGTGTACTGTTTATCTGTCATGGGAATATCTGTCGCTCGACAACATAACCGCTGATTATCAGGCGTATTAACCATTCAAATCATCTGGTCTACTACCTTTTTACTACTCATAGAGGCTCAGGCACGACAGGTCAGATGGTTCCGCTTTTCACAACAGCCTACTTTTTCGACCGTTCAACAGGTCAGTAGATTAAATAGCTTATCGGCATGCTAGAGTTGTACCTGCTACACAGCTCTAGCATTTTTTAATGCTCGCGCTTCACAACTGAAGACACTCAAGTCAGTGACAAGGAGGGGTATTTGCCCTTTCTCCTTGCTGACTCGTGTTACCGCGAAGCGCTTGGAGCTGTGTAGCAACTGTGGGTGGATACTCCTCCTTTTCGTGCTGCACAATCAGCTCTTCGGATGAGCCTCCTTCCACGGTTCCCGTCACGCCAATGGAAGGATGATTTTTATGGCAAACAAAGCACCAGCACAATGCCCATCTTGCGGAGAACGCGCAGGCTGGAAATGCACAGGAGAATCCAATAAAGGTTTCAGCGTGGGAAAGGCCGCTGCTGGAGGTCTGCTTTTAGGCCCCATTGGCCTCGTTGGCGGAGCCCTTGGCAAGAAGAAAAAGACGTATTACTGCCAGAACTGCGGATTCCGCGAAGACTACGATGCGTAAGGGATGACACCCATGACGGACGAAAACACTGACACCGAAAGTGAAAGCGCGAAGTTTGCGACGCGCTTTATAAAGGCACAGCTGCTTTTGCTTGCCGCCTTCACTCTTTGTGTCCTATGCATCACCAGCTGTGCTAGCACATTGGAGTCTTTCAATGATTCGTCAAGCTCCTCTTCTTCTGCCGCCTATGACGAAGACGATGAGGGCTACGATGACGATGATGATTATTCTTCTCACTCCAGCTCATCATCGAGCACATTATTAGATGAGGACGATTGGGTTGATACGGATGACGGCAAAACGTATCTAAAGTCTGACTCGGAAGACGGTGGCACAGACTATATCGACACCGATGGGGAGTACGCCATTCATAAAAATGCTGATGGAACTGGAGCAATTGCGGACGGCAAGGGCAACAAAGCCGTGGATAACGATGGAGACGGAAAACTCGATTCCTATTCAACCGATAATGGAAAAACTTGGAGCAGCCTCGAATAGAATTGATCCAAAGGCAGTTCGGGTAAAACACCCTTCTGCATTACCCACCGAGCATTTCATGTTGAGCGGCACGATTGCAGCCAAAACTACAACCCCAGGGGGCCACATCAAAATCGGCCCCCTTTTTTATGCCGTCAATCTCTCGAAACACCCGCCCGACCTATGGCGTTATATAACGTCTGCCTCGAACAACCAACTGCCTCGCATATTTCGGTAATGGAGTAATCCTTGGACTGCCACATCTTAATTGCAGTATCCATATCCCTACGAGGCCTCCCCAACTTCTTGCCCCTGCGCCTCGCTGCCTCTAGGCCATCGTTCACTCTGCTACGGCACATTTCTACTTCAAGTTCGGAAAATGCAGCAACGATAGTAAGAAAAAATCTTCCCTGTGGTGTGTTTGCCTGAAATCCTTCTTTAAGACTCGTTAAGCCAACTCCCATTTCTTCCAGCTTATTAACGAGACTCAACACCTGCTGGGTTGAGCGACCCAAACGGTCAATAGAGACACACACCAATTCGTCCCCATCCTGAAGTTCGCTCAGCAACCTTTGCAACTCGGGTTTATTTTTTGAAGTACCGCTAACGCGCTCAAGAAAAATGAGTTCACATCCTGCATCTTTTAGCTGATCTTCTTGACGGTCAAACTTCTGGGCATCTTTGCCAGTGCTAACCCTGCCATAGCCATACTTCATTTGCCCCTCCTTTTTAGACTATATTATTAGACTAATTTAACTGGGCAAACATTGCAAGAAACAGCAGTCTAAAAATCAAATGTTTTTTAGACTTCCCTTCTGAAAAAAGTTTTTAGGTAATTCTGCCTTAAATTAAGGTTGTTTACATTCATACTTTCCTTTGTTTGTCAACCGTAATTCAATTATTCTCATAAATCTATTGGAATTCTCCATATTTATGATATAATCAGTTACAGAAAGAACAGTTAGCCATTCGGAATGGAGCATGCATGCGCAACCGTAACAGACCTCCTCCCCCTCCCCACAGAACGGGACTCCCATCCCCATCATCAAAGTCTTTATTCAAGTCAAAAGTTAGGAAAGAGACATGAGTCTCAGCATGGCCAATCAACACAACATAGTTTTTGACTGGCGAAAACCCTATCTATTCTTTGAAAGGAGCCAAATTTATGGCAGAAATAAATTCAACTTCCATCGATTCCCTTCCCGTAACGATCGCTGAAGGCGGCCGCAACAAAGCCCTCTACTACTTTGGTGTCCGACTGAAAAAGGAACATCAAAGCCCTTCAACGATTACCGACTTGATGCTTCAAGCAAACAAGACGCATTGCAATCCCCCAATGGAAGACGATGAAATCAATCGCATCATCCGAAATGTCCTGAACTTGGGTTCCAATAAGCCGTTGGGAACCGAGCGCAAAGGAAAACCCCTTCAGAAAGTACCTGCCGACCTTTCTACCGCCGAGCAGGCCGCACTCCAGCTTGAGGCACTATTCGCTGCTGATGATTTCATTACTTTCAACACTTGTTTCCAGAAAAGCCCTGAAGGAAAGTGGCTCCCGAACGGCAAGCCCGTCTCCAAAATGGCCTTTCAGATAATCGATGAGTTACACAATGCAAACTCACTTGAGGAAGTGTTCCCAGAATATAATTCTCAGGCGGGAATCCTGTTCTGCGTCAACCCAACGGAATACGGGCAGCGCAAGAGCGCCGACGTTACAGCATTTCGAAATGCTCTTATTGAGTACGACGATATCTCAAAGGAAGAGCAAATCGAACGACTGCTCGACTCTGGCCTGCCCATCCTGTCGATGACCGATTCCGGCAATAAGTCTGTTCATACCATAGTGCGTGTCGACGCATCAAATGCGAAAGACTATAAGCGCAAGGTAGTAGAACTGCACAGGGCGCTTGAAGCAAAATACGGCAGTCCCTGTGACTCTGCAAATAAGAACCCGTCAAGGATGACTCGTCTTGCTGGTGCGACACGTGGCAATAATGTTCAAAGCCTCCTATATACCGAAGTCAATGCCGATTCGTGTCTTGAGACGTTCCTAGAAAAATATCCCAAGAAACACGAAGCTGAGAAGAGCGAAAAGCTCAGCTTCAATGAAATGGGCGATTTACTGATAAGTCAGCAGGGCGCGTGCTTCGTTGAGGGAATTCCCGCAATCAAGGTCGATGGCTGCTATGAGTATGGCCAGAAAGCCATATTTCGTTCCATCCTGAACAATCGAAAAGATGCAAACAGCAGCTACCGCAAGGAGGTGATGACATACCTCGATTTGACAGCTCCCCACAAGTATCAGGCGGATTCGAAGTTCATTCGATTTAAGAACGGAGTGTTGGACATCGAGACTGGGCAGTTAGTAGATAACCCAAACAATTACCTGATCCTTAACGAGATTCCCCACAATTGGAATCCCAAAGCAAAATCGGAAATTGTAGACTCTACCTTTCAGCGCATTGCCCAAAACGATGAAGCCGTAATTGCAAATCTATGGGAAATGTTCGGCTTAGCGCTATATTGAGTCCTAGGCCCTTTCGACACCACCTATATTGCGAATCAGCACCGCCGCCCAC
>ERZ1034949.883-NODE-883-length-16535-cov-41.419782_pt1 | contig 16535 bp, 11 predicted proteins | sample MGYA00520590_ERZ1034949 | MGnify/ENA primary metagenome ERZ1034949 (study PRJEB33766, sample SAMN09781752) | gut metagenome | biome: gut microbiome | host: Homo sapiens | place: Madagascar | study: EMG produced TPA metagenomics assembly of the PRJNA485056 data...
ACAGGGCGACATTCTTGCTTATGCGTAGACCCAGGGCGGTGCCCTGGGCTAGGAGCTTCTGCCCTTTCAGGGCGTATTACTGCGTTTTGTGTTTTTAAGCTTCCTTTTTCTGCGGAATCACCACCGAAGCTCCGATGCTGACGAGTAAGACGAGGATGATGAATACCAGCGAACTTACTGCATCAATTTCGAAGAAATCGTGGATGAGCATCTTCACACCGATGAACACCAGCAGCACGCTCACACCCACCTTCAAGTAGCGGAACTTATCGGCTATTGCTGCCAGCAGGAAGAAGAGGGCACGCAAGCCCAGGATGGCGAAGATGTTGGAGAAGAACACCACGAACGGGTCGAGCGAAACCGAGAATACGGCAGGGATACTGTCGAAAGCGAAAATCAGATCGCAGAACTCGATGAACACCACCGTCATTACCAGCGGTCCCAGATGCAGGCGTCGCTGCATGAACTTCACCACCGGATGATCCAGGGCATTGATCTCTTCCTTTTTGTTCCTGTTCAAGAACATCTTGGCGCCGCTGTAAACCAGGAATCCTCCGAATATGAGCAATATCCAGGCGAATCGGCTGATGAGGGCTGCACCCGCAAAGATGAAGACGAAGCGAAGCACGATGGCACCCAGGATTCCCCAGTTCAATACGTGCTGGTAATCTTTCTTATCCACTCCGAACGAACTGAAGATCATCATCATCACGAAGAGATTATCCACTGAGAGCGTCTTCTCTATCAGATAACCCGAGATGTAAGAGATGGTCATGTAGTGGCGATATTGCTGCAGACTCCCTTCATAATCGTTCGGATCCAGTTTGAGATGAGAAGCATAGCGCGAGGCTATCAGTTTCAGGTCGTCGAAGTTCTCTATGCCGTGCACCATGTCGCCATGAAAGTAGATGAACACGGCGAAGGCGAGAGCGAGAATAATCCATACTGCCGTCCAGGAGCCAGCTTCCTTGATGGAAACCACATGCGCCTTTCGGTCGATGACCAGCATGTCTAATACGAGTATGGCGGCGATGAATATCACGAAGCCCACCAAAAACATCGATTCAGTAAAAACATGTTCCATTTTTCTTTTTTCCTTTTTCCTTGTCTATTTTATATAATACCTAATTTTATAATCTAATCTTAATATTCATTTCATCCGTTGGAAACGTGGACGCAAAATTAGGAAAAATATCTGAAATAGCGAAAGTTATGAGGTAAAACTTAATTGAATTTAACGTGAAAGATGAGAATGTAATGGGTTTGTAATACGCTTAATCTTCCATCGCCCGGAATTCCTTGGGAGTCATACCCGTCAGCTTCTTGAAGTATCTGGTGAAGAACGACTGGTCGGGAAATTCCAAATCCATGGAAATCGACTGTATGCTCTGGTTGGTGGTACGCAGGAGGGTTTTGATTTCCTGCACGCAATGGCGGTCGATGATATCCTTGGCGGTTTCTTGAGCGACGTTTCGTGCAATGCTTGCCAGATAGCGGGTGGTGATGCAAAGTTTGTCGGCAAAGAATGCCACCTCTCTCTGCTTGTCGCCATACTGATATATCAGGTGGATGAACTGCATGAAGAGTTCATTCTGCCTGTTGATGACCTTCGGCTTGTTTTCCAGAAACTTTGCCTTGATTACATCATATAGCTCCAGAAGCATGGCCTGCACGATGTTCTTTACGATTTGTATGCGATGCTTTCCCTCGTTCTGATATAGGAAATATTCGATGTTGACTATACCTGCATGGGTAGGCTCTACGCGATGCTCGGGTATGGTACCTAATGGATAGCTGTGGATGAAATCCATATAGGCAGGTTCTGGACGGGGAATAGCCTCGATGGCAAACTCCCGGTCGAAAGATAGGAACGAACAGCAGAAATCTTCCGAACAATCGATACACTTGATGGTTGATTTCGGAACAATCGTTATGATAGAGTCTTTCTTCAGTTCGTATTGTATGAAGTTGATTTCCAGATGTGCCATACCTTTTCTTATAAAGAGAAGGATGATATTCTCGTTTCTGCTGTATTTACCCATTGGAAATTCAATCTTTACGTCTTTTTGGCAAGCAATGCCATTTGTCATCAGCTTGCTGCAATTCAATATATCCATAGTTGTTGCCTCCTGTTTAAAAACTGGTGCAAAGATAGCAACTTTCTGTCTGATTATGCCTATTTTTTGCTGGAATTATTTTTCAAAATCGGAAAACTATTTGCCTATTCGTAAAAATGTTCTCTTTTTGAACAATTCCTTTCCTCTCTTTTTGCTTCGTTACTCGCCGAATAGTCTTACTTTTGCACCGGATTTCAGAAGATGGAACTCTAGAAGATGGAACTCTTTGGATGTTTCAAAAAGATGAGATTATAAAAAAGGTAAAAAGATAAAAATCAGAAATATATAAGAAATGAAGAAAATGATGACAATGAAAAGAATGATTCCTTGTATGGGGATGGCACTCTGCCTTACCCTTACGGCAACCTCTTGCCAACAGAAAAAGCAAGAGCAGACGGTGGCTGCTGCCAGCTTCAAGACCATGACCGTAAAGCGCATGGACAAAGTTTTATCCACTAGTTATTCTGCTTCCATCAAGGGTAAGCAGGATATTGATATTTTTCCGCAGGTGGCTGGAAAAATCCAGCGTCTCTGCGTACGTGAAGGTGACAAGGTGAGCCGTGGACAGCTTCTCTTTGTTATCGACCAGGTGCCTTATCGTGCTGCTCTCGCTACAGCCCTTGCTACGGAAAAGGCGGCACAGGCACAACTCTCTTCAGCTTTGTTGACCTATAATAGCAATAAAGAGCTTTTTGCCCAGAAGGTTGTTTCTTCATATACTCTTCAAACCTCTGAGAATGCCTATCTCTCGGCAAAGGCTCAGTTGGCTCAGGCTAAGGCGCAGGTTATCAATGCCCGCAACAATCTCTCTTATACCGAGGTGCGTAGTCCTGCCAATGGCGTGGTGGGCGTGTTGCCATATCGTGTGGGAACATTGGTGAGTGCGTCGATGCCTAAGCCTTTAACTACCGTATCTGACAATTCTCAGATGTACGTATATTTCTCCATGACCGAGAAGCAGCTTCTCGGTTTCGTGCGCCAGTATGGTTCCAAGGATGCAGCCATCAAGAACATGCCTGAGGTCTCCCTGCAGTTGGGCGACCAGTCGATGTACGACCACAAGGGCAAGGTGGAGAGCATCAGCGGTGTAATCGATACCGAGACGGGTGCCGTTACGCTTCGTGCCGAATTCCCTAACCCAGAGCGCCTGCTCAATAGTGGCGGATCAGGAAATGTCATCATCCCGACAACGATTTCCAACTGCATCGTAATCCCTCAGTCGGCTACCGTTCAGCAGCAAGACCAGCGCATCGTATATAAGGTGGTGAATGGCAAGGCTGTTTCCCAGCTTATCAGGGTAGAGAACATCGATGATGGCCGCAACTTCATCGTGAAAGAAGGTTTGAATCCAGACGATGTCATCGTAAGCGAGGGAGCCGGAATGGTTCACGAAGGAGACGTTGTTAAAAGATAAAAAGATTTTAGAAAAGAATAATGAAAGGCAATATATTTATCAAACGCCCAGTAATGGCGATATGCGTTGCTGTGCTGATTGTGATGGTGGGACTGATTTCGCTGTTCAGCCTGCCAGTAGAGCAATATCCTGATATTGCGCCTCCTACCGTGCGTGTGGAGGCCACTTATACGGGTGCTGATGCCGATGCCGTGATGAAGAGTGTCATCATGCCGTTGGAGGAAAGCATCAATGGTGTGGAGAACATGCTCTACATCACTTCTACCGCCACCAACTCGGGTACGGCGCAGATCAATGTTTATTTCAAGCAGGGTACCGACCCTGATATGGCTACCGTCAACGTGCAGAACCGTGTGTCGAAGGCGCAGGGACTCTTGCCGTCGGAGGTAACAAAGATTGGTGTAACCACGCAGAAACAGCAGACCAGCTTCCTGCAGATTGGATCACTCGTGAGCAAGGATGGAAAATATGATGAAACCTTCCTTGCCAACTATCTCGACATCAACGTGGTGCCGGAAATCAAGCGTATCAGTGGTGTGGGCGAGGTGCTGGAGCTGGGCGATACCTACAGTATGCGTATCTGGCTCAAACCCGACCTGATGGCACAGTATCATCTGCAGCCTTCTGATGTTACCCAGGTACTCGGCGAGCAGAACATCGAGGCTCCTACCGGTTCGCTGGGTGAGAATTCAAAGAATACCTTCCAATACACCCTGAAGTATCATGGCCGCTTGAAGAGCGTGGATGAGTTCAAGAACATGGTTATCAAGAGTAACGATGATGGAACCGTGCTCCGACTCCGCGATGTTGCCGAGGTGGAACTGGGACGATTGTCTTACAGTTTCCATGGTCAGGTGGATCAGAAACCGGGTGTTACCTTTATGACCTTCCAGGTGGCTGGTGCCAACGCTACAGAGGTGAACAAGAGCATCTCTGCCAAGCTTGATGAAATGTCGAAGACACTGCCTAAGGGCTGTGAGTTTATGGAGATGTACAGTTCCAACGACTTCCTCTACGCTTCTATCCACGAGGTGGTAGAAACGCTTATCATCGCCATCCTGCTCGTGGTTCTGGTGGTATATTTCTTCCTTCAGGATTTCAAGAGTACGCTTATCCCGTCCATCTCCATCATCGTGTCGCTTGTCGGTACGTTCGCCTGTCTGATGGTGGCAGGATTCAGTATCAACATCCTTACGCTCTTCGCCCTCGTGCTTGCCATCGGAACCGTGGTGGATGATGCCATCGTGGTGGTGGAGGCGGTGCAGGCCAAGTTTGATGCCGGCTACAAGTCTTCTTATCTTGCCACCAAGGATGCGCTGCATGATGTAAGTATGGCGGTAGTTTCCTGTACGCTGGTCTTCATGGCGGTGTTTATCCCAGTATCCTTCATGGGTGGAACTTCGGGTATCTTCTATACCCAGTTTGGTATTACCATGGCCACTTCCGTAGGTCTGTCTATGATTTCCGCCCTGACGCTGTGTCCTGCGCTCTGTGCCGTATTGATGAAGCCTGCCCAGGGAGCTACGGATGCTCATGGCAACCTGCTTACCGATGCCAACGGCAATCCGCTCGACCGCCGTAAGAAGGGCTTCAATGCCAGGGTGCGTGCTGCCTATAATACTTCCTTCAATGCCCTCATGGGCAAGTACAAGCGAGGCATTATGTTCTTCTTCCACCATCGCTGGCTGGCGTGGACAGGACTGGCTGCTGCTGTTGCCTTGCTGATATTCCTGATGAGTAACACCAAGACAGGTTTCGTTCCTCAGGAAGACCAGGGTATGGTGATGATCAACGTGAGCACTTCGCCGGGTAACACACTGGAGGAGACCAACAAGTCTATCAAAAAGATTACCGATATCATTGGCAAGCAGGAGGAGGTGATGCACTCTAGTTCTGTAGCCAGATATGGTATTCTCTCCGGTCAGGGTACTTCGTATGGTACCATCATCGTAAAGCTCAAGCCATGGGAAGAACGAAAGGGAAAGGAGCATTCTGTAGATAATGTGATGGCCCGACTCAATGCCGAGTTCAGCAACATCAAGGAGGCACAGGTATTCTGTTTCCAGCCTGCCATGATTCCTGGTTATGGTATGGGTAACTCCATCGAGCTGAACATGCAGGATAAGACGGGTGGCGACAAGAAGGTGTTCTATGGCAATGTGATGAAGTTCCTCGGTGCATTAAACCAGCGTCCGGAAATAGCCGTAGCCTATACCTCTTATAATATGAACTTCCCACAGATTTCTGTAGATGTGGATGCTGCCAAGTGCAAGCGTGCCGGCATTTCGCCTGCTACCGTTCTTGATGCGCTGGGTAGCTACTGCGGTGGTTCCTACGTGAGCAACTACAATGAGTTTGGTAAGGTTTATCGTGTCATGCTTCAGTCGTCGCCACAGTTCCGTCTCGACAAGCATTCGCTCGACAATATGTTTGTGCGCAATGGTGCAGAGATGGCTCCGCTCAGCGAGTTTGTTACGTTGAAAGATGGTGTGGGTCCTGAGGTTTCCAACCGATTCAACCTCTACAGTTCCATCCAGGTGAACGTGAATGTAGCCGACGGCTATTCTTCAGGTGAAGCCCAGAAGGCTATCTCCGAGGTATCAGCCCAGACGCTCCCATCGGGTTATGGCTATGAGTTTGGCGGTATGGCTCGTGAGGAGAGCAACAGCGGTGGCGGTCAGACGCTCTTCATCTACGCCATCTGCGTGGTACTCATCTATATCATCATGGCTTGCCTCTACGAGAGTTTCTTGATTCCGTTCGCAGTCATCCTGAGTGTACCTTTCGGATTGATGGGAAGTTTCCTCTTCGCCAAGCTGTTCGGATTGGAGAACAACATCTATCTGCAGACGGGTATCATCATGCTCATCGGTTTGCTGGCTAAGACTGCCATCCTTATCACCGAGTATGCTGTGGAGCGCCGCCGTGCAGGCATGGGCATCATCTCGTCAGCATTCTCTGCCGCCCAGGATCGTCTCCGTCCTATTCTGATGACCGTACTCTGTATGGTATTCGGTATGTTGCCGCTGATGTTCTCTACGGGTGCCGGTGCCAACGGTAACAGTTCCCTGGGTACTGGTGTAGTAGGCGGATTGCTGGTTGGTTCGCTGGCTCTTATCTTCGTGGTTCCGGTATTCTATGTAGTCTTCGAATGGTTGCAGGAGAAGGTGAGAAAGCCACATGATCTGGAGGTCGATCTTCAGATGCAGGAGGCACTCATGAAGAGTCTCGAGGAAAAGAGCAAGGCAGGAAAAGAGTAATTAAAAAAGAAAGGAAAGAATGAAGAAAATATTATTTTCAGCCGCATTACTCCTCTCATTGAGCAGTTGCGGAATTTATACGAAATATCAGCCGGAGACCAAGGTTCCGGATAAACTCTTCGGAGATTCCGTGTTGGAGAAATCCATCACGGAATACCAGGGAGGGAATCTGAAAGATTCGGTTCAGAAAGATTCGGTTCAGAAAGAATCGGTTCAGAAAGATTCTGCATCTTTGGGATTCATGGATTGGCACGACCTTTTTCAGGATCCACTGTTGCAGCAATACATAGAACGTGGGTTGAGCCATAACACGGACTATCTGCAGGCGATGCAGAGGGTAGAGGAGGCGAGTGCCACCCTGAAGGCGGCTAAGCTTACCTTCCTCCCTGCCTTCGCCATTTCGCCTCAGGCGGGAGTGAGTAGCTTTGATGGAGCCAAGGCTTCGCAAACCTACTCCGTGCCGCTGAACATGAGTTGGGAGATTGACATCTTCGGGCGCATGCGAAATGCCAAGGAGCAGTCTAAGGCACTCTATGCCAAGAGTCTGGATTTTAAACAAGCCGTTCGTACTCAATTAATAGCTAATTTAGCAAACATTTATTACACATTAATTTCTCTCGATCAGCAACTTTCTCTGTCTGTGAAGACAGAGGAAGCCTGGCGGGAAACCCTCACCACCGCCCGTGCCCTGATGAAGGCAGGACGATATAATGAGGCGGGAGTAGCCCAGATGGAGGCTGCCCTTCAGAGTGTACATACAGGCGTGCTCGATTTGCAGAATCAGATAATACAGACGGAAAACAGCATGGCTGTGATTCTGGGTGAGACTCCAAGACATTACGCAAGAAGCAAGGAGTTCCTGGCTACGGGCGATACTTTCAGTAAGATTTCTATAGGAGTTCCGCTCCAGCTGCTTTCTGCCCGTCCTGATGTAAGGCAGGCAGAGCGCACCATCGAGACGGCATTCTATGGCGTAAACCAGGCTCGTTCGGCTTTCTATCCGTCTCTCACCCTGAGTGGCAGTATCGGCTGGACCAATTCGGCAGGCATGATGATTGTGAATCCTGGCAAGGCGTTGGCTTCGGCTATGGCTTCGCTTGTAGCTCCGGTCTTTACACGAGGCCAGAACGAGGCGCAGCTCAAGATAGCCAAGGCTCAGCAGGAAGAGGCGAAGCTCGCCTTTACGCAGACCCTGCTCAATGCGGGCAAGGAGGTGAACGATGCCTTGGCGGCTTATCAGACTTCGGTGAAGAAGAAGGAGACGATAGCTTCTCAAATCGTGTCGCTCGAGAAGGCGTTGCGGAGCACCACGCTCCTGATGGAGCATGGCACGAATACTTATCTCGAAGTGCTTACGGCTCGCCAGTCGCTGCTCTCAGCGCAGCTTCAGGAGTCTGCTAACAAACTTACAAAGACTCAATATATAATCAACCTCTACCAGGCTTTGGGTGGAGGTCAAGATCAGTCAGTTCAATTCGTTCATACTAGCGAGGGACAATAGATTGTCATCAGGGTGACTGCTTTTTCGCATACCTATTTTGCAGTCACTATTATTCATCGTTGAAAGCAACATATCCAAGTTGACGTGTTAAAAACAACAAGAAGACTGAGGGGCTGTCTGTGAAGTGATTCACGGACAGCCCGATTTCTGGTATAATTATCGAATATTCCCCTTAAATTCTCTAAAAGTGCCCTTCTGTCTTATTCTTATTATGTAATTTTGCACCATCAATCATAGTATTGGGCAAAACTGACAATCAGTTGTAATTTAATAACAAACAATCATCAATATGAATGTAAAGCAGAAAATGGGAATGGCGTTCGGAGTGTTGGCGATGGCTTTGTCTCCATCTGCCCTGATGGCTCAGAACGACTGGAAACTGGTATGGAGCGATGAGTTCAATACCGATGGACTTCTCGATTCCAAGGTGTGGAACTACGAGGAGGGATTCAAGCGCAACCATGAGGCGCAATGGTATCAGAAAGCCAATGCCTATTGCAAGGATGGCAATCTCGTAATCGTGGCCCGTAAGGAGAAGAAGGCTCGCAGAAATCCCGGTTTCAGGAAGAACAGCAGCCGATGGCCTGAGAACATCGAGAAGATTCATTATACCTCTGCTTCGGTGAATACGGCAGAGAAGAAGGAGTTTCTCTATGGCAGGGTAGAGGTTAGGGCAAAGATTCCTACAGCGGGTGGAGCCTGGCCTGCCATCTGGCTTCTGGGACGCGGCATGGACTGGCCGTCGAATGGAGAAATCGATATGATGGAGTATTATCGCAGGCAGGGAGTGCCTCATATCCTTGCCAATGCCTGCTGGGGTACCGACAAGCCTTGGACGGCGAAATGGAACAGCAAGGCTATCCCTTTCACCCATTTCACAGATCGTGATGCGCAATGGGCTGATAAGTTCCACGTTTGGCGCATGGATTGGGATGAGCAGAGCATCCGTCTTTATCTGGACGATGAACTTCTCAACGAGATTAGTCAGGCAGAGGCGGTGAATGGCAAGCTGGGCAATGGCGAGCAGCCTTTCAAGAAGCCGCAGTATCTCTTGCTCAATCTTGCCCTAGGCGGTGATAATGGTGGCGAAATCGATGATTCCGCTCTTCCGATGAAGTATTTCATCGATTATGTAAGGGTGTATCAGAAGAAATAATTCCGCCAACTGTCACAACGCAAAGCACCCATCTCGTATTTTGAAAGCAGAAAAAGATGCTTTCTTGATATGAGATGGGTGCTCTTTTTAGATGTGAATAGCTTACTTCTTCTTGGTCAGCACATAGTGCTTAGCCATGGCGCCTTCAGGCTCAGTACCGAGCGAGTCGGTCATGATGAGGCTGTTGGCATCCTTCACCTTGAAGTAAGTAGTCTCGCCGCTGGATGGGCGGATGATTTCTACTACGTTGTTAGCCAATACCTTGAAGATACCGCTTGCTTCGTCGTGACCATCCTTGCGCTCCAGATAGTCGGCAGAATACTGATAGGTACTGTCGGCATTGAGCGTCAATACTGTCTTGATTCCAGGACAATCGGCAGCAGGGAGAGTTCCCTCATAGGTGCCGGCGATGGAATCGAGCACGATATCGTTAGAATTGAGCGAATCATTTCCTGCATAGCTGAGGCTATCCTGATCAGCTCCCTGGCTATTTGTCTTCTTGCTATTGCAAGAGACAACTGACAATGCAGCGATAACGGCTGCAGTCAAAACTAATTTCTTTTTCATACTATACTGCTTTTTAAGTGAATTCTTTTCGCAAAAATACGCTTTTATCTGTTACGGGCAAACTTTTTGCATAGAATTTATAGAATATTATACTATTTTCTCAATTGATGATGATGGGCACAATCTCTTCCTCGTTAGGCCAATGCGGCAGATAGAGCAGTGGGCGAGGGGTGCCCCCCAAGCCCGTCCAGTCTATCTGTTTCACAAAGTCGAAATCGGGAGGACCGAAGTCGAAACTTCTTCCATAGAGCACGATGGCGCCCCTGCCTTCATCAATTTTCCATAAACCTCCGCCGTAGGTGCATTGCTCACCCGGGGCCAGCATGTCACGGTGAAGATAGACGTGGCCGAACTTCAGCACTCCGTCTCTATTGATGATGAATTTCTGAAACATCTCTATTTCTTCTCCCAGAACATTTTGTCGATGAAATCATAGCGTTTCTCCATCTGGGCATCAGACTTCACTTCTGTCTTTACATCTATCTGAAGCACAGGAGCAACTGCCTTGCCATTGGTGGATGGCCACTCCGGCAGACCCAGACCATTTGGATTTCCGGTCTTCACGAAGTTGACATAATACTGGCTGAAGATGTCGCTGATCATGTAATCCTCAGGCTGCCAGTTGAACACGCGGTTGGTAGGCAAGGTACCCATAGCATATTCTATGTCGGCAGAGTGAACGGCACCCTTATCCTGTGGAGCAGGAGCTGCATCTTCCTTCGCATCTATCACGCCGCCAGCCAAAGCTGCTACCTTTCCCTTGATGGCCATTGCTGGGCGAGGATGACAATAGCGGTAGCGGTAAACTGGCTGTCCGCCGGTCAGCTTGTGCATGTTGCCCCACTTCCAGGTAGAATAATCCAGGAAGATATCCGAAGCCAGATTCACACCCGGCTGCTCCAGTACATCCTTGTCGCTGTTGATTCCGTAAAGACGGAAGAGTTCATCGATGTTCTCTGACCCGAAGGTGGCCTTGGCGCCAGCCTTCAGATTCTCAACGGTAGGCTGTTTGCCCATCAATACCGCCCATGGAGTCATCTCCTGGTTGTTGCCACCAATGAGCAGAGGCACCTTGGTCTGCTCGCCCTTGGCAAAGACATCTACAGGCTGTTCTTTCATAAAATATCCGTCGATATTATAGACAGGAACCGCTCTTACTCCCGCCAACTTCATCAGTTCCTCGGCAGGCAGGGCACGAAGCTCGTTGAGATTCTTCATTCCTATGTTCTTTTTCACCTTCTTGCCCGTTTCCTTACCCATCTTCTCTGCGATTTTCTGGGCAAGCTGCACGCCTTTCTCCTCGGCTTCCTTCTGGGTAGCAATCTTCTTGAATCCCATCACCGAACCGCTGGAACCCATAGCCTGAGCAAAGAGTCCCTGGCAGAGAGGGGAAGCCATCAGGGCGCTTACTGACATGGAACCTGCCGATTCGCCTACGATGGTGATGCGGTTAGGGTCTCCGCCGAAAGCCTCGATGTTATCCTTCACCCATTGGATGGCTGCCACCTGGTCCATGAATCCATAGTTGCCGGAACCCTTGTAGGATGTTTCCTTGGAGAGCTGTGGATGAGCGAAGAATCCGAAGATGCCCTCACGATAGTTGGCTGTGATGGAGATGATGCCCTTGCGCGCCATTGCATCGCCCGCATATCTAGGTTCGCTTCCGCTGCCAGCCATCAGTCCTCCGCCGTTGAAATAAATCAAAACCGGCAGATGCTCCTTCATGGTCTTTGCAGGAGTCCATATATTAAGGTATAGGCAATCCTCGCTGTTTGTCTTCGTGCCGAAGTTCATGTCTCCGAAGATAGGTTCCTGCATCGGGTTCGGTCCGAACTCCTTTGCCTCGCGCACGCCCTGCCATTTCTGGGCTGGCTGAGGAGCCTTCCAGCGGAGATTGCCCACAGGAGGGGCTGCAAATGGAATACCCTTGAAAACTGTGATGCCTGAGAGGTCTTTTCCTTCGAGAATACCTTCGGCTGTCTTTACCTGAGTCTGCGCCATCATTCCCATAGCAGGGAGCAGAAAGGCGATGGATAAAAGTAGTTTCTTCATATCGTAAATCTTTAGTTTCTTTTAATCTTATAGAATCGTTTTGTAAATCATAACTTGCATTTCTGCAATGATAATGCAAAAATAAACAAAATATCGGTAACTTGGCTTGTTTACCTCAATTTTTTTTCATATTTTTGCAGAAAATAAGCTGCGCTCGGCAATTTGTAAGCAAGCTTACATTGCGCTCGCTTGCATTATTTTTGCAGATAATATAATGTTTAATCTTTAAAACCCTAATGATTATGATGAAAGGTTATGAACAGAAGAAGTATCCTGTAGCCACCAAACGCTACGTGCAGTGGCTGGAGTTGGAATCTGATGAGGAGGCTATCCGCGAATATCGCCGCCTGCATTCTGAGGGAGTGCAGTGGAAGGAAATCCGAGATGGGATCCGTCAGGTAGGTATCCTGGAGATGGAGATTTACATCTTCGGCAACCGCCTGGTGATGGTTGTGGATGCTCCCGTAGATTTCGATTGGGACAAGAAAATGGCAGAGCTCGCCACCCTCCCTAGACAGGCAGAGTGGGAGGAAGTGGTAGGCAAGTTCCAGAAGTGCGGCAAGGGTGCTACGAGCGATGAGAAGTGGCACATGATGGAGCGCATCTTCTATCTCTATGATTAAGCACTCTCTATGATTAAGTACTCTCTATGATTAAGTACTCGGATAATCTTTGGAGGGAAGGATTATATTCCTTCCCTCCAAAGTTTTTTCAAGAAATCGAGGATGTAGATACATTCGATTTCTCCTATCTTTCGATTTATCGGGTCGAGCGATACAATCATCTGTCGGCTTTCCGGGTAATCAGATGCAAAAGTCTTGAGACCTTTCAGATGCCTTGGCAATACTTCCTCTACAGATTTTATTTCAATGGCAACTCTACCGTCACCTATCACGACATCCACTTCTTGTCCTGTATAGGCTCGCCAATAACTCAATTGTTCTGTACTTTTCTGGTAGGAAAGCCAGGCTCTTAACTCCTGTATTACCAAGTGCTCAAAGGCATGGCCATATTCTGCAGTGCCTCTAACCAGTTCCTTGCGATGCAATAAGTGGTTGGCGACACCTACATCAAAATAATAGAAGCGGGGAGCCTGTACCAATCTGCGCTTCATCGTCTTGGTGTAGGCTGGAATGCGAAAACCTAAAAGAGTATCTTCCAGAATGTCGAAATAGTTGCCTACGGTATTTGCGCTTACTCCACAATCCTGGGCGATGTTATTGAGGTTGATGATTTCACCATCTGTCAGGGCTGCAACTTCTAGAAATCGCTGGAAAGAGTTGAGGTTTCTCACCAAAGCTTCTTCCTTGATTTCTTCTTTCAGATAAACATCAATATAGGCTGAAAGACGTCGATGCGGATTTTTTGCCAGGTAATGTGGAGGCAACATTCCATAGTTAATGGCTTGCTGGAGATTGAAGTCTGGAATCTCGGCACTAACGAATGGAAAGAGGTAAACCGGATAAGCTCTTCCGCCTAAGGTGTTGTAACCCTTTCGCTTCAGTTTTCGGGCACTGGATCCGCATAGGATAAATACGATTCCTTTTTCCGACATCAGACGATGTACTTCGTTGAGTAGTTCAGGCACTTCCGGTATTTCGTCTATGATGACCAATGTTCCCGTCTCTTTATCTGAAAGCATCTCGTAGAGCAGGGAAGGACGGCGTTTGAATCGTCCTTTGATGGTAGTATCTAATAGGTCAATATAGATACAGGCGGGAAAAGTCTGGCGCAAGAAAGTGCTTTTTCCAGTTTGTCTAGCTCCAAACAGAAAAATACTATCTTCTAAATCATTGTCAATATGGCATATACGTTTAATCATAATAGCTCTTTTTATAAGTTTCTATTGCGGATTTTCGTAGATTATCCGCAATAGCGTTGCGGATTTTCATAGAATATCCGCAGCAAAGATACGATTATTTTAAGAAACAGACAAGTTTTTTGGGGGGATATTTTTCTTTTTTCTTCTGTTTTCGGTCAATAATCTCTAAAAAGTAGTAGAAGTCTCGGCTTTTCTTCGTATCTTTGCCGCTGAATGCTGGGAATACGGACATCAACTGTTGGTAATGAGATGTTCTGATGGCAGCATCAATGATTGATAATGAAATATTAAATCATAAGATTAAAACAGTAAAATATGAAGAAAAACCTAAATGATTTCAAGCGTCTCTTGCTGACGGCTTGCTGCACCTTGGTGCTTTCGTGTGGCTGGGCAACGGTCAATGAAAAACCTTTTGTAATCCCTGAACTCAAGCAATGGAGCGGAGCAGAGGGAATGTTTACCCCATCGGGCAAATACGTGGTGAAGGGCGGAAAGAACGCCCAGGATGTGGCAAAACTCTTTGCTGCCGATTACCACGACCTGGTGGGAAAAACGCTCACGCCCAAGACGGGAAAACCTTCTGCTGGCGACATCGTGCTGGTGCTCCAAGCTGATAAGAAATCGGCCAGGCTGCTCGGCAAGGAGGGCTATCGCCTCACCATCGGCGACGTAACTACCATCACGGCTTCTTCGGTAGAAGGATTGGTATGGGGTACCCGCACCGTGCTGCAGCTTTCAGAGCAGCAGCGCTCGGCTGGTTTCGTGCTGCCAAAGGGTTCTACCCAGGATAAGCCTGCCTATGGGCTGCGAGGCTTCATGATGGATTGCGGAAGAAAGTTCATTCCGATGTCTTATCTGCGCTCGCTGGTCAAGATGATGTCTTATTACAAGATGAACACCCTGCAGATTCATCTCAACGATAACGGATTCCGACAGTATTTCGGTAACGACTGGGCGAAGACCCCGGCAGCTTTCCGCCTGGAATGCGACACCTATCCGGGACTCACGGCAAAGGATGGCAGCTATTCCAAGGCTGAGTTCATCGAACTCCAGAAACTGGCAGAGCAGTATGGCGTCAACATCATCCCCGAGATAGATGTGCCTGCCCATTCGCTCGCCTTCACCCATTACAAGCCGGAGATAGGTTCCAAGGAATATGGCATGGATCATCTCGACCTCTTCAATCCCGAGACCTACAAGTTTGTGGATGGTCTCTTCAAGGAGTATCTGGAGGGCAAGAATCCTGTGTTCCGGGGCAAGGTAGTGCACATCGGTACCGATGAATATTCCAACGCCAAGAAGGATGTGGTGGAGAAATTCCGCTATTTCACCGACCATTATATTAAATATGTGGAGTCGTTTGGCAAGCAGGCTGCCGTTTGGGGTGCGCTTACTCATGCCAAGGGCGACACCAAGGTGAAGTCAGAGAACGTGATGATGCATTGCTGGTACAATGGTTATGCTGACCCGAAGGAGATGAAGCGTCTGGGTTACAAACTGGTGAGCATTCCTGACGGATTGGTTTACATCGTTCCGGCAGCAGGCTATTATTACGATTATCTGAATTGCCAGTATCTCTACGATTCGTGGACTCCGGCGCAGATTGGCAACGAGAAATTTGATGAGAACGACCCTGCCATTCTCGGCGGAATGTTTGCCGTATGGAACGACCATGCGGGCAACGGCATTACGGTGAAGGATATTCACGACCGTCTGTTTCCTGCCCTGCAGACGCTGTCGGCAAAGTGCTGGACGGGTGCTGCTACATCTTTCTCCTTTGAAGATTTTAATCGTCTTCGCCTTACGCTCAGCGAGGCTCCTGCGGTTAACGAGGCGGCACGCTGGCAGAAGGGCAAGCAGCTCAGAATAGAGACTTTGAACCCTGGTCAGACCACGGGCGAGAAGGAAGTGGGCTATGGCTATCGGGTGGAGTTCACCATCGAGGGAGCTGATGAGCCGAAGGGCACGGTGTTGTTCTCATCCGATAACGCCACGTTCTATCTTTCTGACCCTGAAAGCGGTCAGCTTGGTTTTGCCCGCGAGGGTTATCTCAACAAGTTCAACTACAGGGTAGAGAAGGGCAAGAAGGTTACCCTGGCGATTACGGGCGATAACAGGAAGACCTGTCTTTATGTGGATGGCAAGTTGCGCGAGGAGCTGGGTCCGGTTACTCTTTATGCGATGCTGCCGAAAGACCTGGCTACATTCCTGAAGAGTGATGCTACAGCCACTCAGCCTATCGTTTATAATCCTTCTGCCAAGATGCACTATCAGCGCACGCTGGTGTTCCCACTCCAGAAGGCTGGCGATTTCAAGAGCCGGATTACGGGAGTAAAGGTGGAGCAGGAGTAGTCTATAAGTGCCCATAAAAGCCCCCTATTTATTTAATCAGGTGAAAACTTCGTTAAGATAGTTAAAAAATAGGGGGCGAGGAGTACAGCGTATTCAAAATTTTAGTAATTTCGCATCAATACTATTACAGAAAAACAGCTGGCTGTATCAACTGGCTGGTAATAGCAGACAATACCAGATATTCTGGCGTATTTCTTCAAAATTTAAAACCTATGAAGAAATATTTTACTAAAAGCCTATGGCTTATTATTGCAGCCTTACTAGTAGTAAGTTGTAGTAAAGAGGATGGCGTGA
>ERZ1034949.884-NODE-884-length-16531-cov-11.848932_pt1 | contig 16531 bp, 35 predicted proteins | sample MGYA00520590_ERZ1034949 | MGnify/ENA primary metagenome ERZ1034949 (study PRJEB33766, sample SAMN09781752) | gut metagenome | biome: gut microbiome | host: Homo sapiens | place: Madagascar | study: EMG produced TPA metagenomics assembly of the PRJNA485056 data...
GAAGAAAAGCCAAATGAGAGTTATTAGCCAGGACGGCACGATTGATTTTCCGTATGAACAGGTAATTATTACAAGACATGATAAAAGAATTTACTTAATGGAACATCTTACTAATGACGTTGAAATTGCTAAATATTCCACGGAAGAAAAGGCAGACGAAGCCATGGAAGAATTAAGAATGGCTTATGTGTGCCATAATCTTGTAAAGATGGGGCAGACACCGCCAGATGGAATTGACGAAAAACTCACTATGGGTTTGAGAGGAGTGTTCCAATTTCCGGCGGATGAAGAATTGGAGTAGCATATGGAATTAAAAGTTTTAGGTTCTGGTTCATCCGGGAACTGTTACATACTGGAGAATGAAAACGAAGCCTTGATAATCGAAGCTGGTTTGCCATTCATGGAAGTCAAGAAAGCACTGGATTTCAATGTGAGAAAGATTAACATGGCAATTATAACCCATATCCATTCTGACCACCATCAGTATTTGGTCCAATATATGAGATATGGTATTCCGGCATGGGAGCCTTTTAAGATTATGCAAGGTAATATGATGGCGTGTGGAAAAGAAAGTTTTGTCATACGAGCATTTGAAAACCGTGATAAATCTGGAAGATGGCTACATAACAACGGAGATGGTTCAGAGTGTCCGTGCGTTGGCTTTTACATCACGCATCCAGATATGGGAAGCCTTGTGTATGCAACAGACACAGAATACGTCAGATGGCAATTTAAGGACGTTAATCACATTATGGTGGAAGCCAACTACGATATGCAGTTTGTGAACCGAGAAGAGCCAAATTACGAGCACAGATTAAGAGGTCATATGAGCCTACCAACGGCACTTGACTTTATCCAAACTAACGATAATCCGGCATTGCGAAATGTCGTGTTAATTCACTTATCAGATAAATCCGCCGATTCGGCATTATTCAAACAAAAGACAGAAGAGACAATTAAATATGGAGCAGATATTTACGTGGCGGAACGCGGATTAGAGGTTGATATGAACCTTTGCCCGTTTTAAGGAAGCGAGGAATAAGTGAATGAATAAAGTGATTTTAATGGGAAGATGCACCAAAGACCCGGAAGTCAGATGGTCGCAGGGCGAGAAGTCAACAGTTATCGGTAGAATCACTCTGGCAGTTGACCGGAAATTTAAGCAGGATGGACAGCCAACGGCAGATTTTATCAATTGCCTTGCGTTTGGTAAAAGAGCAGAGTTCCTTGAAAAGTATTGCAAAAAGGGAACAAAGCTTGTCATTGAGGGAAGCTGGCAGACTGGAAGTTACACCAACAAAGACGGTAATAAGGTGTACACCAATGAGTGTTTGATCGAAAGCTGTGAATTTGCAGAGAGCAAACAGGCTTCGCAGGACAACGGAAGTTACAAACCGCAGCCCATGACAGATTCGGATGGTCTTATGAGTATTCCGGATGGAATTGAGGAAGAGTTGCCTTTTACTTAAAAATGATACGGATAAATCAATGGAAGGGAGATATGTATGTTATTGATCGAGGACAAAGGTCAGAAAGAAGGTCAGCACATACTTAAGAATCGCTATTTTGATCGTAATGACATAGAGGTGCTACGAGCACCTCTTCCAGTTGGAGATTATGTTATCGCGGAAGAAACCGTTCTTGACGTTATAAGACGAAAGTCAGCAAGAAAGATGGAAGTTAAGAAGATGGATTTTTTGGGAAGCTATAAGGTTGCTGTAGATACTAAGAAGGACATGCAGGAGATTACTGGAAACGTCTGCGGAAAACAGCATCCAAGGTTCCGAGACGAGTGTATTTTGGCGCAGAACAACAATATAGCACTGTATGTTTTGGTTGAGAACATGGATGGAATAAAAACTATTGAAGACGTTTTTCATTGGCACAATCCAAGGCTTGAGAGATACAACAAGATAAAGTACATGCATGGTATTGGAAAGTGGTTGAATGTACCGCTTCCAAAGGCACCGCCAACAAGCGGGGAAGTCCTTGGAAAAGCAATGCTGGCAATGCAGCTTAAGTACGGAGTGAAATTTGTTTTTTGCAGACCGGAAGATGCAGGATCGCGTGTCATTGAGCTTTTGAAAGTAGAAAAGTGATAATTTTGGGGAACTTGAAGGAGATATTATGGCAAGTAAGCGGATGTTTCGTATAGATTTAGTGACGTCAGATGCTTTTCTTGACATGCCGCTCACAGCGCAGGGGTTGTTTTTCCATTTATGCATACGGGCAGATGACGACGGTTTTGTTGACTGCGCCAATAAAACAGTAAGAGAGTGCCAGGCTTCAAAGGAAGACTTGCAAATTCTCATTGACAAACATTATGTTCTTACTTTTCCAGGATCTAATGTTATTGTCATAAAACATTGGAAATTACATAACTGCATTCAAAAAGACCGTTATAAGCCAACTAATTATGCAGAAGAAAAATCAATGCTTTATACGAAAAAAAATGGAGCATACACATTTGATGCTTCAAAAAATTTTTCCGGAGTGAATGAAATAAGGAGCGCAGGAAGCTCGCAGGGGAAAGAAGTGGAAGCGTGCATACCGTCATTGGCGGAAGTGGCTGATTATTGCCGTAAGAGGAAGAATGGTGTTAGCGCAGAATCATTTATTGATTACTACAAATCAATAGGTTGGAAACGTAATGGAGAAATAATAACCGACTGGAAAGCCGCATTAAGGAGTTGGGAGAAGCAGGAGAAAGAGAGTAACCCAAGATCAAAAAACAAATTTAATAACTTTCATCAGAGATCTTATGATTATGATGAATTAGAAAAAACTTTGATGGAAACAAATGTTAGGGAAGGGCGTGATAAGAAATGATGGAAATGGGCGAATGCGAAATTTGCAGCAGGTACCGACATGCAAAGCATAAAGGTGAACAGTTGGAGATTCTTGCGGAACTAAACGACGTCCCAAGGCACAAAATTATTGGGATTTTATTGGAAAACGGAGAAAATGTAAAACTTCCAATAAGAACAAGGGGAAGAAAACGCAATACGGATTTTACAGAAAAAGAATACCAGAAAGCATTACTTAATAGGCTCGATGAATTGGATGGTCAAATTTCTGATCGTGAAAATGAATTCAAAGATATATGCACAGTCCTTTTTGGAACTCGATTCGATTGAGATGAAAAGAAAGGAGAACTGATTTATGAGAAATAAGGATGAAGAACTTAGGCGAGAGGGAATGGCATATGCTCTGCGAATTGCAAAGGAGAATGGAATTGACTATCTGGAAGAAGAGTGCCGCTTTCGCGGCGCAACAAAATTACCACTTGCGCTACCCAAGAATGCAATAGATGAATGCGTCAGCAAGATTAAATTAAATACCATAGACACGGTAACGATTTTGTCTGCAATGGTTTTACACGATGAGTTTGACTTTGGTAAAAGCCGCATACAGAGATTTGTTGATCGCTTCAATAAAAAGGCAGAATGCATTATGGATGATTATGCTACATGGGAAGATCAGATACAGATCTTGAAAGAAGAGTGTGGGTTGGATTTTAAAATTCGCAGAAATGACACTGATGTGAAAGTGAGATAAAGGTATGAAAGAAAAAACGCGCAACGATATAGGCGACGCGCTTAAGAGATTCAGAGAGGTGCCGTATCAGCTGCGGTGCAGAAAGGAGCAGGGAAAATGAATGAATGCATGAAGAACATGGCAAAGCGTCCGGAGTTTGGGCGGTGGATTCCGGTAACGGAGAGGTTGCCGGAAGATTGCGTCCCGGTCAACATTACATATGTGAATCGTAATCCGGAATCTTATTACGCGAACATCAAAGATGTACCGTTTACGGCAACAGGGGTGCATTACTCGGACGCATGGTACTGGTGGTCAACGACTTGCACTGATTATCTTGCAGAATACGGCAGATGTGATGTTGATATGGTCGATACCGATGTCGAGATAATAGCCTGGATGCCACTGCCAGAGCCGTACCGGGAAAGTGAGGAAAAATAATGGGTTGCGAAAAAGAATGCAAACTTGGAAAAACATATTGCTGCATGGAGTGCCCGAGCTACGATATATGCCGGGAGAAGCGCAAGAACAGAAAATCGAGCTTTGAAAAAGCCGTGAAGTGGATTGCCGTTAGCATTGCGGTTATAGCCGGAATCAAGATGACGGGATCGGCGTGGTGCCTGTGGGCGTTTGCTTTGCCGATATTGGCAGACTAGGAGGGATAACATGGAGAGTAGATATTTATATCGCGGAAAGCGGATTGATAATGGGGAATGGGTGGAAGGATATCTGTCATACCCATTTTGCACGAAAAAGGGCAACGAAAGTTATTATTTCTACGCAAAGGATAGTTTGGGTTTCTTCTGTCGTTGTGTTGTAGATGCATCTACTATCTGCTGGTGCACAGGACGTGAGGACATGAACGGTAAGCTGATTTTTGAGAATGATATTCTTTCAGGGCATATCGACGTTGAGTTTCCAGAAGATGAGACGAGAAAGCGTGTCGTGTGGCATGAAAACGGATGGTGTACGAATGAGCCGGGCTGTGATGACTATGAGGAACTGGATGATTTTGATTCAGAGAATTTTGAAGTGATCGGCAACAAATTTGACAACCCGGAGTTGTTGGAGGTGTAAGAATGACAGAGAATGAAGCAATTGAGTTATTAAAAAATAATTATCCCAAGACTCGTAAAATGGTGGATGGGAGACTACAGGGCGGATTCGATGACCATGAATGCGATGTGGGAATTGTGATTGACTTAGCAATCAAAGCGCTTGAAGAAATACAGAAGTACCGTGCAATCGGTACAGTCGAAGAACTGAAAACAATGAAAGAGCATGGCGGGTTTACCGGAATTGAACTTGCGGAAATATCAGCTGCATTAGGCTCTTTAGGCGAATACCGCGCAATCGGTACTGTGGAAGAATGCCGGACGGCGGTGGAGAAGCAGACAGCGATTCCAAGAGAACTCATTGAAGGAAAATACTTCTGCCAAAAGTGTCATAACCTAATGCCTTATCCGGGATATTGTGGGTGCGGGCAGAAAGTGTATTGAGAGGAGGGCGAACGATGGGAAGATTGATTGACGAAGATGAACTGGTGGAAGAAATAAAGTCATTAAAAATTGTATTGGATGGCAAAGATATATTCCCTACCGCCGTAAAAGATACAGTTTTAAGAATTATCAGTGAACAGCCAACCGCCTACGACCCTGACAAGGTTGTGGAGCAGTTGGAAAAATTGAAGAAAGCAGAGCAGGACAGACCAGATGATTGCGACGAGGACGGATGCGGAGACGGCGAACAGATCTACGATGATGGGAGAAGTCAGGGAAGATATGAAGCATTTGGCAAAGCAATCGAGATCGTGAAAGGCGGTGGAGTAGATGGCTAAGATCATAGAAAAGAAGATATTGCCGGAGTATTTCAACGAGGTTATCCATGACAGTAAAAAGTTTGAAATCCGAAAGGACGAGGATGATTTGCAGATAGGGGATGTGGTCATTTTGAAAGAGTGGGACGGGGAAAAGTATACCGGACGTGCAACAGGTCAGAACATTGTGTATGTTTTGCGAGACGTGCCGGAGTATGGTTTAATGCCGGGATATGTAATCTTTGGATGGTAAGGAGCGCGGAAGCATATCTGAATATATGTTTTTGGAAATAGGCATGGAAATAGTAAAAAAATATTGTGCAAATCTGGGGCGCCCTATCAATAGGGCTTTATTAGAAGGACACACCACAAAATGGGAAAAAGAAATACACTTGTTGCAAAAAGCATTACTTGAAAGTATACCAACAGAAGAAAATCTAGTGGTGTCTCGATTTATTGATGACAAAGAGGCAAATGCAATTATGGAAGCGGGGAGAACATACATAAGTCCAATATTTCTAAGTACGACAGTTGGAAATATCGAAAACTTTCTTGATCCTATTAGAAAAAACCAGCTTATATTAAAAATACCAAAAGGAACTAACGGGATATTTTCTGATCCTATAACAAAAAGAAATGAATTTGAATTTATTCTTCCTTACGGCACAAAGATTGCAGTCATATGTGTATTAGTTCTCGATGGAAGAAAAAAGATATACGGGCAAGTTGTAGGGCAATATCGTTTCTATAAGGAGGAAGCGGAGAATGAGTAGAGTGTTACCGGTTTTATTCAATACCGAGATGGTTCGGGCAACTCTGGAGGGGAGAAGGAGTTGCATTAGACTGAAGATCCCTATTGACATTGTGAATAATTGTGATGTGGAAACAGATGGGACGCTGCTTTCGTACGAGAACAATTATGGAGATTTCATCAAACCTGTAAAACTGTGTCAATATCAGCCGGGAGATATCCTGTATGTCCGGGAAACGTGGAAAAAGGCACCGAATGGATACTATTACTACGAAGATTGGCAAAGAAATGACATTGCGGATATTACGAAGTGGAAACCTTCCATTCACATGCCAAAAGAAGCGGCGCGTATCTGGCTTAAGGTCACAGATGTGAGAGTTGAGCGGTTACAGGAGATCACCGAGGAACAGGCAAAATTAGAAGGTTGTAACAGTGGAATGCTTACGGGACCATGCACAGCGAGAGGACAGTTTGAAAATTTGTGGAACAGCACCATCAAGAAATCCGACCTTGATCTCTACGGATGGGATGCTAACCCGCGGGTGTGGGTGATCGAATTTGAGCGGTGCGAGAAACCGGAGGTAAATTAGAACTTAGTGAGGTAGTCATATATGACAGACAAACAATTTGCGAGAAGATTGGCAAAACTGAATACAGCATTGTGGGATTGCATTGGAGAAGCTGAGACTTTATGCGATGAAGCTAAAAATAAGAACATTGACGATAATATGAGAAAATTATTTGCTCAATACAATGATGATGGAGCAGTGGATTGTGACATTCATAACGCTACGTTATCTGAAGTTTCTTATTTGATTAAAAACATGACCGCGGAGGAAATATGAGCAAACGACCAGAAATTACGAAAGAACTTTCTTTAGCGCTTGAAAGATATATAAATCCCAAAAACGACACAAGAATTTATATGGCTAAAGAAGTCACGTTTGATTATGCCACAGGACACGCTATCAGAGTGGACTACATGAGATTTAAGCCTGTGAATAACACTGTTTCCGGGATTGAGAAAGGGGACTTTTACTGTTACGAGATAAAATCTTCTGTTGAGGATTTTCATTCGGGACATGGTTTGAATTTCATCGGTGACTACAACTATCTTGTAATGCCGGAGGAAGTATATGCGGCTGTATCAAAAGAAATCCCATATTTTGTTGGCGTGATTGTGCCAACAGAAAGCACTTGGCGGAATAACTGGAGAGAACTGACCGTAATCAAGAAAGCAAAGCGCAGAAGTAGAGAAAAAGCATTATCGGAAATGCTTTTTATGATGTTTCGTTCCGCGGCGAGAGACAGATATAAATTATCTTAGTTGGAGGTAAAAAAATTATGGCTAAAGCAGTATTGGTTATGGATATGCCGGAGAGATGTGTCAAATGTCCTTTGTTGCTTACGTTTCCGCAAAAGGACGGTCTTGCTCTTTGCATTGCTAGACCAAAGAACGGACAAGAAGAATACAATCCGAAGCATGAAAAATCATGGAGACCGGATTGGTGCCCGCTCCGGGAACTACCGGAGAAGATATCGGAACTTAAATCCGGTTATGAAGATATCAGCACATCAATACGTCGGGTGGGTTGGAATGCCTGCTTAGATGAAATTTTGAAAGAACCTCAAAATGAGGGAGGTGCACATGGGAAAGAGCAGAACAAGTAAGCTGAACGGCTACCCGAGTGCGGTAAGCCGGCAGAGAAACGATGTGTATAAGTTCAAGACCAGAGGTAAGAAAAAATAAATGATTGGATTTGAGTATAAAGGACAGGTTGCCTATATCACGAGGATGGATGATTTCCGTGATTACATGGAACCAGAAGTTTACGAAGCTGTTCGGAAAGCCTTTGAAAATGGTTGCGATGGCGGACTGCGACAGAAATATGAGGAGTTACAGGCTGAATATGATGAACTGCAAACAGAGTATGACATCCTCGAAGATGAGGCGGAAGATATTGATGACGTCCAAGCTGAACTGGAAAAGTGCGAAGAGGAGCGGGATGCGCTACAGGAAAAAGTAGACACACTAACGCATCATATTAAAGAACTTGTAAATCAGTATTATCAGCGTTACATAAAGACGGAAGAGATTATTCCGGAATTAGAAAAATTGATATGAAAGGAGCCGGAACCTATCCGGATAAAAGGCGCGCCGGGTTCCTAAAAAGAAAATGAAAGATTTAGGCAATTATGAGTGTGATGGTCAGATTGAAATGACGGACTATTTAAAATCCCAGATAAAATGTGGAGCGGTAAAAGATCTGACTGCATGGATCAACAGCCAGGGGAAAGCACAGTACACGCAGATCGGCGAAGTGGTAAAAGATGCGTATGAAAGGCACAAGGATTCTGCTGAACTGGTAGATAGGATCACGAACGCTGTGTCGGTGTATGTGCTTACCCAGTCTGTGGGGTATATGGATTACTTGAGAAGCGAAAGCGGGGTGGTTGCAAATGATTAACGGAGAATTGCTAGTTGATAACTTTGCCGGCGGGGGCGGCGCTTCCACTGGGATAGAACTGGCAACCGGATACAGTGTTGACATTGCAATTAACCATGATCCAGAAGCAATCCGGATGCACAAGGCAAATCATCCGAACACAAAGCATTACTGCGAAAACGTGTGGGCAGTAGATCCGGTAAAGGCTTGCGGCGGTCATCCGGTGGCTCTTGCTTGGTTTAGCCCGGACTGTAAGCATTTCAGCAAGGCAAAAGGTGGAAAGCCAAAGGATAAAAACATTCGTGGTCTTGCATGGGTAGCCTGCCGCTGGGCGGGGCTGGTGAGACCGAGGGTCATCATGCTTGAAAATGTGGAAGAATTTAAGACATGGGGACCACTTGGGCGGCGGCATCATCCGATCAAGAGCAAACAGGGCGAAACATTTCAGAAATTTGTTCAGCAGCTCACAGATTTAGGCTATGAGGTAGAGTTCCGGGAGTTGGTAGCGGCAGATTATGGCGCGCCAACCATGCGCAAGAGATTTTTCCTGGTTGCACGATGTGACGGCAAGCCTATTGTCTGGCCAAAGCCGACACACGCACCGGCAGAGAGTGAGTCGGTAAAAGCAGGATTATTAAAACCATATGTTGGAGCGTATACACAGATCGATTTCAGCCGCCCTTGTCCAAGTATTTTTGACACTTCCGAAGAAATTAAAGAAAAATACGGCATCAGGGCGGTACGTCCGCTGGCGCCGAAGACAATGGAAAGGATCGCAAGAGGATTAAAAAAGTTCGTCCTCGATAATCCAGAGCCTTTTATCATTCAGTGCAACCACGGCGGAGAGCGCAGACCGAATGATATCCGGGAACCGATGCCGACCATCACTGGAAAGCATGGGTATGGAATTGTGGAGCCGACGTTAGCACCTTATATGGGGACAAATACAACGAATCATCCGGGTGGAAAATGCAAAGATCCGATACATACGATCACCACAGGTAATCAACAATGCCTTATTAGCCCGACGCTTATCCAATACCATTCTGAAACGGCGCAGGGAGAAGTTCGGGGACAGACGATTGAAGATCCTATAATGACGGTGGACGGATCGAACAGATATGGACTGGTCACATCATTTTTGAGTAAGTTCTATAAGTCTGGAATCGGACAGGACGAAAGAGAGCCACTACATACAATCACAACATCAGCCGGACATTTTGGCGAGGTCAGAGCATTTCTGATTAAATACTACGGGCAGGGAACCGGACAGGATATTAAGGAGCCACTTGACACGGTAACTGCACGGGATAGATTCGGATTAGTGACGATTGAGGGTGTAGATTATCAGATTGTGGACATCGGACTGCGGATGTTGGAGCCACGGGAACTATATGGATGTCAGGGATTCCCGGACGACTACATCATTGACCATGATTATACCGGCAAGACGTATCCGCGGAGCGAACAGGTGCGCCGATGCGGTAATGCTGTGTGTCCACCGATACCGGCAGCATTAGTCAGGGCAAATCTTCCGGAATTGTGCGTAGCGGAACGTATGCCGAACATGAGGATTAAACCAGAGCAGACCGGACAGCTCCGGTTTGCATAAGATCAAACAGGCTCCGCCAGCAGTAATGCGGCGGGGCGGAAAGAGAGGATAAAAGATGCCTAGCAAAAAAGTTATGTACGAATGTAAGTATTGTGGTAAAGAGTACCAGAATTACGATGAATGCGAGGAACATGAAAAATCACATATTCGGAATTATGAGGATGCAGATACGGAAGAAATTATCGACGCATTGAAACGGGTGAGTGAATGTGCATATGGCTATCATATTGGCGGAATGGTGATGGGTATGCCGGTTACAAACTTTGAAGGTTTAATGACTGAAGCTGCAAAACGGTTGGAAGAGCATTTAAACTGACCTTTAACCGAGAAAGAGAGGAATAACAATGTGTAATTGCATGAATGAAGCAATTGAGAAAATTCAGAAAGCAGGAAGATACGAAAGCGTGGAAGCACCGACAAATCTTTTGTCTGGGAAAGCGTATCTGGAATTTGTAGTAAAGGAAAAAGGCAAGAAGAGAGAACGGAAGATGCCGGTGTTACTGCCGCGGTGTCCATTCTGTGGTAAGCCGTACGATGAAAAGCAGATGAAAGCGATTGATTAAGGAGGAAAATCATGAAAATTAGAGTTTCGATATATTTTGAAATTAAGGATTCGGAGATATTTGGCGGAGCAAGTTCCATTGGATATGCAGAGCAGAACATGGATTTCACGGTCGCAGAAGAAAAACCAAGGATTTTTGAAGAAAGTGCATACGACTATGTGGAAAAATCCATTGCAAACATGGCGAAAAATTTAGGTGTGAGTGAGGAATGCATCAGGACCATCAGCAAAGAGGAATATGAGGAAAATACGGAGGACTAATGCAGTGCGAAAGAAAATTATAACAGCCATCATAACCGCAACACTCCTGATTGCCGGATGCAGTGATACAGCAAATGTCAGTGCGGGACAGGAAAACACAATGGTACTGGTGGGAAGTGGAATATCTTATTTATGCAGATAGTGACACAGGAGTGATGTATTTATATACCACAATAAGCACGGGCGGCGGTCTTACCGTTATGCTCAATGCAGACGGGACACCGAAGATCTGGCAGGGAGAAGAATAAAATATTGGAGGATATTGGCTTATGAAGTTTTCAAAACTGACTAAGCCAGAACTTGAAGTAATTATTGAAAACGCCAATTTTACGGAGCAGGAAGAGGAAATATTTTCTCTTCTTGCCCGTGGATTTATACCAAAAGAAATATCAATGAAAATTTGTATTCCGCTAAGAACAGTAGAAAGGCGTATCTTTGATATAAAGCAAAAAGTCAAGAGATTGGAAGGTGATTTAAACGGAAAATCTTTCTAAAAGTGAATTGTTGAATTTTGCCATTGAAAATGGTATTATCGACATAGACACCATTCAGAAAAAAATTGAGATGAACGAAAGGAAGAAATTTATTGAAAAACACAACTACAGCATTTGGGAAGGAAAAGACGGTAAGTTTTACACATATTTGCCCGATGAAGAAAGCCAGAGAGGGAAAAAACTTGTAAAAAGAACATCTGAAAAGGCGATAGAAGACGAGATAGTGAAGTTTTATAAAGCCATGGAAGATGAACCGACAATCAGCCAAGTATATTCTAGCTGGATTTCTGAAAAATTGGAATATGGTGAAATAACAAGGCAGACAAAGGACAAGTACGAAACGAATTTTAAAAGATTTTTTGAAAATGAGTATTTGCCGATTGCAAATAGAAAAATCCGGTATATTGACGAAGAAATATTGGAATCATTCATAAAAACAGCTATTTCAAAACTGGAACTTACGCAGAAAGCGTATTCCGATATGCGGATATTGATTAATGGAATTTTCAAATATGCAAAGAAAAAACATTATACCAGCTTGAGCATAACCAATTTCATGGGTGATTTAGAAATTTCGGAGAAGTCATTTAAAAGGAATCATAAGTCTGACAACGAATTAGTTTTTTCTAAGGATGAAGAACTTTTGATTGAACAATTCATAATGGAAGACCAGCCTACATTGATTGAACTTGGAATTATTTTGGCATTTAAAACCGGACTAAGAGTTGGAGAAATATCCACGCTTTCATGGTCAGATATTGAAGAAAATAAGATACATATATCAAAGACAGAAATACGATACCGAGATGATAGTGGCAAGTATGTGTTTGATGTTCAGAATTTTCCAAAGAGCGATGCCGGATTTAGAGATGTTATAATTACCGAAGATACCAATGAACTTATGAGAAAAATAAAAATGCTTAACCCTTTTGGAGAATATATTTTTATGAAAAACGGTAAAAGGATAAAAGGACAAGCATTTACAAGACGTTTATATGTGATCTGCGATAAGGTGGAAATTGGTGAGCGATCAATTCATAAGGCGAGAAAGACATATGCTACGAAGCTTATAGATGGAAATGTTCCAGAATCTGTAATAAAAACGCAAATGGGTCATACTGATATTAGAACAACGCTTGACCATTATTATTTTAATAATAAAACAGAGAGTGAGATGCAAGAATACATTGCGAAAGCACTATCGATGTAAAAGGTAACACGAGGTAACACCTTTAGGTGTAAAGAAACCTAGTATTTATGCGGGTTTGCGGGTTTTGATACCGAGTTCAAATCTCCCTTCCGCTACTATTTTTTTAAAATTGAAAACCTTGTGAAGCCTTGATTTTACTGGACGAAAGGAGATTCTGAATGGTGTCTTTTCTGAAAGCCAAAATCAAAGGTAACACCAAAGGTAACACGAACAAATGTATGGACGCTTGATGCGTTCTTTTTTATTGCAATTTTGGCGGTAATGCGGCGGGAAACAGACGTTATTTAGACGGTATTCTGGCGGTTTTACCGTCTTTTTTTATGCCACAATATAAGCAAAGGGAGGGATGATAATGTTTTCTGACGATGTTCTTGAGAAAATTTTTGCCAGAAAAGAATTGCAATCATTAGATTTGTCAACGCAGTCATCTATCATTCACGCAATTGAGGATGTTTTGGAGGAGGTTGAAGAAAATGAACATGAACGGAGTTTATCCGGCACCGGGCTATAGTCAGCAAATTCCTTATCAGGCATCATATGGGTATAATCCATATGGTAATCAACAAAGAATTGAACAGCCGCAAAATTATTTTCAACCAGCGCAAACACAGCAAATTCAGCAGCCACAAATAACGCCTATTGGAATAAATGGAAAAATTGTGCCTTCTGTTGAAAATATTACTGCAAACGATGTGCCTATGGATGGAAGCGTGGCGTTTTTTCCAAAGCAGGATATGTCGGAAATATACGCAAAAAGCTGGAACGCAGATGGTACAATCCGCACAATCGTTTTTAAACCGGTTTTAAATGATACGACTAACAATTTATCACATGAGCCTGGAAAAATGAAATTTGACCTATCAGACGAGTGCACAGGGGCATTTATGGGAAGGTTTGATGAACTGTTTGGGAAAATTGAACAGTTAGAGGAACGTATTGGTAAAATTCCGGTTCCACAGAAAAAAACTTCTCAAATTAAAAAGGAGAGTGAACCAGAATGAATCCGATGCAAATGATTTTGAATCAAATGATAAATTCTCCGCAGATGCAAAACAATCCAATGGCTAAAAATGCCATGCAGATGTATCAAAGCGGAGATACGGTCGGACTTAAGACAATGGCGGAGAATCTCTGTAAAGAAAGAGGAATTACAGTAGATGAAGCAAAGCAAAAGGTTATGAGTATGTTTAATCATTAGTACATTTTGGGTTGCGCGCACAATAACCGGTTATCCCATTTGTAAATAAATCAGATGGAGGTAAACAAAATGTTTAATGGAAACGCATCTCCTAGTCTTGCTGATATTGCAGCAGTGACAGGAAACGGAAGAAACAATGATGGCATGTGGGGCGGCGATGGCTGGTGGGCTATCATTATCTTCGCTATGATTTTTGGCTGGGGCGGCTTTGGCGGCAATGGCTGGGGAGGAAACGGAGGTATGGGAGCGACAGCATCTGCATACACCGACTCCGCAATTCAGCGTGGATTTGACACGCAGGCTATCATCGGAAAGTTAGATGGTATCACAAATGGTCTCTGTGATGGTTTCTATGCTGTAAACAACTCAATGTTGACCGGATTTAACGGCATTAACACGAATGTCATGCAGACCGGATTTGGCATCCAGCAGGCTATTAACGCTGATATGGTGGCATCCATGCAGAACACAAACGCATTGCAGTCCCAGCTGGCTAATTGCTGTTGTGAGACCAGAGAAGCTATCCAGGGTGTGAACTACAATATGGCGCAGAACACCTGTGCATTGCAGAACACCATGAACAGCAACACAAGAGACATTATTGACAGCCAGCAGGCAGGAACAAGGGCAATCCTTGATTACCTGTGTCAGGAAAAGATCTCTTCCTTACAGTCAGAAAATAATGACTTAAGAATAGCTGCTTCACAGGATCGCCAGTCTGCATTGCTTACAACAGCAATGTCAGCGCAGGCCCAGCAGATCATCAACGCTGTAAATCCGGCTGCAATCCCGGCATATGTTGTGCCAAATCCTAACGCTTATGCGTATGGTTGTGGATGTAACACAGGATGTAGCTGCTAAAAGTAGCTGCTACACAAAATTGAATAATTGAGTATCTTAATTGAGTTTAACTCAATTATGTCTGCTGTGCAGTATTGCTTATAAACACAAAGGGCAGACTATAATGTTTGCCCTTATTTTTTGAAAGAGAGGTAAATAATTATGGCAGAATTTACAGGAATTGCAGTTCAAACTGTCGCGCAGGGAGAAGATGTGGCATTTACAGAAACTCCGGTATGCGCAACAAAATGTATTCTTCATAGACAGGGAAGCGGCATTGTTAAATTAAGAGGACTTACAAATCAGTGCCGGGCAAGATTTTTGGTATCTTATTCCGGAAACATTCAAATTCCTACCGGTGGCACAGTTGAAGCTATTTCACTGGCTATTGCAATTGACGGAGAACCGTTGCAGTCAACTCGAATGATTGTTACACCGGCGGCAGTTGAAAACTTCTTTAACGTTTCGGCGCAGGCATATGTGGACGTTCCTCGCGGTTGTTGTGTTACGGTAGCGGTACAGAATACTTCTGCGCAGGCAATCGAAGTTCAGAACAGCAATTTAATTGCAGTCCGGGAAGCGTAAGGAGGGCGGTTTTATGGATATTAAGAGAATGCACGAAATGATCGAAAAACTGTCTGAAAGCGCAGAGTGTGAGTTTGCAAAAGGTATCGAATTTGTAGATACAGAAGAGATGGGAAAAGTCACGGACATGCTTAAAGACCTTGCGAAAGCCATGTATTACCGGACGCTTACAAAATCAATGGACGAAGCAGACCCAGAGCAGGTTCTTGATATGTTTGAGCGTTACGGAGACGGCAGACGGTATTATGACCGTTACCGATATGCAGACGGCAGATTTGCGCCAAAGGGAAGAGGAACGCGGAGAGGATATGACGAGCCGCCTTACTGGCACATGACACCGGAAATGTATCACGATATGGAGCATGACCGCGACATTGATCGACCACATGGGCGAATGTATTACACAGAGCCTACAATTGCGGCAGATGGTGGAATTCGTGATCGCAGAGAGGGAAAAAGCGGAATGAGCCGCAGAAGCTACATGGAAAGTAAAGAGCTTCACAAGGGCAATACGCCGGAGGACAAGGACGCAAAGATGCATGACCTTGAAAAATACATGAAAGAGCTTTCGGAGGATATGGCGGAACTTATCTCCGACATGACGCCGGAAGAGCGCACAATGACAAAAAGCAAGCTGTCAACGCTTGTTTCCAAAATGTAGTGAAAGGGGCAGAAATGCCCCTTTATCAGTTAAGGCGGTGCAATTATGTTTTTGATAAATGGTATTGAATGGAAAATAGAATTTGTTCACAGTGCAAGCGGTAAGCTGATGCGCTCTGATGGCTCTACAAGCCTTGCTGTGACAGATTGGAACGACAGGGCTATATATGTTTCAGATAAACCGAAAAATGTTTATTTGCGCAAAATACTAGCTCATGAGCTTTGCCATTGCTTTTGTTTTTCCTATAACATTCATATGCCGATTGAGCAGGAAGAGTATCTTGCGGACTGGATAAGCCTGTATGGGGCAGATTTGATTTATTTGCTGGATAATTTGATGACAAACATTGATTGGAGGGCGGCATAGTGGACAAAATAGATGAATTGTTAATGTATGTGCAGAAGACAAACCCTGGAATGACAAGGGAAAAGTTGATAGATGAACTAAACAAAAGCGATTATGCCGCAAAAGCTTTACTTTTTACTTCCGAAAACTTTCGGAAAAATTTCCAATCCCCCCTACCTTAAGAATTGGACAAGGATTTTCGTTTTTTAATT
>ERZ1034949.885-NODE-885-length-16523-cov-102.406121_pt1 | contig 16523 bp, 8 predicted proteins | sample MGYA00520590_ERZ1034949 | MGnify/ENA primary metagenome ERZ1034949 (study PRJEB33766, sample SAMN09781752) | gut metagenome | biome: gut microbiome | host: Homo sapiens | place: Madagascar | study: EMG produced TPA metagenomics assembly of the PRJNA485056 data...
CTTTTCCTTGAAACTTTCTCACCTTCAACATGCAGGCTCGACATTGGCAAATTTTCTGGTTATCTTCAGCTATCTGGATGTCTAAACGTATAAGCGTATGTAGTGAGGTAATCAGGTTATGCCTATTCGTGTGCCGGACGAGCTACCCGCCGTCAATTTCTTGCGTGAAGAAAACGTCTTTGTGATGACAACTTCTCGTGCGTCTGGTCAGGAAATTCGTCCACTTAAGGTTCTGATCCTTAACCTGATGCCGAAGAAGATTGAAACTGAAAATCAGTTTCTGCGCCTGCTTTCAAACTCACCTTTGCAGGTCGATATTCAGCTGTTGCGCATCGATTCCCGTGAATCGCGCAACACGCCCGCAGAGCATCTGAACAACTTCTACTGTAACTTTGAAGATATTCAGGAACAGAACTTTGACGGTCTGATTGTAACCGGTGCGCCGCTGGGCCTGGTGGAGTTTAATGATGTCGCTTACTGGCCGCAGATCAAACAGGTGCTGGAGTGGTCGAAAGATCACGTCACCTCGACGCTGTTTGTCTGCTGGGCGGTACAGGCCGCGCTCAATATCCTCTACGGCATTCCTAAGCAAACTCGCACCGACAAACTCTCTGGCGTTTACGAGCATCATATTCTCCATCCTCATGCGCTTCTGACGCGTGGCTTTGATGATTCATTCCTGGCACCACATTCGCGCTATGCTGACTTTCCGGCAGCGTTGATTCGTGATTACACCGATCTGGAAATTCTGGCAGAGACGGAAGAAGGGGATGCATATCTGTTTGCCAGCAAAGATAAGCGCATTGCCTTTGTGACGGGCCATCCCGAATATGATGCGCAAACGCTGGCGCAGGAATATTTCCGCGATGTGGAAGCCGGACTAGGCCCGGAAGTACCGTATAACTATTTCCCGCACAATGATCCGCAAAATACACCGCGAGCGAGCTGGCGTAGTCACGGTAATTTGCTGTTTACCAACTGGCTCAACTATTACGTCTATCAGATCACGCCATACGATCTACGGCACATGAATCCAACGCTGGATTAATCTTCTGTGATAGTCGATCGTTAAGCGATTCAGCACCTTACCTCAGGCACCTTCGGGTGCCTTTTTTATTTCCGAAACGCACCTCAGGAGGTGAATAAATTTTATTCATATTGTTATCAATAAGTTATCAAGTATTTTTAATTAAAATGGAAATTGTTTTTGATTTTGCATTTTAAATGAGTAGTCTTAGTTGTGCTGAACGAAAAGCGCACAACGATCCTTCGTTCACAGTGGGGAAGTTTTCGGATCCATGACGAGGAGCTGCACGATGACTGAACAGGCAACAACAACCGATGAACTGGCTTTCATAAGGCCGTATGGCGAGCAGGAGAAGCAAATTCTTACTGCCGAAGCGGTAGAATTTCTGACTGAGCTGGTGACGCATTTTACGCCACAACGCAATAAACTTCTGGCAGCGCGCATTCAGCAGCAGCAAGATATTGATAACGGAACGTTGCCTGATTTTATTTCGGAAACAGCTTCCATTCGCGATACGGACTGGAAAATTCGTGGTATTCCCGCGGACTTACAAGATCGTCGAGTCGAGATAACTGGCCCGGTTGAGCGCAAGATGGTGATCAACGCACTGAACGCCAATGTGAAAGTCTTTATGGCCGATTTCGAAGATTCACTGGCACCAGACTGGAACAAAGTGATCGACGGGCAAATTAACCTGCGTGATGCGGTTAACGGCACCATCAGTTACACCAATGAAGCAGGCAAAATTTACCAGCTCAAGCCCAATCCAGCGGTTTTGATTTGTCGGGTACGCGGTCTGCACTTGCCGGAAAAACATGTCACCTGGCGTGGTGAGGCAATCCCCGGCAGCCTGTTTGATTTTGCGCTCTATTTCTTCCACAACTATCAGGCACTGTTGGCAAAGGGCAGTGGTCCCTATTTCTATCTGCCGAAAACCCAGTCCTGGCAGGAAGCGGCCTGGTGGAGCGAAGTCTTCAGCTATGCAGAAGATCGCTTTAATCTGCCGCGCGGCACCATCAAGGCGACGTTGCTGATTGAAACGCTGCCCGCCGTGTTCCAGATGGATGAAATCCTTCACGCGCTGCGTGACCATATTGTTGGTCTGAACTGCGGTCGTTGGGATTACATCTTCAGCTATATCAAAACGTTGAAAAACTATCCCGATCGCGTCCTGCCAGACAGACAGGCAGTGACGATGGATAAACCATTCCTGAATGCTTACTCACGCCTGTTGATTAAAACCTGCCATAAACGCGGTGCTTTTGCGATGGGCGGCATGGCAGCGTTTATTCCGAGCAAAGATGAAGAGCGCAATAACCAGGTGCTCAACAAAGTAAAAGCGGATAAAGCGCTGGAAGCCAATAACGGTCACGATGGCACATGGATTGCTCACCCAGGCCTTGCGGATACGGCAATGGCGGTATTCAACGACATTCTCGGCTCCCGTAAAAATCAGCTTGAAGTGATGCGCGAACAAGACGCGCCGATTACTGCCGATCAGCTGCTGGCACCTTGTGATGGTGAACGCACCGAAGAAGGTATGCGCGCCAACATTCGCGTGGCAGTGCAGTACATCGAAGCATGGATCTCCGGCAACGGCTGCGTGCCGATTTATGGCCTGATGGAAGATGCGGCGACGGCTGAAATTTCCCGTACCTCAATCTGGCAGTGGATCCATCATCAAAAAACGTTGAGCAATGGCAAACCGGTGACCAAAGCCTTGTTCCGCCAGATGCTGGGTGAAGAGATGAAAGTCATTGCCAGCGAACTGGGCGAAGAACGTTTCTCCCAGGGGCGTTTTGACGATGCCGCACGCTTGATGGAACAGATCACCACTTCCGATGAGTTAATTGATTTCCTGACCCTGCCAGGCTACCGCCTGTTAGCGTAAACCACCACATAACTATGGAGCATCTGCACATGAAAACCCGTACACAACAAATTGAAGAATTACAGAAAGAGTGGACTCAACCGCGTTGGGAAGGCATTACTCGCCCATACAGCGCGGAAGATGTGGTGAAATTACGCGGTTCAGTCAATCCTGAATGCACCCTGGCGCAACTGGGCGCGGCGAAAATGTGGCGTCTGCTGCATGGCGAGTCGAAAAAAGGCTACATCAACAGCCTCGGTGCACTGACTGGCGGTCAGGCGCTGCAACAGGCGAAAGCGGGTATTGAAGCAGTCTATCTGTCGGGATGGCAGGTAGCGGCGGACGCTAACCTGGCGGCCAGCATGTATCCGGATCAGTCGCTCTATCCGGCAAACTCGGTGCCAGCTGTGGTGGAGCGGATCAACAACACCTTCCGTCGTGCCGATCAGATCCAATGGTCCGCAGGCATTGAGCCGGGCGATCCGCGCTATGTCGATTACTTCCTGCCGATCGTTGCCGATGCGGAAGCCGGTTTTGGCGGTGTCCTGAATGCCTTTGAACTGATGAAAGCGATGATTGAAGCCGGTGCAGCGGCAGTTCACTTCGAAGATCAGCTGGCGTCAGTGAAGAAATGCGGTCACATGGGCGGCAAAGTTTTGGTGCCAACTCAGGAAGCTATTCAGAAACTGGTCGCGGCGCGTCTGGCAGCTGACGTGACGGGCGTTCCAACCCTGCTGGTTGCCCGTACCGATGCTGATGCGGCGGATCTGATCACCTCCGATTGCGACCCGTATGACAGCGAATTTATTACCGGCGAGCGTACCAGTGAAGGCTTCTTCCGTACTCATGCGGGCATTGAGCAAGCGATCAGCCGTGGCCTGGCGTATGCGCCATATGCTGACCTGGTCTGGTGTGAAACCTCCACGCCGGATCTGGAACTGGCGCGTCGCTTTGCACAAGCTATCCACGCGAAATATCCGGGCAAACTGCTGGCTTATAACTGCTCGCCGTCGTTCAACTGGCAGAAAAACCTCGACGACAAAACTATTGCCAGCTTCCAGCAGCAGCTGTCGGATATGGGCTACAAGTTCCAGTTCATCACCCTGGCAGGTATCCACAGCATGTGGTTCAACATGTTTGACCTGGCAAACGCCTATGCCCAGGGCGAGGGTATGAAGCACTACGTTGAGAAAGTGCAGCAGCCGGAATTTGCCGCCGCGAAAGATGGCTATACCTTCGTATCTCACCAGCAGGAAGTGGGTACAGGTTACTTCGATAAAGTGACGACTATTATTCAGGGCGGCACGTCTTCAGTCACCGCGCTGACCGGCTCCACTGAAGAATCGCAGTTCTAAGCAACAACAACCGTTGCTGACTGTAGGCCGGATAAGGCGTTCACGCCGCATCCGGCAATCGGTGCACGATGCCTGATGCGACGCTTGCGCGTCTTATCATGCCTACAGCCGTTGCCGAACGTAGGCCGGATAAGGCATTTACGCCGCATCCGGCAATCGGTGCACGATGCCTGATGCGACGCTTGCGCGTCTTATCATGCCTACAACCGTTGCCGAACGTAGGCTGGATAAGGCGTTTACGCCGCATCCGGCAATTCTCTGCTCCTGATGAGGGCGCTAAATGCCGCGTGGCCTGGAATTACTGATTGCTCAAACCATTTTGCAAGGCTTCGACGCTCAGTATGGTCGATTCCTCGAAGTGACTTCCGGGGCGCAGCAGCGTTTCGAACAGGCCGACTGGCATGCTGTCCAGCAGGCGATGAAAAACCGTATCCATCTTTACGATCATCACGTTGGTCTGGTCGTGGAGCAACTGCGCTGCATTACTAACGGCCAAAGTACGGACGCGGCATTTTTACTGCGCGTTAAAGAGCATTACACGCGGCTGTTGCCGGATTACCCGCGCTTCGAGATTGCGGAGAGCTTTTTTAACTCCGTGTACTGTCGGTTATTTGACCACCGCTCGCTTACTCCCGAGCGGCTTTTTATCTTTAGCTCCCAGCCAGAGCGCCGCTTTCGTACCATTCCCCGCCCGCTGGCGAAAGACTTTCACCCCGATCACGGCTGGGAATCTCTACTGATGCGCGTTATCAGCGACCTGCCGCTGCGCCTGCGCTGGCAGAATAAAAGCCGTGACATTCATTACATCATTCGCCATCTGACGGAAACGCTGGGGACAGACAACCTCGCGGAAAGTCATTTACAGGTGGCGAACGAACTGTTTTACCGCAATAAAGCCGCCTGGCTGGTGGGCAAACTGATCACGCCTTCCGGCACGTTGCCCTTCTTACTGCCGATCCACCAGACGGACGACGGCGAGTTATTTATTGATACCTGCCTGACGACGACCGCCGAAGCGAGCATTGTTTTTGGCTTTGCGCGTTCTTATTTTATGGTTTATGCACCGCTGCCCGCAGCGCTGGTCGAGTGGCTACGGGAAATTCTGCCAGGTAAAACCACTGCTGAATTGTATATGGCTATCGGCTGCCAGAAGCACGCCAAAACCGAAAGCTACCGCGAATATCTCGTTTATCTACAGGGCTGTAATGAGCAGTTCATTGAAGCGCCGGGTATTCGTGGAATGGTGATGTTGGTATTTACGCTGCCGGGCTTTGATCGGGTATTCAAAGTCATCAAAGACAAGTTCGCGCCGCAGAAAGAGATGTCTGCCGCTCACGTTCGTGCCTGCTATCAACTGGTGAAAGAGCACGACCGTGTGGGCCGAATGGCGGACACCCAGGAGTTTGAAAACTTTGTGCTGGAGAAGCGGCATATTTCCCCGGCATTAATGGAATTACTGCTCCAGGAAGCAGCGGAAAAAATCACCGATCTTGGTGAGCAGATTGTAATTCGCCATCTCTATATCGAGCGGCGGATGGTGCCGCTCAATATCTGGCTGGAACAAGTGGAAGGTCAGCAGTTGCGCGACGCCATTGAAGAATACGGTAACGCTATTCGCCAGCTTGCCGCTGCTAACATTTTTCCTGGCGACATGCTGTTTAAAAACTTCGGTGTCACCCGTCACGGGCGTGTGGTTTTTTATGATTACGATGAAATTTGCTACATGACGGAAGTGAATTTCCGCGACATCCCGCCGCCGCGCTATCCGGAAGACGAACTTGCCAGCGAACCGTGGTACAGCGTCTCGCCGGGCGATGTTTTCCCGGAAGAGTTTCGCCACTGGCTATGCGCCGACCCGCGTATTGGTCCGCTGTTTGAAGAGATGCACGCCGACCTGTTCCGCGCTGATTACTGGCGCGCACTACAAAACCGCATACGTGAAGGGCATGTGGAAGATGTTTATGCGTATCGGCGCAGGCAAAGATTTAGCGTACGGTATGGGGAGATGCTTTTTTGAGTAAAGCTTCCATATAATTTTTCTCCGCAATGTATCGAGGGTTATCCGTAAAGCCAAAGCTTTCAGCCATCTTATTTAATGTATTAAGGATTAATTCAGCAATAACCCGGTGACCAAATTCAAAAGCCAACTCAAAGGCAGAGTATTTTTGTGGCGCTTTGTGTTGCCAAAAATCCATAATATCTTCAGCGGTAAATCCAAACAGGCGTGCATGGTCAGATAAAGCAAGATAAACCGTCTCTACAACATTTTGTTGTTTATGCTGTATCGCTGAAAACAAACCGGGATATTCATTAGAATTATTTGCCAGGAGGAGGGGCTTCATATTTTTTTTATCGAATTTAAACGTATTAAACAGAGTGGGTAATGCGTTAAAAATAGTATTAATAACGTTCATATGTCCACTATTATAGGCAGTCAACATTTCTGTTCTATGTAGTTCTGGCATTTTCTGGAGCTGAATCATCAGTTGCGTAAGTTGGTGATTCTGACCAATTGCCATTAGCAAATTCATCGTTGCTGGTGATAATGGAGGGGTTATTTCATCCACAGATCCTTTTAACATCAATAGCTGTTCTTTCGGAAGTGCTGGAATTATTGCAACAGATTGGTTAATAACATGATCATTTGACCATTTCAGGAGGCTATAATCTACATTCATAAAACCCATCAGAGAATAGTGTTTAATATCCTCTTTGCTTTCGCTCATAATTCTTATTTTATCGTTAGTTACATTAGGATCATAAACCGAAACCACGTAATGGGTACATCCTTCAGTTGTGTTCTTTATTCTTAGCCGGACCGTCAAAGCATGGTTATCCACCAGTAATATGGCTGCCATAACACTGATGCCATTTGATTCCATCTTGTCAAAATATGCTTTCATAACTAGCCCGAAATCACCGCAGGCAGCAACGCAACGCCCCTCAGGACGGCTGGAAACCAACGCCAAAGTCTGGTTTTTGCATTTTTTGTTGAAGTGCGTGAGAAATTTTTCAGCTGAAGAGTAATCATCTTGATGGGGTTTGTAATCAACATTCTGATAAATATCATTAATATATTGTGCAGCAATGTGTCGGCATACTATACGGTTTTGGGGTCGCCCCGGAAAATAACATTGACCATTAAGTTTAATTCTTGGGAATTCTTTTTCTTTTCTATCTGATTTTAGGTTTAATTCTTGTTTATCAAGAGTGTCTGAGCGTTGAGGTAAAATTTCCATTAGGTATTCTTCAAATATTGGGGCAATGGTTTGAGTAAGTGTCGTGTTTTCGTTTTTATTAATTATCGTAATTTCTTTCTTATCAGCTTGTAAGACGGACGTGGAAAATTTAATGACAAAATCCTTGTTGCTAAAGATATGACGACCATTTTGTCTACAGTTCTCTGAGAAGCTTTTTAATAGAGGCGTCGCCAGCTCCTTGCCAGAAAATTTATCCTCGAGTTCTTTATAAAACAATTCACTCAGGGTTTGGTGTTCATTTGTCTGGGCTGTATTATTAATATTTGCAGAGAAAGAACTACGAGGAATACGAGTAATCATTTAAATATCTCATTGTTTATTGATGTCTTGAATTTTAACTATCAGAACAGTGAAAAAATTTAATATGATTACAAGTAAAGAAATATCATAAATCGCTCAATCTCATAATGCAGCCGTAAAAGTTTCGGTGGAATGAGATCTTGCGATTTTGTTAATGATTAAGTGGTTTGATGTTTAAAAATAATGCTGAGTTAATAAAAGTGTGTGAAGTGTATGACATTAAGTTATTTTGGCGTCAATGCGATTAACAGACACCCTTATTCTATTGCCACTCAGGTATGATGGGCAGAATATTGCCTCTGCCCGCCAGAAAAAGTCAGCGCATTCCACCGTACGCCAGCGTCACTTCCTTCGCCGCTTTAATCACCATCGCGCCAAACTCGGTCACGCGGTCATCGGTAATACGTGAAATCGGTCCGGAAATTGAAATTGCGGCAAACGGTTCGCGGTGCTCATCGAAAATACACGCTGCAAGGCAACGTAGCCCCAGTGCATGTTCCTCATCGTCAAATGAATAACCCCGTTTGCGCGTTTGGGCGAGATCTTCTTTTAAATGCACAGGAGACACCAGCGTTGCGTGGGTATAGGCATGTAACCCTTTGCGGTGCAGCAGCTTCGTCACCTGTTCTTCGCTCAGTTGGGCTAAAAAGGCTTTACCCGCACCGGAAGCGTGCATCGGCAATTTACCGCCGATAGGCGCGGACATTCGCATCAGATGCGTACACTGTACCTGGTCGATAATAATCGCTTCGTGATCGCTTTGATCAAGCACCGCCATATTGACCGTTTCGCCAGACTCTTCCATTAAATTGCGCAGGATAGGGTGAACAATCGCTAACAAATTACGGCTCTGGAGAAAGCTGCTGCCGACCATAAAGGCATGTGCGCCGATTGCCCAATGTCCCAGTTCGCCGACCTGACGCACGAAACCCTGCTGTTGCATCGTGGTTAGCAGGCGGTGGGTCGTGGAATTGGGTAACCCGGCTTGTTGCGCCAGCTCTGTGAGTGCCACACTGCCATTGGATTCGGCAATCCACTCCAGTAATTTCAGGCCACGCGTTAAAGACTGAACCTGTCCAGTCGCTGGTGCGGTGGCAACGGCGGGTTTTCTGCCGCGTTTCGCGGGAATGGGTGCGACCATGACAGCCTCCTTTTTCTGTATCGTGGAAATCATTTTCATTTTTATTGTTAGCTAATGCAATAGTTGCTGAACTGATCCGATGAGTTAATGTTGAACAAATCTCATGTTGCGTGGTGGTCGCTTTTACCACAGATGCGTTTATGCCAGTATGGTTTGTTGAATTTTTATTAAATCTGGGTTGAGCGTGTCGGGAGCAAGTGTGAGCAGCAAAGTGGAACAACTGCGTGCGCAGTTAAATGAACGTATTCTGGTGCTGGACGGCGGTATGGGCACCATGATCCAGAGCTATCGACTGAACGAAGCCGATTTTCGTGGTGAACGCTTTGCCGACTGGCCATGCGATCTCAAAGGCAACAACGACCTGCTGGTGCTCAGCAAACCGGAAGTGATCGCCGCTATCCACAACGCCTACTTTGAAGCGGGCGCGGATATCATCGAAACCAACACCTTCAACTCCACGACCATTGCGATGGCGGATTACCAGATGGAATCCCTGTCGGCGGAAATCAACTTTGCGGCGGCGAAACTGGCGCGAGCTTGTGCTGATGAGTGGACCGCGCGCACGCCGGAGAAACCGCGCTACGTTGCCGGTGTTCTCGGCCCGACCAACCGCACGGCGTCTATTTCTCCGGACGTAAATGATCCGGCATTTCGTAATATCACTTTTGACGGGCTGGTGGCGGCTTATCGAGAGTCCACCAAAGCGCTGGTGGAAGGTGGCGCGGATCTGATCCTGATTGAAACCGTTTTCGACACCCTTAACGCCAAAGCGGCGGTTTTTGCGGTGAAAACGGAGTTTGAAGCGCTGGGCGTTGAGCTGCCGATTATGATCTCCGGCACCATCACCGACGCCTCCGGGCGCACGCTCTCCGGGCAGACCACCGAAGCATTTTACAACTCATTGCGCCACGCCGAAGCTCTGAGCTTTGGCCTGAACTGTGCGCTGGGGCCCGATGAACTGCGCCAGTACGTGCAGGAGCTGTCACGGATTGCGGAATGCTACGTCACCGCGCACCCGAACGCCGGGCTACCCAACGCCTTTGGTGAGTACGATCTCGACGCCGACACGATGGCAAAACAGATACGTGAATGGGCGCAAGCGGGTTTTCTCAATATCGTCGGCGGCTGCTGTGGCACCACGCCACAACATATTGCAGCGATGAGTCGTGCAGTAGAAGGATTAGCGCCGCGCAAACTGCCGGAAATCCCCGTAGCCTGCCGTTTGTCCGGCCTGGAGCCGCTGAACATTGGCGAAGATAGCCTGTTTGTGAACGTGGGTGAACGCACCAACGTCACCGGTTCCGCTAAGTTCAAGCGCCTGATCAAAGAAGAGAAATACAGCGAGGCACTGGATGTGGCCCGCCAGCAGGTGGAAAACGGTGCGCAGATTATCGATATCAACATGGATGAAGGGATGCTCGACGCCGAAGCGGCGATGGTGCGTTTTCTCAATCTGATTGCCGGTGAACCGGATATCGCTCGCGTGCCGATTATGATCGACTCCTCAAAATGGGATGTCATTGAAAAAGGTCTGAAGTGTATCCAGGGCAAAGGCATTGTTAACTCTATCTCGATGAAAGAGGGCGTCGACGCCTTTATCCATCACGCGAAGCTCTTGCGTCGTTACGGTGCGGCAGTGGTGGTAATGGCCTTTGACGAACAGGGACAGGCCGATACCCGCGCACGGAAAATCGAGATTTGCCGTCGGGCGTACAAAATCCTCACCGAAGAGGTTGGCTTCCCGCCAGAAGATATCATCTTCGACCCGAACATCTTCGCGGTCGCAACCGGCATTGAAGAGCACAACAACTATGCGCAGGACTTTATCGGCGCCTGCGAAGACATCAAACGCGAACTGCCGCACGCGCTAATTTCCGGCGGCGTATCTAACGTTTCTTTCTCATTCCGTGGCAACGATCCGGTGCGCGAAGCCATTCACGCGGTGTTCCTCTACTACGCTATTCGCAATGGCATGGATATGGGGATCGTCAACGCCGGGCAACTGGCGATTTACGACGACCTGCCCGCTGAACTGCGCGACGCGGTGGAAGATGTGATTCTTAACCGTCGCGACGATGGCACTGAGCGTTTACTGGAGCTTGCCGAGAAATATCGCGGCAGCAAAACCGACGACACCGCTAACGCCCAGCAGGCGGAGTGGCGCTCGTGGGAAGTGAATAAACGTCTGGAATACTCGCTGGTCAAAGGCATTACTGAGTTTATCGAGCAGGATACCGAAGAAGCCCGCCAGCAGGCTACGCGCCCGATTGAAGTGATTGAAGGCCCGTTGATGGACGGCATGAACGTGGTCGGCGATCTGTTTGGCGAAGGGAAAATGTTCCTGCCACAGGTGGTCAAATCGGCGCGCGTCATGAAACAGGCAGTGGCGTATCTCGAACCGTTTATTGAAGCCAGCAAAGAGCAGGGTAAAACCAACGGCAAGATGGTGATCGCCACCGTGAAAGGCGATGTCCACGACATCGGTAAAAATATCGTTGGCGTGGTGCTGCAATGTAACAACTACGAAATTGTCGATCTCGGCGTTATGGTGCCTGCGGAAAAAATTCTCCGTACCGCTAAAGAAGTGAATGCTGATCTGATTGGACTTTCGGGGCTTATCACGCCGTCGCTGGACGAGATGGTTAACGTGGCGAAAGAGATGGAGCGTCAGGGCTTCACCATCCCGCTATTGATTGGCGGCGCGACGACCTCAAAAGCGCACACGGCGGTGAAAATTGAGCAGAACTACAGCGGCCCGACGGTGTATGTACAGAACGCATCGCGCACCGTTGGTGTGGTGGCGGCGCTGCTTTCCGATACTCAGCGTGATGATTTTGTCGCTCGTACCCGCAAGGAGTACGAAACCGTACGTATTCAGCACGGGCGCAAGAAACCGCGCACACCACCGGTCACGCTGGAAGCGGCGCGCGATAACGATTTCGCTTTTGACTGGCAGGCTTACACGCCGCCGGTGGCGCACCGTCTCGGCGTGCAGGAAGTTGAAGCCAGCATCGAAACGCTGCGTAATTACATCGACTGGACACCGTTCTTTATGACCTGGTCGCTGGCCGGGAAGTATCCGCGCATTCTGGAAGATGAAGTGGTGGGCGTTGAGGCGCAGCGGCTGTTTAAAGACGCCAACGACATGCTGGATAAATTAAGCGCCGAGAAAACGCTGAATCCGCGTGGCGTGGTGGGCCTGTTCCCGGCAAACCGTGTGGGCGATGACATTGAAATCTACCGTGACGAAACGCGCACCCATGTGATCAACGTCAGCCACCATCTGCGTCAACAGACCGAAAAAACGGGATTCGCTAACTACTGTCTCGCTGACTTCGTTGCGCCGAAGCTTTCTGGTAAAGCAGATTACATCGGCGCATTTGCCGTGACTGGCGGGCTGGAAGAGGACGCACTGGCTGATGCCTTTGAAGCGCAGCACGATGATTACAACAAAATCATGGTGAAAGCGCTTGCCGACCGTTTAGCCGAAGCCTTTGCGGAGTATCTCCATGAGCGTGTGCGTAAAGTCTACTGGGGCTATGCGCCGAACGAGAACCTCAGCAACGAAGAACTGATCCGCGAAAACTACCAGGGCATCCGTCCGGCACCGGGCTATCCGGCCTGCCCGGAACATACGGAAAAAGCCACCATCTGGGAGCTGCTGGAAGTGGAAAAACACACTGGCATGAAACTCACAGAATCTTTCGCCATGTGGCCCGGTGCATCGGTTTCGGGTTGGTACTTCAGCCACCCGGACAGCAAGTACTACGCTGTAGCACAAATTCAGCGCGATCAGGTTGAAGATTATGCCCGCCGTAAAGGTATGAGCGTTACCGAAGTTGAGCGCTGGCTGGCACCGAATCTGGGGTATGACGCGGACTGATTCACAAATCTGTCACTTTTCCTTACAACAAACAGGGCGCTCAATGAGTGCCCTGTCTCTTTATTAATATGAAACACTTATACTGGAAACAGGCTGGAATAATCTTAGCCGGAAAAACGAATGTCAAAAGGCACAGTAAAGATGCCAGTCAGCGTGTTTCCGGTCCTTTGGTCATTCAATTGCTTCAGGCACATATAACGATAAGGAGAACCTGAACTCGTGTTAACGCTGCTTCACCTGCTTTCTGCCGTCGCCCTGCTGGTCTGGGGGACTCATATTGTTCGAACCGGCGTAATGCGCGTCTTCGGCGCGCGTTTGCGTACTGTCCTTAGCCGGAGCGTCGAAAAAAAGCCGCTCGCCTTTTGCGCGGGGATCGGCGTTACCGCACTGGTGCAGAGCAGTAATGCCACCACCATGCTGGTGACCTCGTTTGTCGCTCAGGATCTGGTAGCCCTCGCACCGGCTCTGGTCATTGTGCTGGGTGCAGATGTCGGGACGGCGCTAATGGCGCGTATTCTCACCTTCGACTTATCCTGGCTGTCACCGTTACTTATTTTTATCGGCGTGATTTTTTTCCTCGGACGCAAACAGTCACGCGCCGGGCAACTGGGCCGCGTCGGTATTGGTCTTGGGCTGATTTTGCTAGCGCTGGAGTTGATTGTGCAGGCCGTAACGCCGATCACCCAGGCAAACGGCGTTCAGGTGATCTTTGCCTCGCTGACCGGCGATATTCTGCTGGATGCGCTGATTGGCGCGATGTTCGCCATTATCAGCTACTCCAGCCTTGCTGCTGTACTGCTGACCGCGACTCTGACCGCCGCAGGCATTATCTCCTTCCCCGTGGCGCTCTGTCTGGTGATTGGTGCTAACCTCGGTTCCGGCCTGCTGGCGATGCTCAACAACAGTGCCGCCAATGCCGCAGCCCGCCGTGTCGCGCTGGGTAGTTTGCTGTTTAAGCTGGTGGGTAGCCTGATTATCCTGCCGTTTGTCCATTTGCTGGCAGAGACAATGGGGAAGTTGTCATTGCCAAAAGCGGAACTGGTGATCTATTTCCACGTCTTCTACAACCTTGTACGTTGCCTGGTCATGCTGCCATTTGTTGACCCGATGGCACGGTTTTGCAAAACGATTATTCGCGATGAACCGGAACTGGATACCCAGCTACGGCCTAAACATCTGGATGTCAGCGCGCTGGATACGCCCACGCTTGCTCTGGCGAACGCCGCGCGCGAAACCCTGCGCATTGGCGACGCCATGGAACAGATGATGGAAGGGCTAAATAAAGTGATGCACGGCGAGCCACGGCAGGAGAAAGAGCTGCGTAAGCTGGCAGATGATATCAACGTTCTCTACACCGCCATTAAGCTGTATCTGGCGCGGATGCCAAAAGAAGAGTTGGCGGAGGAAGAGTCGCGCCGCTGGGCGGAGATCATCGAAATGTCGCTCAACCTTGAACAGGCCTCCGATATCGTCGAGCGCATGGGCAGCGAAATTGCTGACAAATCACTGGCAGCACGGCGGGCATTTTCGCTTGATGGGTTGAAGGAACTGGATGCGCTCTATGAGCAATTGCTCAGTAATTTAAAGCTGGCAATGTCGGTGTTCTTCTCTGGCGATGTCACCAGCGCTCGTCGTTTGCGTCGCAGCAAACATCGTTTTCGCATTCTTAATCGCCGCTATTCCCACGCCCACGTCGATCGCCTGCATCAGCAAAACGTGCAGAGCATTGAAACCAGTTCGCTACATTTAGGCTTACTGGGAGATATGCAGCGCCTGAACTCGCTGTTTTGTTCGGTGGCTTACAGTGTGCTGGAACAGCCGGATGAAGATGAAGGACGGGACGAGTATTAATATTGTGAATCCTGTAGGCCTGATAAGACGCGTCAAGCGTCGCATCAGGCACTATGAACAAGATGCCGGATCATGCATCCGGCAATTCACTTAAAAACGGTGACCAGCTTCTAGCGGCACCGCTTCTTCACCAGCCTTAAACACATAAGTGGTGTTCGGGCCACCCAGCGTAGCGTGACCTTTACTCACTGTGATCCAGTTACCTTCCGGTAGACCAATAATCGTCAGTTCTGGCGCGACGACCAGCAGTTCGCGAATACGCTGCTCACGGGTTTCACCTTTATGGCCTTCCGGCAGCGCGTTGGTGAAGTGCGGGTTGATTTGCAGCGGGAACAGATTTAGCGCATCGAAACCTTGCGGATCGACAATCGGCATATCGTTGGTGGTACGAATGGTTGGGCAAGCAAGGTTAGCGCCTGCGCTCCAGCCAATATACAGAGCGCCACGTTTAACCACGTCAGTAATTGGTGCCAGCAGCCCGCGCTCGCGGCACTGTTTCAGCAACTGGAAAGTATTCCCGCCGCCGACAATCACGATCTCAGCATTTTCAATCGCGGCAACGGGATCGACAACGCTATGAATACCGGTGACAGAAACACCCAGCGGAGCGAGAACCGCAGCCGTTTTCGCTGTGTAATCATCCCAGGTCTGCGTTACGCCAGCGAAAGGGATAAACACCGCTGAGCGGCGACCCTGCAACTGTTCAGCAATTAGCGGCAGTGCATGTTCCAGCCAGGCTTTACCCGGCAGCGTCGAGTTACTCAATAAAAGCAGTTCCATTACTTCTCCGGTTAGTAAGAAATCACGGGAGGCATGCTACCACTGCGAATTTAACCACTTACTGACATGGCTCACGATGTCGCACATTGCTTCTGGAAAGTGATTTGAGCAGGTAACGAATTCAAGCCAATGGAAATAACAAATAGTTCGCTCATGACTATTTTTTATCAACCCAAAGGTACGGTATATTCCGTTTTTTACAGGAGAATTTATGCTGCCCGACTCATCAGTCCGTTTAAATAAATACATCAGCGAAAGCGGAATTTGCTCACGCCGCGAAGCGGATCGCTATATCGAGCAAGGCAATGTGTTCCTTAATGGCAAGCGAGCCACCATTGGCGATCAGGTGAAACCCGGCGACGTTGTGAAAGTAAACGGTCAGTTGATTGAGCCTCGGGAAGCCGAAGATTTGGTACTTATCGCCCTGAACAAGCCCGTCGGTATTGTCAGCACCACCGAAGATGGCGAGCGCGATAACATTGTCGATTTCGTTAACCACAGCAAACGCGTGTTCCCGATTGGCCGCCTGGATAAAGACTCCCAGGGGCTGATTTTCCTCACCAATCACGGCGATCTGGTGAATAAGATCCTCCGTGCGGGTAACGATCATGAGAAAGAGTATCTGGTGACGGTCGATAAACCGATTACCGATGAATTTATTCGTGGTATGGGGGCGGGGGTGCCGATCCTCGGGACGGTGACGAAAAAGTGCAAAGTCAAAAAAGAAGCGCCGTTTGTCTTCCGCATTACCCTGGTGCAGGGGCTGAACCGTCAGATCCGGCGCATGTGCGAGCATTTCGGCTATGAAGTGAAAAAGCTGGAACGTACGCGCATTATGAACGTCAGCTTAAGCGGCATTCCGCTGGGTGAGTGGCGCGATTTAACTGATGATGAGTTAATCGACCTCTTTAAGCTCATCGAAAATTCCTCTTCCGAGGCAAAACCTAAAGTGAAGGCCAAACCGAAAACAGCGGGCATCAAACGTCCAGTCGTTAAGATGGAAAAAACGGCGGAAAAAGGCGGTCGCCCGGCGTCCAACGGTAAGCGTTTTACCTC
>ERZ1034949.886-NODE-886-length-16508-cov-27.349602_pt1 | contig 16508 bp, 5 predicted proteins | sample MGYA00520590_ERZ1034949 | MGnify/ENA primary metagenome ERZ1034949 (study PRJEB33766, sample SAMN09781752) | gut metagenome | biome: gut microbiome | host: Homo sapiens | place: Madagascar | study: EMG produced TPA metagenomics assembly of the PRJNA485056 data set...
ATGGCTCTTGATTTTTTTGATTAACCAATTTACACCATTATACTGGCATTATCGATGGGATTGGGCCCAAAGGGCCTAATCAGCTTTTCTAGCTGCTAACAGCTAGCAGCTGGAAGCTCCCGCCCGTCTGCACGCCCCTCAGCCACCTGACCCCGCCACGGAGCGGCTGTTCCGCTCAAGGCACGAAAGAAAGAGTTGAGATTTGAGATTTGAGATTTGAGAGTTGAGAGTTGAGGCCCCGCGGCTGCGCCGCAGATGGGATCCTGATGACTCTATCCCCAAAACAGACAATTGCTTCTGCAGTAGGCCCCTTCCCGGGGAAGGGGCTGCCCAACGGGCTGGGGTTAGCTAATGGAAACTGATGGGATTAGGCCCAAAGGGCCTAACCCGCTTTTCTAGCTGCTAACAGCCAGCAGCTGGAAGCTCCCGCCCGTCTGCACGCCCCTCAGCCACTTGAAAACCGCCGCGGAGCGGCTGTTCCGCTCAAGGCTATGACACAAAACGGTAAACTCCCAAAATTCATCTATCCTTTTCCTTACTGCAGTGCTATAATAAATCTCACAACTACAGAAAGTCCGATGCCGGACAGACGGTCTTTTTTTGACTGCCTGTCCGGCTTTTTGTCTTCACGGGAGGCGTTGGAGTATGGGAAAAGTATGGAGAGATTTACCGAAGGCCCAGGGTCTCTATGACCCGAGGAATGAGCATGATGCCTGCGGCATCGGATTTGTGGCAAATATCAAAGGACAGCGGTCCTACGGCATCGTGGATGATGCCCTGAAAATTCTGGAGAACCTGAAGCACCGGGGCGGCGAGGGGGCAGACCGGAAGAGTGGCGACGGCGCCGGCATCCTTACCCAGATTCCTCACGAATTCTTCCAGCGGGAGTGCGAGGTCCTGGGATTTCACCTCCCTCCGGAAGGGGAGTACGGGGTGGGTATGATTTTTGCCCACCGCTACGAAAATTTCCGGGAAGAACAGAAGCGGATTTTCGAGGAAATCGTAAAGGAAGAGGGGCAGACCGTCCTCGGCTGGCGGGAAGTCCCCATCGACGAGAGCCTCATCGGGGAAGAGGCGAAGCGGATCCGTCCCCATTTCCTCCAGGTCTTCATCGGGAAGGACCCCGCCATCACGGAACCCATGGATTTCGAGCGGAAGCTCTACATCATCCGGCGGCTGGCGGAAAAGAAAATCATCCCCCTCTCCGCCGGCATGGGGACCGACTTCTACATTGCCAGCCTGTCCTCCTGGACCATCGTGTACAAGGGCATGCTCACCAGCGACCAGATGCGCCATTTCTACCTGGACCTGTCGGACCTGGACTACAAGACCTCCATGGCCCTCGTCCATTCCCGGTTCAGCACGAATACCTTCCCCAGCTGGGCCAGGGCCCATCCGAACCGGTACATCGTGCACAATGGGGAAATCAACACCATCCGGGGCAATATCAACTGGCTGAACGCCCGGGAAAGCAAGTCCCGGCCTTCGGACTACCCGGAACTTTCGAAGGTATTCCCCGTGGTGGATGACACGGGCAGCGACTCCGCCATGTTCGACAACTGCCTCGAATACCTCCACATGGCCGGCCATTCCCTGGCCCACGCCATGATGGTCATGATTCCGGAACCCTGGGAAAAGGACGATTCCATGAGCCGGGAGAAGAAGGATTTCTACCGGTACCACAACTTTATGATGGAACCCTGGGACGGTCCGGCGGCCATCTGTTTCTGCGACGGCATCCACATCGGCGGTATGCTGGACAGGAACGGCCTCCGGCCGGCCCGGTACTACGTGATGAAGGATGACCGGGTCATCCTGTCCTCCGAAGTGGGGGCGGTGCCGGTGGACCAGAAGGAGGTCCTCTACAAGGGCCGCCTGGAACCGGGAAAGATTTTCCTCATCGATACCTCCCAGCAGCGCATCGTGCCGGACGAAGAAATCAAACACGCCATGGCCTCCGCCCACCCCTACGGCCAGTGGTGCGAGGAGCACATGGTGGACCTGTCGGACCTGCCGAAGGAAAAGGTGGAAGAAAAGACGCCGGAGAACCTGCTGGAAGAGCAGAAGGGCTTCGGTTACACCCAGGAAGACATGCGGGATATCATGATTCCCATGGCGGATACGGGGAAAGACCCGGTGGGAGCCATGGGCATGGATTCGCCGCTTCCCGTACTCTCCGAGCGGCCGAGGCTCCTCTATGACTATTTCCAGCAGAACTTCGCACAGGTCACGAATCCTCCCATCGACGCCATCCGGGAAAAAATCGTCACCTCCGCCACGGTGTACGTGGGGAACATGGCAAACATCATGGACCCCGACGAGAAGGGCACTGCTGCCCTCTCCATGGACCGGCCCCTTCTGACGAATGAAGAAATGGCGGCGGTGAAGCACCTTTCGGATCCCCGCATCCGTCCTGCCGTGCTGTCCCTCCTCTATCCCGCCGAGGGCCGGGGAGAAATGGAAAAGGCATTGCACCATCTCTTCGACGAAGCCCTGGCGGCGGTGAAGAAGGGCAGCAACATCCTCATCCTGTCCGATAGGGGCATAGACCGGGACCATGTGGCCATTCCGGCCCTTCTCGCCTCCGCAGGACTCCACAATTTCCTCATCCGGGAGAAGGTGCGGCCTGACGTGGGCATTATCCTGGAATCCGGGGAGCCCCGGGAGGTGCACCATTTCTGCACCCTCATCGGCTATGGCGTCACCGCCATCAACCCCTATCTGGCCCTGGATACGGTGTCGGACCTGGCGGAGAAAGGGCGGCTCGGGAAGAAGAGCGCCGAAGAAGCCCGGGAGAGTTACCTCAATGCCGCGGTGAACGGCATTCTCTCGGTCATGTCGAAAATGGGGATTTCCACGGTGAAGAGCTACCATGGCGCCCAGATTTTCGAGGCTGTGGGCATCGGCAAAGAAGTGGCGGATACCTGTTTCGGCGGCACGGCGTCTCCTGTCGGTGGCATCGGCCTTCCGGAAATGGAGGAAGAGAACCGGCGGCGCCACGAAGAAGCCTACGGTCCGAAGAAGGGCCTCTTCTCCGGGGATGTCTTCAAGTACCGGAGAAACGGAGACGAACCCCATATCCTTACGGCTGAGGCCATCCGGCTCCTGCAGCAGGCCTGCCGCACCGGGAGCTATGAGCTTTACAAGGTCTATGCGAAGAAGGTGAATGAGCCCCTCATCCGGCTCCGGGACCTCTTGGACTTCACCAGCCCCGCCGGCTGCAGCATCCCCATCGAAGAAGTGGAAAGCGCGGACTCTATTATCCACCACTTCCGCACCGGCGCCATGAGCTACGGCGCCCTCAGCAAAGAAGCCCATGAATGTATCGCAAAGGCCATGAATTCCCTGGGCAGCCGCAGCAACACCGGCGAAGGCGGGGAAGACGATGAGCGGTTTGCGCTCCGCCCCGACGGCAGCAGCGTGAACGATGAAATCAAGCAGGTCTCCACCGCCCGGTTCGGGGTCACCGGGAATTATCTGGTCCATGGGAAAGAAATCCAGATCAAGTGCGCCCAGGGCGCCAAGCCCGGCGAAGGGGGACACCTGCCGGGGAGCAAGGTGGATCCTGCCATCGCCCGCACCCGCCGGTCCACGCCGGGGGTATCCCTCATTTCCCCGCCGCCCCATCATGACGTGTACTCCATCGAGGATCTGGCGGAACTGGTCTTTGACCTGAAGAATGCCAATCCCCGGGCCGAAATCAATGTGAAGCTCACCGCAGGAAGCGGCATCGGCACCATCGCCGCCGGCGTGGTGAAGGCGAAAGCCGACGGCATCACCATCAGCGGCTACGACGGCGGCACCGGCGCCTCTCCCCGGACGAGCATGCGCCATGCAGGGCTCCCCTGGGAAGTGGGGCTCTCCGAAGTGCAGCAGGTGCTCCTCATGAACCGCCTCCGGGACCGGGTGCACCTGGAAGTGGACGGGAAACTCCTCACCGGCCGGGACGTGGCCATGGCGGCCCTCCTGGGGGCGGAGCAGTTCAGCTTCTGCACGGGACCCCTCATCGCCATTGGCTGCCAGATGTTCCGGGTGTGCAATAAGAATACCTGCCCCTTCGGCATCTGCACCCAGGACGAAAAACTCCGGAAGCGGTTCACCGGGAAACCAGAGTACATCGTGAATTTCATGCACTTCGTGGCGGAGGACCTCCGGGAAATCATGGCCCGCCTGGGCTTCCATACCCTGGAAGACATGGTGGGACGGAGCGATCGGCTGAAGCAGAAGGGACTCACCGGAAATCCGAAGGCCGACACCCTGAACCTGGACGCCCTCCTCTACCGGCCCTACACCGACAGCACCGTGGGCCACCATTTCGTGATCCCCCAGGTCCATGACATCGAAAAGACCCTGGACATGGCGAAGCTGGTGCGCATGTGCAAACCGGCGCTGGAAGAAAAGAAGCCGGTCCGGGCAAAGCTCTTCATCAAAAATACAAACCGCGTCACCGGCACCATCGTGGGCAGCGAGATTTCCAGGCGCTACGGGGAAGAGGGGCTTCCGGAAGATACCATCCGCCTCTCCTTCGTAGGTTCCGCAGGCCAGAGCTTCGGCGCCTTCATCCCGAAGGGCCTCACCCTCACTCTGGAAGGGGATGCCAACGACTACACAGGAAAAGGCCTTTCCGGCGGCAAAATCATCATTTACCCGCCGAAAAATGCCTCCTTCCGGGCAGAGGATAACGTGATCATCGGCAACGTGGCCTTCTTCGGCGCCACCGGTGGCAAAGCCTTCGTCTCCGGCCGGGCGGGAGAACGGTTCTGCGTACGGAACAGCGGCGCCACGGTGGTGGTGGAAGGGGTCGGAAACCACGGCCTGGAATATATGACCGGCGGCAAAGTGGTGATCCTCGGGAAAACCGGCAAAAACCTGGCAGCCGGCATGTCCGGCGGCACCGCCTACGTGGTGGACCTGGACAAAGGACTCCTCAATAAGGAAATGGTCCACACCCTGCCCCTCACGGACCCGAAGGAAGAGGAAGACGTAAAGCACCTCATCGAAGAACACTACATCTGCACCCGGAGCGAAAGGGCGGAAGAAATCCTGGCCCAGTGGAGCCGCTTCCTCCCCAGAATCACCAAAGTCATTCCAAGGGACTACGAAGCCATGGAAAATAGAATTCACGAGCTCATGAAAAAAGGAAAGACCCGGGAAGAAGCAGAAAAAGAGGCGTTCGAGGAGAAGTTAAAAAAATAGATTTGAGATTTGAGGCCCCGCGGCTGCGGTGTGGTAAAGTAGCTAGTGGCTGGTATCTGGTAGCTGGGTCAATCGCGGCTTCGCCGCAGTGGGAATCCTGACGACTCTAACCCCAAAACAGACAATTGCCTCTGCAGTAGGCCCCTTCCTCGGGAAGGGGCTGCCCACAGGGCTGGGGTTAGCTGATGGAAACTGATGGGATTGGGCCCAAAGGGCCTAACCAGCTTCCCTAGAAGCCCCCACCCGTCTGCACGTTCCGCAGTCACCTGACCCCGCCGCGGAGCGGCTGTTCCGCTCAAGGCTCAAGGCACAAGGCTCAAAGCCCAAAAGAAAGAGTTGAGAAAAGAGATTTGAGAGTTGAGGGCCCCGCGGCTTCGCCGCAAATATTCATGCTTACAGATAGAGTCATTCGTGCGGGGGCTCCTGGCTGATGGAATTGGCCTGAAAGGCCTGACCGGCCCAAGGCCCAAAGCCTCTGCCCGTTCGCACGCCATTTCTCCAATAAAAACCCCCGCAAGACTGTCCATACAGCCTTGCGGGGGTTTCGTACATACTGTTTATTTCTTCAAAAACCGTCCCAGCTCCTTCACCGGCATGGTGTAGAGGAAGCCTTCCCCGATTTCCCTGATCAGGGTGATCTGGATCATATCGCCCTTAATCTTCTTGTCGTGTTTCATGGACTCGAAGAGGATATCATCGGGAATGGAGGTGCTGATGGGCAGGGACAGGGATTTCAGCACGTACTCCAGACGGGAGGTGGTGCCCCTCTTTGTGAGGCCCTCCAGCTCGGACCGCCGGGTGATGAGGTACATGCCGATGGCCGTGGCCTCGCCGTGGGTGATGCGGGCATCGTTGTACCGGTAGCACCGTTCGATGGCGCCGCCGATGGTGTGGCCGAAGTCCAGAATCCGCCGTTCACCCTTGGACAGGGGGTCCACTTCCACGTAGTGGGCCTTGATGGTGACGCAGCGGCGGATGATTTCCGGAAGCACCCGGTAGATTTCTACATCGGAGGACACCTTTTCGAAAAGCTCGAAGAGGTTCCTGTCCGCCACGCAGCCCAGTTTCACCGCTTCCCCGAGGCCGTTGTGGAAATACCGGCGGGGCAGGGTCTTTGCCATGCCGGGATCCACGAAGACGCCCTTCGGCTGGTAGAAGGTGCCTACCGCATTCTTGCCGGCCCCCTGGTCCAGGTCCAGGGTAATTTTTCCGCCGATGGAGCTGCCGATCTGGGACAGCACGGACGTGGGGAACTGGATGTAGGAAATGCCCCGGTGCCATGTGGCGGCGGTGAAGCCGGTGATATCGCCTACCACCCGTCCACCAAGGGCGATGAGTACGTCATCGCTGCCCAGGCCGAAGTCCGCCAGGGCGCCGTAGACTTTATTGATGAGATGGAGATTCCGGGATTTATCACTGGAAGGCACCACAATCATCTGGGTCTGGAGACCCGCATCCTCCAGGGAACGGACAAGGTCCGTGCCGTAGAGTTTATCGATACCATCTTCTGTGATGATGGCGGCCTTTGAAGCCCCCGTCAGATCCCGGATTGCCGGCCCCGCACGGCCCACCAGTCCGTTATCGATCAGGATGTCGTAAGAATCGCTGCCAAGATTAATATGAATCTTATCCATATCCGAATCACCTCTTCTAAATATTCTTAATCTGCCTTTATTATAAACCATAGAAGAAAGGGTGAACAGGTGGGTCCTGTGGCTGAGCGTCGTGCGAACAGGTGGGGGCTTTTAGCTTCCAGCTTCTGGCAGCCAGGAAAGCTGGTCCGCCTGCGGCGCTTGTATGGCTGAGCGTTATGCGAACGGGCGGGGGCCTTGAGCCTTTTGCCTTGAGCTGGACAGCCGCTCCGCGGCCGGGGTCTTATGGCTGAGCGTTATGCGAAGGTTAGGGATTCCAGCTGCATAAAAGAGTTGAGGCCCCGCGGCTTCGCCGCCGTTGGAATCCTGATGACTCTGTCCCAAAAACGTGCAATTGACTCTGCAGGAGGCTCTCTTCCCAGAAGAGAGCTGTCCACCGGACTGAGAGATGGTGATGGAAGAGCCGCAGGCTGAGGGAGTGTATTTGCCGCGAAGCGGCTATCCAACCAGCCACCGGCCACTGATTCACTGCAGGAGAACGGCGGTTGAAAAACCCTGTATTCCCGAGCACAAGAAAGATTTCTCGACCCCTCGAAGCTGTAGCGATTTTGGACTGCATTCTCATATGGCATGCTCCCACCGCTCGAAATGACGGAATACGGATAGGGCCACTCTTCATAATGTACCTTTTTACGAAAATGACTCCATCCCTTCCCCGTCATTTCGAGCGGTGGTAAGCGCCGTGATGATAGTAACTATAAGAATCGTATGTGAGAAAGAGTCGAGAAATCTCCCTGGTAAATGCCTGTGACGGTGTTACAACGTTTTCTGCTGGGAAAAACCCTGTATTCCCGATCACAAGAAAGATTTCGGGGCTCATCGAAGCTGTAGCGATTTTGACGGTATTCTCATGCGTACCACCCGAGGGGAAGCGTGTCACTGGATTCTCGGTTGCCTGCGGCTCCCTATGAATCCAGTTCCCTTGCCACCGCTCGAAATGACGATTATCGTTTATCGTCAGCCAGTCCTGCTGGCGGAATGCGGATGGGGTCACCTGGAGCGGGGGCTTGAGTCGGACGGCTTTGCGGCGGGGACATCAGACGGTCAGACGGCAGACCGGTCCCGCGGCTTTGTCGCAGATGGGATCCTGATGACTCTAACCCCAAAACAGACAATTGCCTCTGCAGTAGGCCCCTTCCTCGGGAAGGGGCTGCCCAACGGGCTGGGGTTAGCTGGTGGAAACTGATGGGATTGGGCCCAAAGGGCCTAACCAGCTTTCCTGGCTGCTAACAGTCAGCAACTGGAAGCCCCACCCGTTCATACGCAAGTTCAGCCAGTCCTGCGCCGCAGGCGGATCAGCTTTCCTAAAAGCTGGCAGCTGGAAGCCCCGCTCGTTCGCACGCATCTTACCCATCCATTTGCCGCGGAGCGGCTGTGGACCTCAATCTCGGCCTCGATCTCAATCTCATATAATCCCTCTTTTCAAAAGGCCATAATCTGCATATAATTAATACTGGAATATCAGCAGTCAAACGGAAAGAAAGGAGGCGGCCCATGGGGTTATCGGTGAGGGATATCCTGATCCTGGACTACTTCGACGGCAAGCCGGTGCACCATCGCATGCCGCCCTATAAACTGAATATCTACGGCAGCGATGCGAACGACCGGATCGACGAACTCATGGCGGACGGCTGGATCCGGGCGAGCCGCCCCCAGGAGACGGTGAACATGCTGCCGGACAAAATGCTCTCCGATTTCCTGAAGCGCTACGGTCTGTCCGGCGAAGGCACCCATGCAGAGCTCACGGGCCGGGTGATTTCCAAGATCCCCGAGAAAGACTACGCCCATGGAGTGCCGAAAATCTACGTCCTCACGAAGGAGGGCAAAGCGGAAATCGGCCACCACATGGCCTACGTGCTGAATGTTCGGGAAAGCTACGGCCTCACGGAAGGGGAAATCGGGGAATCCCAGAATGCCCTGTCCCAGCGGGGCGAGCCTTTTACCGCCCGGGACATCCTGAGCCGAGCGTTCCAACAGAAAATCAACCTTTATACCATGGCCGGCGAATGGTCGAAACTCCGGAATACCTACTACACCGTGGCGAACTTCTACCTCCGGGCCCACGACAACAGCAGCGCCCTGTCCTACCTGTACCTGGTGTTCTTTATGGACATGTCGGGCATGGGCAATAAGAATAACCTGGTCCCCTACGAAAACCTCTTCCCCACCCAGAAGGGCATGATCCTCCTCATGGACGAGATTCGCAAGGAACTCCGGATGACCATGGACGATGTGAAGACCTCTTTCCTCTCCTCCATCGCCCGTCTGGCGCCGCGGCTTCCCTTCTCCTACTTCTCTCCCCAGATGATGGGCTCCATGCTTCTGGAACGGCTCCGGGGACAGGACTTCAACGGCACAAGGTACATTGCAGACCGAAACGTGCCGGACCCCTCCTCCAAGGCCTACCACTACGTCCCCTACGGCAGGAGCGAAGCCCACACCCCCGTACACCATGCGCCGGTGGTGAAACCGAAAATCATGGCACCTCCGGTACTCCGAATGCCCACCTTCACCGCCCCGCCGCCCTTCCGCCCCAGCGAAGGGGCCTTCCCCCATCCCACAGTACCGAAGCCGGAACCGGAAACCCCGGTCCAGCCAAAGCCGGTGAAAGAAGAAAAGAAGGGCCTCTTCTCCAAACTGAAGCACCTCTTCTAGGAAGATAGGGGCATGCAGGGAAGCCATGCTTCCCTTTACAAAATCCCCTATATTATGTAAAATAACAGTAATGCGTTTGTAGCTCAGCTGGATAGAGCAGCGGTTTCCTAAACCGTGTGTCGGGGGTTCAAATCCCCCCAAGCGCACCAGAAAATGCAGCACTCCCATGAATTTGGGAGTGCTTTTTTGCTGCTCCTATGTGGCTGGACGTACATGGGAACAGGTGGGGCTTCCAGCTTCTGGCGGCTGGCAGCCAGGGCCGGTCCGCCTGCGGCGCTGGTCAGGGGACGGTTGGAGTCACTGGGGCGGGGCCTTGAGCATTGAGCCTTGAGCCTTGAGCGGACCGGCCGCTTCGCGGCGAAGGCATCAGACGGTCAGACATGGGATACCGCTAGCGGCGGAGCCGCAAAGTTGACAACCCGTAAACCGCAAATGCTCCGCTTTCCCCACCCCGTCATTTCGAGCGGTGTGACGCGTCGAAATGATACTACATACAAGAATCGCTACAGCTTCGAAGAGTCGAGAAATCTCTCAGATAGATGACTGTGACAGGGCAAAGATATATCTGAGGAATAAAAGCTGAAGTCCCCCGCGGCGGAGCCGCATCCATCCTGCACCTTTGGCGCGCCCCCTTATCCAGGGGGCTGCATGTATACAGATTATCTTATTGGGGGTATTTATCATTACGGCAAACCCAGCCTGCGGCGCTTCCAATAGCTAACCTCCGTCTGCTTCGCAGCCACCAACAGCCGGGCTCTAAGGTGCTCGCTTAATGTGCAGGTTATGCTCGCATATGAGCCCGGCTCGAGGGTCCTCTGCAGGACCCTCGCCTTCCCGAGGAAGGAGGCTAATGATTAGCGGCTGTGCCGCCGTTGGAATCCTGGTGACTCCATCACCAAAACGTGCAATTGCCTCTGCAGGAGGCTCTCTTCCCAGAAGAGAGCTGTCCACCGGACTGAGAGATGGTGACGGAGTTGCCGCAGGCTGAGGGGGGCATTTACCGCGAAGCGGCTATTCAACCAGCCACCAGGCACTGGCCACAGATTTGCCAACTGTGTCGGTTCCGATTCCTTCGATTTCCATATTACACTTACTTATCCAAGATAAACCAGGGAAGCACTGATTAAATCGTCGTCAGATTTCATTCTTGGGTTTTTATGCAATGCGAGGAATAGTTCGACGCGAATAGCGAGCTATTTAAGGAGAGCTATGACGAAGCAGTGCATAAAAATCCTTATGAAATCTGACTCTGCGAATTAATCAGCGCTTCCCTGGTATATAAAATATCATTTGAATATACTATTAAAAACATTTATAAGAATATCTGTAAAGTGTACCTCTTATTTTGTGATTAAAATGGGTATAATTTACTATAAAAATGGGTGGTTATCAGTTATCTTTATGGAGAAAACGGGAGGTGCAGGGAGAAAAGCGTGGGGAAAAGCGTACATTTGTCTACCTGGAGAGGGTAATTGCAGTTTTTGATAGAGAATATAAGAACGGGGGGATTGGAATGAACAGAATTTTCAAGGTCATTTACAGTAAAACAAAGCACATGTACGTAGTGGCATCGGAACTGGCGAAGAGCCACGGTAAAAGCAAAAATGGGGGGGGTAACATCGGGTAAGATCCTGACAGCCCTGGTGGTGGCAGCCCTGACATCGGTATCCTTTATGGCGGCGCCTATGACGGCGGAAGCGTCGACAGAAACAGAGGGCTGGTCATTCATTGGTATTAAGCATGATTCATCGGAAGAATCAAAGGCTTCAGATAACTATAAAGGCGCCGGTTCCATAGGGGACAATTCTATTACTATTGGGGAAAATGCTAAAGCTGGTGATGGGACGATTGCCATCGGTGACCGCCGTGCAGATGTATCGAAGGCCAGCGTTTACGTGGGGCAGGGGGATATTGCCAAACCAAAGACCGATACGGGTGCCTGGGTGACTTCTGTAGGCTATAATTCTGATGCCACCGGCTATGGCTCTATCGCCATCGGTTCCAATGCAGTAGCTAAAAACTCTTATGACAAAGATGCTTCAGGAAATAATATTCAGTATTCACAAACCTATAAAGATACAAGTGGTAAAACTCAAATTGCCTTAAATGCAGATCCCGGTATACAGCGGGCTTCTGTGGCGCTCGGTTACGGTGCTTCCGCAGATAATGGAAATATTGCCATCGGTTCCTATTCTGATGCATCGACGGACCTCAGAACGAATAGCACGAAAGCTTATAAAACAGATACGAAAGCTGATTCCTATGTATCCGTAGGTACGAGCACCGCCCTGCGCCGAGTTTCCAACGTAGCTGACGGCGCGGCGGATACGGATGTGGCCACCATTGCCCAGCTGAAGAAGGTGGCAGAAAGCAGCACTGCCTATACCGCCGGCTGGGGTATCGATATCAGCACAAAGGACAGTAAAAACACTATCAGCCTGAAGCGGGACCTTGGCACCGATTCCAAGACCGATGAGGCTGATTTGGAAACCAATAAAGCATTGATTCTTGGTGGTAACAACAATGCGGCATCCGGCGAGTATTCTGTCGTTGTTGCAGGTAATGGCAATCAAGCCAAAGCTAAACAGTCTTCTGTCACTGGAGGACAGTCGAATACAGCATCCGGAGAGCTTAGCTCTGTCAGCGGGGGAAAGGATAATGTAGCTTCCGCTTCCTGGTCTTCCGTCTCCGGTGGCGCAAATAATACGGCGTCCATGGGGAGCGCCTCTGTCAGTGGCGGTGAAAAAAATACAGCATCCGGGGGAATCTCTTCTGTCAGTGGTGGTTATCTAAATACGGCTTCCGGCTATGATTCCTCTATCTTAGGAGGTGGTACTAATACCGCATCCGGGAAGTATTCTACGGTTAGTGGTGGATACAACAATAAAGCAGCAGCTTTAGACAATAATTCATATTCCTCTGTGGCAGGGGGCGAATACAATGTAGCAATTGGAAATGCATCCTTCGCCGCAGGCGGCTCCAGTTCCTGGGTTGCTGGCGAGGATTCTACCGGTATCGGCGGCGGTTCGACCGGCAGGGATGCTTCTTACTCCGTGGCCATTGGTTCCCAGTCTATAGTCACGGCTGATCATGGCATGGCGATAGGCTATCAGGCGGCTGGTACTGAAAAAGGGACTATTGCCTTTGGCCATGATAAAAATGATGTGTCCGGATATGGCGTCCAGGTTGCCATGTATACTGATCCGACTTCTCAAACAAAGAAGTACGCTACGGCTGCCCAGGTAAAGGCTGGGACCAATATTACATGGGAAGATACAGGACCGGCCTACTCCAGATATGTCACCGATCTGGCGTCGGGAGGACAGTTTAAGTATACAGAAAAGAAGAGCTCCTCTGCCTATTACAACCGCCTCGTGAAAGTGGCGGACGGCATAGATGACCACGATGTGGTGGTCATGGAACAGTTGAAACCCTATACAAAGGTAGATGCATCCAATATTGGAGCAAACCTGAATTATAAATCTGATGGGACCACCGTAACCGATGGCGACAAGATTACCAATGAAAACGCCTGGGGCGATGCCATCGGTACCGGTAAGATTGCAGACCTCAAAGCTTCCGATGGGTCCACCAATGGCAGCCAGCAGCTGGTTACCGGCGGCACGGTATACACAGAAGTACGGCCGGAGAATGGGAGCTATGTGAAGAAAGCCAATACCACGGCGGAAAACCTCACGGCCCTGGATAAGCAGCTGGCTGATATGGACGGTTCTGCAGTAAAGTATGATACCAGAACCGAAAATGGTAAGACCGTCGTAGATAAGACGAAGGTTACCCTGGGCGACGGTACCGGTGATACGACCATTACCCATGTGAAGAGCGCCATGGACGGGGCAACGGATAAGGATGGCAAGGCGACAACCGACATCACTGCCGTAACCGGTGACAGCCTGAAAAATGCGGTGAACCTGGGGGATCTGCAGAATGCCTATACCACACTGGACAAAAAAGCCGGTGCCCATACGGCGCTCACTGTAGAAGGGAAGGCTGCCGGCACAACAGATACCAAGGGCAATGCGGTCTACAGCGGCGGCAGCCTGCTGCTCCACGAAAGCACCGATGCTGAGACAGGCAAGGTGACCTATGATCTGAAGCTGGCGGATAAAATTTCCCTGGGCACCTCCGATGATGATAAGATCGTCATCGACGGCGGCAATGCTTCTACTATTAAAGTAGGTAAAAATATCAGACTCGACGGCAAGAATGGTAAAGCCTACATCGGCGGTGTGACCATTGCCCATCTTTCTCAAGGAGAATTGACCTATGTGGATAAAGATGGAAAGCCGGTAACCGGTACAACTGTGGCAGAAGGAAATTATGCCTATGGCCTTACTAATACGTCCTGGAGTGTGGATAATCCCAATTATGTCAAAGGCCGTGCCGCCACGGAAGACGAGCTGCTGACCGTATCGGAGGCGGCTAAAGAAGCCAAAACAGGACTGGATACCAAAGCCAATATGGATGCATCCAATATCGGTACGAATCTGAAGGGCTCTGATGGTAAGACTGCTGCTACTACGGATGAACAGAATACCAATGAAAATCTCTGGGGCAAAGCGATTGGTACGGGCAAGGTTGCTGATCCGGACGCCTCTGATAAAGAAAAGAACGGCAGCCAGCAGCTCGTTACCGGCGGTACGGTGTATACGGAAACCCATGCAGCTAAGACCGATAGCAATGGTCAGGCTGTCAAGTATGATTACATCGATGCCGATGCCACCGCAGGCGAGAACTTTGCAAAACTGGATAGCGCCATGAAGACCATGGACACCAAAGCCGGCGCCCATACGGCGCTTACTGTGGAGGGTGGCACACCAGCCAATGGGGAAAAGGATCAGTATGCCGGTAAGAACATCCAGCTCCACAGCGACACCAATACCACAACGGGGAAAGTGACCTATGATGTGAAATTGGCCAAAGACCTGACCGGCATCACGTCCATCAGCAATCAAACCACCAGTGGCGATAAGACCACAGGCGCCAAGATTACTCTCGGCACCGACGGAAAGACCACCATCAGTGGCGGTGATGTCGATGTGAGCGGAAACAGGGTGACGGACCTGAAAGATGGGGACCTCTCGGCCAAGAGTACCGATGCAGTGACCGGAAAGCAGCTCTATAAAGAACAGCAGGACCGGATTAATGCTATCGGCACTTTAGGCAAGGAAACCTACAACTATATCGACAAAACCGCTTCCGTTTCTGATAACCTGGACAAGCTGGATACCCAGGTGAAGACCAATGCGGACAATATTTCTTCCATTACCCAAAAATTCAATACTCTTGACGGGGATGCGGTGAAATATGATAAAGACAGCAATAAAGGCAAAGTGACCCTGGCAGGTAAAGATGGCACCACCATTGATAAGGTCAAAGACGGTACAATTAACTCTACCAGTAAAGAAGCCGTCAACGGCAGTCAGCTGTATACGGAACAGGAAGCCCGTAAAGCTGAGGATACCAGAATCAGTAATAAAATCGGCAGCCTTGACAAGGACGGAAATTACATTAAGAGAGATGATTCCATCTCTAAGAACCTGAGCACCCTTGACGGTCAGGTCAAGACCAATGCCGACGCCATCAGCCAAGAAACCAAGGACCGCGAAGCAGCTGACAAGGTTATCAACGATAAGATTGGCAGCCTTGACAAAGATGGCAACTACATCAAGAAAGATGCTTCTATTTCCACGAACCTGAATACGCTGGATGGTCAGGTCAAGACCAATGCTGATCACATTGCTGATAATACCAAGGCCATCAACGAAATCAAAACTACGGTCAATAATCTTAGTGATAACGCCGTCCAGTACGATAAAAACAGCAATAAATCTAAGATTACGTTAACCGGCCAGGATGGTACGACTATCACTAACGTCAAAGATGGCAGCGTAGTCAAGGACAGTAAAGATGCTGTCAACGGCGGCCAGCTCTATGATGAAAAGAATGCTCGTGAAAAAGCGGATACGGAAATCAGGACAGACATCACCAAGATTAAAGATGGTGAAGGCTTCACCGATAAAGGTAAGACCGTCATCAAGAGTTTAGCCCAGGATGCGGTGGACGTCATTGGTGGTGATAATGTAACTGTTACGAGTGATACGCAGAATGATAAGAAGACCTTTACGGTTAACGTTGACGGCAATGGTAAAGTTGCCAGCAACGACAAAGGTCTCATTTCTGGCGATATAATCTACAAGGAACTCCGTCCGGAAAATGATGGCTCCTACATCAGAAAGAACAGCACCACTGCTGAGAACCTGACGAACCTCGATACCCAGGTGAAGAAGACCGCTGACCTCATCAACAGCGATGGCAAGACCATCAAAATCGGTGGCTCTGACGCTGCTACGAAGATCGACGTCAGTGGCAAAGATTCCGGCGGCAGCTCTACGGCCCGCATCATTACCGGCGTCCAGACCGATGCTGATGATCCTACCTCCGCTTCCAATGTGGGCTACGTGAATGAAGTGAGCGCTGCCAGCACCCAGCAGATCTACCGGGATATGAACAGCGCCTACGGCCATTTGAACAACAACATCAATAAGGCCGCTGCCGGGAGCAACGCACTGGCTGCCCTCCATCCGCTGGACTATGATCCTGGCGATAAGGCAAGCTATGCTGTAGGCTACGGGCACTACCGGAATGCCAATGCCGCAGCGGTAGGCGCCTTCTACCAGCCCAATGAAAACACCATGGTCAGCGTAGGCGTATCTATGGGGAACGGCGACCCCGGCGTGAACGCGGGGGTATCCTTCAAAGTGGGCAAAGGCTCCACCTTCAACGGTGTCAGCAAGGCCCAGATGGCAGAGACTATTGCTGCCCAGGAGAAGCAGATTTCTGAAATCAAAGCCAGCGATGTCGCAAAGGATAAGCGCATCGATAGTCTGGAAAAGGAAAACCAGGAAATGAAGAAACAGATCCAGGAAATCCTGGCAAAGTTAGGACAATAAGTGATTCAGTGATTCAGTCCCAAAGGGACGTCGG
>ERZ1034949.887-NODE-887-length-16507-cov-16.495684_pt1 | contig 16507 bp, 16 predicted proteins | sample MGYA00520590_ERZ1034949 | MGnify/ENA primary metagenome ERZ1034949 (study PRJEB33766, sample SAMN09781752) | gut metagenome | biome: gut microbiome | host: Homo sapiens | place: Madagascar | study: EMG produced TPA metagenomics assembly of the PRJNA485056 data...
GTGTAATTTCTGCCGGATGAAACATCCTTGTCGATATATGAGGTTGAAGTTGTATCAACCATTCTTGTCCAGCCCTTACTGCCTTTGTAGTAAACTCTGTATTTAGTCGCACCGCTTACTTTGCCCCAAGAGATTTTTACACCGCCGTTTACACTTTCAAGCTTTGAAATTTCGGGGGCGGCAATATATTTTATGGTTGTCCCCTTTGAATCATAACCGCTTGTAAAGCTCTTTCCGTCAGCAGAAATACATCTTACAGTATAGGTGTAATTCCTGCCCGATGAAACATCCTTGTCGATATATGAGGTTGAAGTTGTATCGACCATTCGTGTCCAACCTTTACGGCCCTTGTAGTAAACTCTGTATTTAGCCGCACCGTTCACTTTGTTCCATGTAAGCTTTACACCGCCGTAAACACTTTCGGCTTTTGAAATTTTCGGAGTAGCCAAGCTTGCCCTTGCAACCTGTGCATACTGCACAGGTGTGTTAAGCGGTTCAACCGCATTTGCAGAAACTGCCGAAACCACAACCGCAGACATCGACATTACCGCCGCCATAGCTATAGGTAAAAACTTTTTCATATCTATCCCTCACTTTGTTCAAATTCTACGCATTATTAAAAACTTTCGCTAAATTTTTATGCAAGTTAATTGTAACATTAAATGATATAAAAAGCAATACATCTTGATAAACTATCACAAATTTTTAAGCTAAAATAAATAAACCGTTCACAAAAGCGAGAACGGTTTATTTTATATATTATGTTGATATTTTGAATTATTTAAAATAATTTCTGCGTTTTGCAAAAATTACTGCACAACCTGCAAGCATTGCAGCTGTAAGGAATATTGCAACGCCGTTCTGTCCTGTTTGAACTGCACCGCTGTTGTTCTGTGAATTACTCAGTGTGTCCTTTGTTGCTGTGTCGCTTGTTGAAACAGGCTTAGTTGCCGAAGTTGCAGAAGTTGTATCGGGTACTGTTACAGGTTCGTCAACTGTTGCAACCGTAGTTGTAGGCTCAGTAGGAACAGTTGTATTCGGTTTATTAGATTCCAAACCAAAATTCATTTTTGACAATTCTTCAAGAGTACTATCGTCAATAACTCCGCTTTCATAAGCCTCTTTAATTGAGTAAACATTGCCATTCTTATAAAGCATAACATCATCGTTATGGTTGTAATGATAAGTATAGTCACCAATTGTTTCTTCAATTGAATAATCAAGACTAAAGCCTTCATTGTGCATAAAATATACTCCGCCGTCACTTGTTGAACCAACAATTTCAATGCTGAGATACTCAGGCTCTTTACCACCGTAATATGTATCTATCATCACCTGTCTGATTTCTGATGCAACATCCGATTCTGATATTTCATCAGGTGTAGCCGCAAAAGCTGTTGTTACAACCGAAAAGCACATTACAAATGCTATCAATGCAGTTAAAAGTTTTTTCATTTTTATTTCCTCACCTTTTATTTATTCTATCTGTAATAATGGTATACGCAACAGATATTTAATTTTCTTCATTATACTGCTAAAATATATGTAATGCAATATAGTTGCTAAAAATTCACATAAAATAATCAGCAAAATAAAAACCGTTCTCAATAACGAGAACGGCTTTTATAGAGATTATTTAATTTGTAAATTACTCAAAATGATTTCTGCGTTTTGCAAAAATTACTGCACAACCTGCAAGCATTGCAACAAGAAGAATTACAGCAACGCTGTTCTGTCCTGTCTGTACAGCACCGCCGTTGCTCAGTGAATTGCTCAGTGTGTCCTTTGTTGCTGTGTCGCTTGTTGATGATGATTTTGCATCAGCAGGAGGGGCAGGCGGAAGTTCTACTGTATAATATCTACGCATTATGCCGATATTGAAATCAACGAGTTCTGTAAGAATATCGTCATCAATTACGCCTGAGTTGTATGCTGACGGAATACTATATATTTTGCCGTCTTTGTAAAGCAAAGTTTTCTCTGATTCAGCAGTTCTGTAGCCAAATTCGCCGAGAATTGCTTCAATCATGACATCAGCTCTCGGAAGTCCATCGTTATACTTGAAATAAACACCGTCATCACTTGTTGAACCGACTATATAAATCTCAATATGGCTCGGCTTAACATCAAGATAATAAGTTTCAAGCATTGCTTTTTCAATTGCAGCCTTTATATCATAAGCGGGTGCTTCCTGATAAAAACTGTCGTTCCAATCATCAATGTCTGCAACATCTTCGTCATTGATGATTCCGCTTTCGTAAGCATTCTTCATTGTGTAAATTTTGCCGTTGTTGTAAACGAGCAACTCATCAGCCGCAGTGTATGAGTAGGTATAGTTGCCAAGCTGTGTTTCATAAGCCACCGACGGGTAATTCAAATCGTCAGTATGCTCAAAATACACACTTCCGTTTTCATTTCCTCCGACAATACGGATTTCAAGCTCTGTAGGCTTGGTATCTGTATAGTAGTTGTCAAGCATAGCCTGTTTGATTATCGCCTGCATATCTTTTGCAGGTGCTTCATCAGGAGTTGCCGCAAAGGCGGTTACGGTTACTGCACAACACATAATGACTGCAATCAAGATTGATAATAATTTTTTCACGAAATTTCATCCTCTTTTCTTAATAAATAAGCTGTTAAACAACCTACTTAAAGTTTAACATAAGGAATTTCGATTTTCTACCAACTTTAGTTTACAAAAAATGCCACTTCCATAGTTGAAAGTGGCATAAATGTTAATTTTAGTTGTCAAATCAAACAGGGTGAACCATATTTTTCTTGTCAAGCTTGTCGCCGTTGATGCCAACCTTGGCATTTCTTCTCTTTTCAAAGAAGTCAAGGGCAACCTTCGGGAACTGTGCATAAGAAAGAACATCCTCAGGCTGTTCAATCCACTGCTCAATTTCGCCGCGGAGCTTATCAAGCTCAGGCTCAAGCTGATCTGCAGGACGACCTTTGATAATCTTCTTGTCACCGATAATCTTCTTCTGAAACTCAGGATCAATCGGCATTGGAGTTGTACCGTACTCACCGGCAACAAGTCCCTTGAACTCGTTTGTACACATTGAGTAGCGCTTGCCTGTAATTACATTGAATACAGCCTGTGTGCCGACAATCTGTGATGTCGGAGTAACAAGCGGAGGATAACCTGAATCCTTACGAACACGGGGTACTTCTGCAAGAACTTCGTCAAGCTTGTCCTCTTTGCCTGCCTGCTTGAGCTGTGAAAGAAGGTTGGAAAGCATACCGCCGGGAACCTGATAGATAAGAGCGTTAGCGTCTGTTGCGAGCATCTTAGGATCAAGAAGTCCTGATTTGATGTACTTCTCACGAAGAGTCATGAAGTAAGCACGGATGTCAGTGAACTGTTTAAGGTCAAGACCTGTGTCGAACTCTGTGCCTGAAAGAGCGGCAACCATTGACTCTGTAGGTGCGTGTGATGTACCGAGAGCGAGTGGGCTGATTGCTGTGTCAATGCCGTCGGCACCTGCCTCAACACCCTTTAAAAGACACATTGATGCAAGACCTGATGTGTAGTGGGTGTGGAGCTGAAGCGGAAGCTCCGGAACAGCGGCTTTGATAGCCTTTACAAGGCTTTCGGTTCTTGTCGGAGTAAGAAGAGCAGCCATATCCTTGATACAGATTGAATCTGCACCTGCGTCTGCAATTCTCTTAGCATACTCAACATAGTATTCATCTGTGAATACAGGACCTGTTGTGTAGCTGATAGCAACCTGTGCATGACCGCCTTCTTTGTTAGCGGCCTTGATAGCTGTTTTAAGATTCTTGATGTCGTTAAGAGCATCAAAAATACGGATAATGTCAATACCATTTGCGATTGAACGCTGAACAAGGTACTCAACGCAGTCATCGGCATAGTGACGATAACCGAGCATATTCTGTCCTCTGAAAAGCATCTGAAGCTTTGTGTTAGGGCAATGCTCTCTGATTGTGCGGAGTCTGTCCCACGGATCTTCGTTTAAGAATCTGAGGCATGAGTCATATGTTGCACCGCCCCAGCATTCAAGTGAGTAATAACCGATTTTATCGAGTTTGTCAAGAACAGGGAGCATTTCCTCTGTTGTCATTCTTGTTGCAATGAGTGACTGATGAGCGTCACGCAGAGCAGTTTCGGTAACTCTGATTTTTTTTGCCATTTTACAGCATCCCTTTCTCCGAATTATTGATTAGTTAAGTGTTACGAGAACCTTACCTGAGTCAACAGACTCACCCTTTGCAACATCAACTGTTGCAACTGTGCCGTCCTGCGGAGCCTTAACAGGAGTTTCCATCTTCATAGCCTCGATAAATACGAGGTCATCTCCAGCCTTAACAGCCTGTCCTGCCGAAACAACAACATTAACAACTGTACCGGGCATAGGAGCCTTTACAACAACAGAACCCTGAGCGCCTGCGGGAGCTGCCGGCTTTGCTGCAGGAGCGGGAGCGGCTGCCGGAGCAGGAGCGGCTGCTACGGGAGCTGAAGAGCCACCGAGTTCTTCAACCTGAACATCATATGCTGTGCCGTTAACTGTAATTCTTAAATTCTTCATTTTTAGTATCCCCTTTTATTTTAACAAGTAATCATTTATCAGATAGTTGAATGCTTCTTTGAAAGTGTTGAAACACGCTTGCCCGAGAGCATATCAAGAGCAGAAATAAGAGTCTGACGGAGCTGAGCTTCTTCAACAATACCGTCAACATAGCCGTTCTGAGCGGCATTGTAAGCAGAAAGATTCTCGTCAGCAAACTTCTGAGCAACCTCAGCCAGCTTATCTGTGGCAACATTCATAACTTCGGGAGCCATAATGAATGCGGCAGCCTCAACATTAACAGGTGAAATAACCGCATCGGGAAGTGCGTAAACAACATCTGCATTAGCGCCTGTGCCTGCAAGAGCAACATAGCCTGAACCGATTGCCTTGCCTGTAACAACAGAAATCTTAACTGTTGTTGCCTCAGCATAAGCGGCTGACGCCTTTGTTGCCGACTTGATTGACTCAAAGCCCGGGCAGTTTACGAATGTTACAACAGGGAGTGAGAAAGCGTCGCAGAAACGAACAAACTTTGCTACCTTGTTTGCAGACTTGCAACCAAGCTCATTGCCCTTTGTAACAACAATACCTACAACCTGACCGCCGAGTCTTGCAAAACGAACATTTGCTTCCTTGCCGTAATCATTGAAGAGCTTTACAATGCTGTTGCCGTCAACTGTTCTGCTGACTACACAACCGCAACCGTCCTCTGCAGGAGCTTCTTCAAATGACTGAGGAGCCATTGTGAGGTTATTTGACGGAAGATAAAGGATAAGTTCCTTTGCAGCCTTGATTGCCTTGTCTGCATCGTCACAAACGATTGAGGCAATACCATTTTCAGCATTGTAAGCTGCATCGGAATGCTTGCCTGTTACCGAAAGTGAAAGCTGTGCATCTTTGCTCATGATAACGATGTCTGCGCTTGCGGCGTTAAGAGCGTTTGTTCCGAGGCAAGTGCCGAGAACAACCGAGATCTGCGGTACAACACCGGAAAGTGACGCAGCCGCATTGAGAACATCACCGCAACCTGCGAGAAGCTCTGTACCCTGATTAAGTCTGCCGCCAACGCTGTCATAGAAACCTACAACAGGAGCACCTGTCTTGAGTGCAAGACCATACAGCTTTTTAAGCTTGGCAGCCTGTGCCTTACTCATAGCACCGCCGCAAATGTCGCTGTTCTGTGCAAACGCATAAACAGGCATACCTTCTACTGTTCCAAAGCCTGCAACAACCTCGGCAAAACCTTCACCGGATTTTGCAAAGGCATCAATTTCACAAAAGCTGTCTGCATCAAAAAACGCCGTAATTGTCTTATAAGCGGAAGTTGCGGCAATTTCAGCCTTTGCCTGATTGATCTTTTCAATACTCATCTTAAAATCCTCCAATACCATGTATTGAATATGCACGAAAACTGAGCGTGCATACTAATTTTCTACACAATACATTATACTCTATAATCTTCAAAAGTACAAGAAAAACACGCTGTACTATTTCAATTTTGAACACATTTAATAGTTATTACACTAAAACCGTAAATTTATTGTCGAATTAACGAATAGTTTTATTGACCGTTTCGGAAGTATTTTTCAAAAACGGAAAATTAAAGCTGTTTGCCGTTTAAAAACGGGTTTGCAAGCAGTTTTTTAACCTCTTGTTCGGTCAAATCTCTCCAGTCGCCCTGTTTGAGCATACCCATTTTTACTCCGCCGATCTGGGTGCGTTTGAGTCTTGCAACCTCAAGCCCGACAGCCTCGCACATTCTTCTGATTTCACGGTTCTTACCCTCGTGAAGAATCATTTCAAGAACTACTCTGCCCTGCTCCTTGTGAATTACATGGACATATGCAGGAGCGGTTTTCCTGCCGTCAAGCTCAACGCCTGTTTCAAGCTTTACAAGCTGATCCTCGTCAATTGACGGTCGAACGGTTACTCTGTAAATCTTGTAAACATTGTTTTTCGGGTGCATAACCTTGTTTGCAAAGTCACCGTCATTTGTAAAAACAAGCATACCCTCGCTGTCTTTGTCAAGTCTGCCGATCGGATAAACTCGCTCGCCGACATTCTCAACAAGCTGTGCAACACACTTTCTGCCACGCTCATCATTCATTGTGGTAATGAATCCACGGGGCTTGTTGAGCATAATATATCGGTAATTACCGCCCTTCGGCACAACAATCCTCTTGCCTCTTACAAACACCTTGTCTGTAGGAAGAACCTTATCGCCGAGAATTGCGGTTTTGCCGTTCACCTTGACATGACCGCCGAGAATAAGCTCCTCGGCCTTTCGCCTTGACGCAATACCGCATTGCGCTATGAATTTCTGAAGTCTTATAGGTTCAATTTTAGCCATATGTAAATTCCTTTTTAATAAAATTTTCTGTATATTTAAGCTGTCACGAAAACAGATTTCCTATTGCTGAAAATATTGACACACTCTTTTTATCCGATTTAATCTTTTCGCCTGCAACAATGTTGCATTTATAAAGCAGCTTTCCACCGAGTGTGTATTCAATTCTGCCAACCGATTCGTTCTTTTCAATCGGAGCATACAAAAAGCTGTCTATGAAGATTTTCTTCTTGATTTTATCGCAGTCCTCACGCTTTAAAACGATTGTGCTGTTCTTCTCGCCTGTAACCGTTACGCTGTCCTTATCACCGCCCACGCACGGAATATCGGCACAAAAGTCAGCGTCCTTGCAGTCAACTCCCCTGTACTTTTCAAAAGCGTAATCATAAAGAGAAATATGGTCATTCCAATCGTTGCGGTCATTCAGAGTGACGCACACGAGCGTTACACCGTCTTTTTTTGCAGAGGAAACAAGGCACCGCCCTGCCACCGTTGTATAGCCTGTTTTTCCGCCTGTACAGTAGGGATAAAGCGACAAAAGCCTGTTATGATTTGCATATGCGGTTTTCTTTGATTTCGGTTCAAGAAATTCAACGGTCACGCTCTTCTTAGCCGTAAGATTTGCAAAATCGTCATTTTCAAGTGCATATGACATAAGCAGAGCCATATCCTTTGCACTTGAGTAATGGTTGTCATCGTCAAGTCCGCTCGGCGTTACAAAATTGGTATTCGTCATACCGATTTGCTTTGCCTTTTCATTCATTCGTTGTGAAAACTTTTCGGGACTGCCCGAAATCGTATATGCCGCCGCATTCGCCGCATCATTACCCGACGCCATCATCATTCCTGACGCAAGGTCCGAAAGTCGGACTTTTTCACCGACTTTAAGATACATCGAACTGCCCTCGGCAACCATTTCCTGTTTGAAGATTACTTCGCTGTTACAGGATGCCGCCTCCTCAAGCGTTATGAGAGATGTCATAATCTTTGTGGTACTTGCAGGTTTCATCTTTTCATCTGCATTTTTTGAACAGATAACTGTGTTGTTATCGGGACAATAAAGGACAAATGCCTGGGCAGAAGTTGTTGGAGGAGTATCCTCCGCAGTTTTTGCGCCAATAAGCACAAACGGCATAACAAAGCACACCGCAAGCGAGATTATTTTTTTCATAAGGACACCCCCTGCATAAATCTATGCCGAGGGGTGTTGCAATATTACGAATCAGCCGTCAATATCGTCCTGTGTGATTTCGGAAAAATCGTCTGCAGATTCGCTCTTATCCTTTTTGAAAACTCCCTTTACTTTTTTGAGAACATCGGGAATCATATTAACGAGCTTGTCGGCTGTACCTTCGTCCCTGTCAACTGAAACAAGCCTTACATCGCCCTGATAAACGGTAAGAAATGCAACAGGCTGAATTGTCACACCTGCACCGCTGCCGCCGCCAAAGCAGTCTTTGTTTTCCTTTTTGGTAGGCAGATCCGAACCGCCTGCCGCAAAGCCGTAGCTTACCTTTGAAACAGGAATGATAAGTGTGCCGTCAGGCGAAGTTATAGGCTCGCCGATAATAGTATTGACATCAATCATTTCCTTGATCTTTTCCATTGTGGTATCCATTAAACTGCCGATAGGATGTTCCATAGCCATTCTCCTTTTTCAACAATATTTATATCAATCATTTTTAACTTCTGCAAGAAGTTTAATCCCCTTGATTCCGTGCTTAACGGCAAAACCGATAAGTCGGAATGCGAAAATTCTTGCGGCAAAGTCAAAGTTAATTTCAGTTTCTGCTTTTTCCGAAAAATTCGGATTTATGTCAACTCCGTAGCCTTTGCATTTTACAACACGGACAATTGTGCCTACTGCCGGATAAACAACGGCACAGTATTTGCCGTATTTTATAGCTGTGTCAGCCGCATCGTCACCTGCAACGCTGATACTCAGCGACAATTTTTTAACCAGTATGTGGCTGAAAAAGTCCTGCAATGCAGATACTGCAAGCTCTGCAACTTTTTTTATCAGGTTCAAAAGCCACTCAATACCGTATTTTTTTATAAGGCTCGGCTTTTTTTCTGTCGCTTTTTTAGGTTGTTCGGTTTTCTGAGTTTGTTTTTTTGCTTTTTTCTTCTTCTTTTCCTTTTTGGGTTTTGCCGGCACAAGCTGTAGCTTTACAAATCCGATATACACGGCGCACCAAAACTCCTCTTTATATGATGCACGCAAAGTAATCGGAATAAACATCACAAGCGCAATAAACAGCACAATTCCGAGTAGGATATATAGCCAAAGCAAAGGGAATTCCCCCTAAATTTTACTGCCTGTCAACAGGCTGATCGGCAAGCAAATCAATCTGCTCATTGCCGTTTTCAGTCTTTTCCTGTTCTTCACCGTTTTCTTCGGACTCCTTGTCCTCATCATTCTCGGGGAGCGGAGGAAGTTCGTCAAGACTTGAAATGTTAAAGCAACGCAAAAAGTTTTCGGTTGTGCCGTAAAGCAACGGTCTGCCGGGAAGCTCAAGTCTGCCCTTTTCTTCAACAAGTCCCTTTGTTGTCAAACTGCCGATTACACCACTGCAGTCAACACCACGCACCTGCTCGACAAAAGCCTTTGTAACAGGCTGATTGTACGCAACAACTGCAAGAACCTCAAGAGCCGCCTGTGAAAGCGGAGTGTTTCTTCTCAAGTCCATAACGGTACGAATCTGCGGAGCAAATTCCTTTTTTGAAACCATCTGACAGGAATTGTCAAGCAATATTATAGTTATGCCCCGTCCTGACGCCTCATAATCATCAATCAGTGCAGAAATATGCTCTTTAACCTTTTTTTCGGAAATTTCAAGTGCCTGCGCTATTCGGGAAAATTCAACCGACGCACCGTTTGCGAACAAAATCGCCTCAATCGCACCACGAATATTTTCAACAGCCATTACTGCACCTCCTCATTTTCATTGTTTTCGTCCTCGTCAACCTGCGGCAAAGGCATTGCGTTTTTATCCTCAATCATATGAACAATGGCATTTTCACCGCTGCCCTCAATTCTGATACGCTTGCCCTTTACCAGCTCCAGCGTTGCAAGAAATGTTGCCACAAGGTCACTTTTGCCCTCGCACACCTCAAAAATTTCGTGATATTCAAGCCTTTTGCCGTGCCAGAGCCTTCTCATAAGATGGATAATCTTACTGTTTACCGACACGATTTTATGCGACACAATACCCGAAAATGCGTCTTTTGACGGTGGAAGCTTACGCTTGCCCCGTCCGACTGCGCTGACATATGCCTTTGCGATATCCTCACTCGGATGAATTCGGTTATATGTCAGGTCAAATTCAACAGGAGATGCATCTCGGTAAAAGCTGTCAAAGTCATAAATATCGCCGAGTTTTGCCGCCATTTCACGGCAAACGGCATATTCAAGAAGCTGTCCCGAAAGTTCTTTCTTGAGTTCTTCAGCCTCTTCCTCATATTTTGGCAGGAGCATTACAGACTTGATATATACAAGCCTTGACGCCATTGTCAGAAATTCCGATGCAATATCCATCTGATTTTCCTGCATCATATTAATCTGCTCCATGTACTGGTCGAGCAATTCGGAAATGCTGATGTCGTAAATATCTATTTTGTTTTTAGAAATCAGCGTCAGCAAAAGGTCAAGAGGACCTTCAAATGCCGACAGCTTATATTGAAGTTGTTGTGTTTCCATAGATAATTTCTTTGTTGTAATTTTTGTTGCGGATGATTAAATTAACCGACAAACGGCATATACGGCAGGCTTGCAAGCCAGCTGATGAAGTCAAGAATCTGATTGCTGAGCCAGTTAATCGGAGTGTTGAGAATTCCCACATACAAGAGAACAAAAAGACCGATAAAAAAGTACATCTGATATCTGTAAAAGAATTCAACAGCCTTGTCGGGTAAAAATACGAACAGAACCTTTGAGCCGTCAAGAGGCGGAATCGGGATAAGGTTGAACACAGCAAGTCCGACATTGCACGAAATGTAGAAGCTCAAGAATTGAACAACATATCCTCCGATTGTCGAAAGCGGAAATGCGCCTGTAAAAAGGATAATCGGATAGTAAATGAGGAGTCCGACAAAAGCTGCAACGATATTTGCAATCGGACCCATAATTGCGGTGATTGCCATACCGACCTTTGGATTTTTAAAATTTCTCGGATCAATCGGAACAGGCTTTGCCCAACCAAATCCGAACAAAAGCATACACAAAGCACCCATAGGGTCAATGTGGCTGAGCGGATTAATCGAAAGTCTGCCTCTGCCCTTTACCGCCTTATCACCGAGAAGTGATGCAGTAAAAGCGTGCGCCCATTCATGGAACGGGAGAATTAAAAATATAATAACGAGTACAGCCAATATTTCGGCAATTACCGAGCCGAAATCAAGGTTGCCGTTTCTGATGCCGTTAAGTAATAATGAGAGCATAAGAGCCTCCTGAAATCTGAATTTTTAGGTAACAATCGTGTAACTATATTTATTCCTAATTATATAATATATCGTCAAAAATTACAAGAGCAAAAAACAAGTTAAGAAATTTTCAAAAAACACTTGCATTTTTTCTCATTTTCTGTTATTATAACAAAGTTAGAAATAGAATTAGTTTTCTTTAAGGAGGTGCAGACGCATGGCAAAATGTGAATTCTGCGGTAAGGATGTAAAGTTCGGTATTAAGGTATCTCACTCACACAGAAGATCAAACAGAACATGGAAGCCCAACGTACAGCGTGTTAAGGCTATTGTTGACGGTTCACCAAAGCGTGTATATGCTTGCACCCGTTGTTTGCGTTCAGGTAAGGTTACCAGAGCTAACTGATTTTACAGATTACGAAACAGCTCCACTATTTACGGTGGAGCTGTTTTTTTGTATTTTTATCAGAATTTTAAACCTCAATCACAGCACAGAAAGAGGGCTGACCTTTGTTTGGTCAGCCCTCTTAATTATTAGTCTTTATCAGCCGTTAAAGGATTTCTTCCTTCTTACGAAGAACGAACATTACACAAGTTGAGCCGATGAGAAGTGTAAGAATTACAACAGCCAGAGGAGCTTCACCTGTCTGAACAGCAGCATTTGCATTGTTATTGTTGCCGTTGTCAGATGTATCCGGAGTGTCGGATGTTGAGCTGATTTTCTTTGTTACAGGCTGTGTTACAGATGTTGCATCCTGTGAAGTTACAGGAGCAATCGTAACCTTAGTTGATTCCAGCGTTTCCTCTGTAGCCTTAGTAGATGACTCTGCGGTTGAAGGCTCGGCTGTAGTCGGTTCTGCATAGGTTGAAGGAGTAAGCTCAGTTGAAAAATCATTTTTTACTGCCGCAGCAACAGGATCTTTCTTAACTACTTCTTTATCAACGAGAATAACTTCTTTTGAACCGTCAGTCATTTCTGTGTCCGGATTTACTTCCGAAACACGAAGTACCTCAACAACAAGGTCAACCGTCGTCGAAACCGGTGCAACCTTTGAAATGTCTTTAACATCAAAAACAACTGTTGCAAAAAGCGTCTTTTCGCTAAAGTCATAAAGACCGAGATTACTTGCACCGAATCTTACATAACCAACGCCTTCTGACTTATTCTTGAAGTTTACATATACACCTCTGCCGTCCATTGTCGGGCAAACCGACTTAGCAGTATTCACATCAGCAACCGAAAGGATTGAAGGGTCATAAGAAATGTGCCACTGCGTGTCGAGCACATTCTTTGGAGACTGCATAATATATGTAACCGTTACCTGATTTGTAACTGCATTATACTTTGCACTTGCCATTGGGAAGTAATTTGATGTTGCATTTACTGTAAGAGCAAGCGAAGATTCAGCAGACGATGTTGTACCCTCTGTTGCAACGGGGGCATCAGTTGCAGACTCGGTTGTTTCCGATTCTGTTACAACCTCTGTTGTTGATTCGGCTGTTGTTTCCTCACCCAATGGATTATACTCTGTCGGGAACACACCGTCTTTGCCGTAATAATCGCCGGCCTTGAGGTCTGCCTTTTTAGGAGCATTGCCGTATTCACCGTTACCGTAGTAGTAGAACCACTCACCGGCAAAAATCAATTCATCCTTATCGTTCTCGGAAGTAAATACAGGATTGATAATATAAATCATATTGTCAAAGCTTTCAACACCGTTGGGATAATAATCAGACTCGCCTTTTTCATAACCTTTAAAATTAATATCGGTTGTTCGATAAGCAAGTTTATATTCAGGATTTGTCGGATCGTCTGTACCGTTAAGAGCGTTGTTCCAGATTACTTTATCAACATCGGTCGGTACATCAGAACAGTAAATATTTTTGATATCAGCATTGTGAGCGGAATAACCCGGCCACGCTGAAGGAGTATCCGAACCGTTTTCCCAATAAACACCTACATCAGATGTATATTTGTTTTCCCAGTCATCAGGCTTGCAGAAATATATATGGTAGGTTTCAGTGCCCTCAGAAGGCACATAACTGCCTTCATCGTCCGTATCGGCAGAAACGCTTATTGCAGCAACCACTATCATTGATGCTGTGAGCATAACAGCCAACAAAAGACTGATAACTTTTTTGGACATTTGTATTTCCTCCTTATGATTTTCCGACACCATACTTGTATCAGCATGACTATTATAGTATAAAACTCAGAAAAAATCAAGTGTTACAGGGCATTTTGGAGTCTGAAACCTATTGTAATAATCACCAAAAATCACTGTACTGTTTTATAAGATTTCTTTATTAGGTCTTATCCGAACAAAGGCAGTACAAACAACTGTAAATTTTATCTATAATAAAAGCAAAAATGCCCTCCAAAGCGGAGGGCATCAAATAATTATGTATAATTATTTAAGATTATTCAAATCTCTTGCGTGTGTAAAGAACTGCACCGCCTGCAACGAGGAGAACTGCGAGAACTGCAGCTGCTGTTGTAGCACCTGTCTGAACTGTTCCGTTGTCTGTGCTCTTTGCTGTGTCAGCAGTTGAAACTGCGTTTGCAGAAGATGTTGGGTTCTGACCTGCAGTAGGAACTGTGTTCTTTGTAGAATCTGTCTTGTTGTCATCTTTCTTGTCACTTGACGGAGCTGTTGTTGCAGCCTGATCAGGAGTAGCAGGTGCAGCATTCTTATCTACTGTCTTAACAAGACCTGCTTCCTTAGCCATATCATAGTTAGGAAGTGAACCGTACTCGTACTTGCCTGTTTCTTCGTTAAGACCATAGTAGAAGTAGAACTCACCGGCATATGTTTCCTTACCTGTGACGCTTACAGAAGTGTTGTTAGGGTCTGTAACATAAATCATGTCATTCAATCTCATTGAGATACCCCACTCAGGATCCTCAAAGAAGTTGTCAGCAAAATTACCGAAGAATGTCTTGTCATTACCGTCAAGTGCTTCCTGAGCCTTTGCCCAGAATTCACCGTCAAGCAAATTGTCATAATAATCATTGTCGCCTTCCGAATAGTACTGGCAAAGAACATCGACAGTCTGCTTAGCAGCCTTAAACTGTTCCTCACCGAACTGGAAAGTTACTTTACCTGTTTTGTCGTCTACTGTCCTTTCACCGCCGTTAAGGTAGTTGTTGAAATCAATATTAGGAACATCTGTAGGAAGGTCAAGATAGAAGATGTTATTTTCAGCATTTTCAACCTGCATCTTATAGCCCGGCCAAGCAGGACCTACTGTTGTACCGTCAAGAGAACCGCATGGATCTGAACCGTTCCACCAGTATGCACCTGCATCATTAGCATTGTACTTTTCACTCTTCCATGACTCAGGCATAAGGAAGTAAACTTTGTGTGTTTCTTTTACGCCCTCACTTGGGACATAACGACCGTTTGTATCAATAGCTGCGGAAACGCCGATTACACCTACAAGAGCAAGTGAAAGAACAAGAGCGCATGACACTATGATACTGATAAGTTTTTTTGACATTTGAATCTCCTCCAAAAAAATTTCCGATTTCTATCGGTATGGAATCATTATATAACAAAATTTTCAAAATTGCAATCTTTTTCAAAAAGCTTAAAACAAAAAAATACACAAAATTGCAATCGCAATTTTGTGTATTTAGCTTGTATTATAAAAAATTTTCCTATAAAAGATATTTATCTGTTTTATTTATCCGCATCTGCGTCATCCGACATTGCATTATTGTCCGCAGCTTTGTTCTTTTTTTCGTCCTTTTTCTTTACGAAAATAATTGCACCTGCGGCAATCAAAACAACAACAATTGCAATTACAATAATTAATGTCGTGTTTGAACCCGAACCGTTTGCAGAACTCTCAACAACCTTTGTAACATCTACAACCTGACTATTCTGCTGAGTTGAGATGTACTTTTTCTCAACAACTACCGACTTATGGTCGTCCTTGTTAGGTGAGTTTTCTTCGCCCATTCCGTCAATGTAGTTTACAAAATCGCCCTGAATTTTTTCGGAATTTGCCGTATCATTATTTACTATCGGAACGGCACTATCCTCAACCTCTTTACCGTTCACCCAAAGCTTGCAGGTGATTTTATACGATTTGAGATATGTCATATCATCGCCGTACATATCAGAGATGAAATATGAAAGATCGGTTTTGCCCCCCTTTAGCACCTTGAATTCAGCAGAAACAAGAGCCTTGTCACCGTTAAGCTTTACGGGATTCTGAACATCTGTCCATGTAAAGGTGTAAAAATTCTTAAGTTTAGGGTTGCCAATCGCATTTTTAAAGCTTTCACAGTTTATTGAATCGGCATTCAACTTCAAATATTCATCGTTGTAAAAGAAACTCATTGCAGCTCCGATTACTTCTTCTTTTGTATCGGTCATATAAATAGCATACTTAACCGTATCGCCGACTTTAGCTGTTACGGAATCCTTTTCATCTGTTGAAATGCTGATTGTAAGGCCATCCTCGGCAGCACTTGCAGGAATACAGAATGCTGACACGGTAAGTACAGCCACGAAGAGAATTGAAAGCATATTTTTGATTTTTTTAGACATTTTTTTCATTCCTTTAGTTTGATATCCCTATTATATATCATTAAGACTAAAATTTCAATCAAAAAATTAACAATTCTCGGTGAAATTTATGTGAAAATAAATTAATTGCAGATTCACCTTTAAAGAAATGATATTTTAGAAATTATAATTCAAACTGATTTTCACAACATTACGATATAAAAAAACGCCCCTCGGAAAACCGAGAGGCGAAAAATTATTTTTTTAATCTGTCAACGCCGTTAACAGTCTTACAATAGGAAATTCAATTACTTATTGAATCTCTTTCTTGTGAAGTAAACAACACCTGTTGCAGAAACAAGAGCTAAGAGGATAACTACTGCCATAGAAGCATTACCTGTCTGTACTGCGTTGCTGCTTGTGCCGTTAGCCGGTGTGTCAGAAGTAGCTGTGTCAGCTGTTGACTGACCCTTTGTTGCAACCTGTGTAGCAGATGTAGCATCAGGTGTAGTAGGAGCTACTGTAGCCGGTGCATCTGTAGCCGGAGCATCTGTTGCAGGAGCATCTGTAGGCACTGTTGCAGGCTCTGTTGTTGTAGGCTCTGTTGAAGGAGCATCTGTAGGCTCTGTAGCAGGCTCTGTTGTAGTAGGCTCTACTGTTGTAGGCTCTGTAGCAGGCTCTGTTGT
>ERZ1034949.889-NODE-889-length-16440-cov-33.100336_pt1 | contig 16440 bp, 10 predicted proteins | sample MGYA00520590_ERZ1034949 | MGnify/ENA primary metagenome ERZ1034949 (study PRJEB33766, sample SAMN09781752) | gut metagenome | biome: gut microbiome | host: Homo sapiens | place: Madagascar | study: EMG produced TPA metagenomics assembly of the PRJNA485056 data...
TACTATATGTAATACTACGGCGTCAGCCCTTATGTCTCTTGAGGCCACCCGGACGTTAGTCCGTGGCCGTCAGCCGCGCAGCGGCCTTGTGTGTTTCTTATGTAGCTTATGTTCTTATGTTCCCCGCGGTAAGCGGCTAACACAAACGTCATATCTTATGTTCTTATGTCTTCCGCGTTAGCGGCTAACACATGCGCTTAACAACTAACAAGAAATGCAAAAGTGCCTGCACCTTGCACTTTTTGCTTTTAATAAGATGAATATCAGAGCATTACGCAGTGTATGCACACTTGCACTCTACCTACACTCTGCTTGCACTTGCATACACTCTGCCTACACTTTGCCTGCACTTTGCCTGCACTTACATCACTGCTACGTATCACAACATAGGGAGGTAGGAAAAGTTATCGGAGCAACCGAAAAATCCACCTCCCTATACACACACAACGCCCTGGCACAACCGTAAACTCTACTACGCCTGGGCGTGCAGACAAGCATATTGTGCAGGCAGGTGTGTACACAAAAACGACCATTACCTACACACCCGAAGACAATGATTACCAGCGCATTACGTCAAAAAGTGCAAGGTGCAGGCAAAATCACCAAACAAATATTTAGGGTTGTGCACCTATAACACACTAACAGCACAAGCACCCAACGCAAGCACTAATGGGCGACGCGTCCCGCGGGGTATTTTCAGCAGCCTCGTCCCACGGGAATTAAGGCAAAAGCTCACGCCAAACGTATCTGCACAAAAAAGGTTGGCTAACCTCACGGTCTGCCAACCTCCAAATATCTAACCTAAATAAGAATATTTCTATTCTTTACCGTTGGGCTTAATCCTCGCTTGCCCAAGTATCATTACCCCAGCCCTTCTCGCCAGAGTATGAATTGCCTGCGTCAACTTCGGTGTTCACTACCTTTACGTCTGCTTCTGTGGGGTCTGAAGCTGCGAGCATGGTCATGGCGTCGAATGTGATAGCCTGGGCTGCGGGAGCCATATATGTCTTTTTCATTGTCATTATCTGTTTTGATGGTTTAATACTACTGTCAATTTAATTAGCGTGCAATGAACTTGTTGCCACCCTTGATGTAGAGGCCACCCTTAACGGTGCGCACTACGCGACGGCCGGTGAGGTCGTAAACGGGGGCGTTATTCTGCTCAGCATTAACGATTTGGTTGATGCCAGTTACGTTGCCACCAAAGTTCATAGAGATGGCCTCGACAGTGCTGGCTTCATCGAGGGTCAAGTATGCCTTGTTCATACCAAGGGTAGTGCCTACCTTACCCTTGTAGAATGCGGTTTGGCCATCTACGGCTGAAAGAATGTAAGCATTGTCACCAGCTGCAATTGTCTTGGCAGCACCAGCAGAGTTGCCGAGTTTGTCGTTCTCGATTGTAGCAAGAGTTTCGTCAGTAGCGGGAACCATGGTTACGGCATCACCGCTTTGAGAGGTCAGAATAACGCCTGTTTTTGCAGGGATAGCCTTGCCAGTGATGGCTTTCATTGTAGCCTTGCTATTGTCAGCAGTGCTTACATAGTAGGCTGTAACACCCTCGGGGATAACAGTGGCAAATGGTGCGCTGAATGTGGCGAGGTTGCTCACGCCCTCAACGCCGTTCACTTTATTGAAAGTGATGGTGTTGGGGTAAGAGACTTCCTCGAATCTGAAGTTTGAAGAATAAGTGTCAGTGTTGTACTCTGAATAAGTGCCTACACCATCAAGTGCTCCATTATTCTTTACAATAAAGTAACTTTGTTGAGCATTTTTATTTTCTTGAGCTTCACTACGAAGTCCACCAATGTTAAGGCAACCATAGACACTACTCTTGGCCACTTTCAAATCTGCCCATTTTGCTTCATAAGCAGCGATGTAGCCCTTGCCGCTATTTGTACCTTTATTGTCTCTTAGAGCTGGAGCAGCCCACACCAAATACTTGCCATCATTGTTTACGAACATATACTTGCCATTAACTACGCGGCACACAAACTTTGCAGATGAAGGCAGCTCGTTTACGACTTTTCCACTAAGTTCTTTCACTTTTAGTTGATCGTTATCGTAGTCAAGGTAGCGTTTTATACCATCCTTATGTACATTTACAAACACATACACCTTGCCATCAGCAGGCATGTTCACCTCTGTAATAGCTGAAGCCGCTGTATTTGTTACATTGGCAATTTGGTCATACGTGCTTGAAATTGTAACACTCTGTATTTGGGTCTTGTAAGCTTCAAAAGAACTTTCGGTAGGATAGCCAGCCTGTCCTTTGTGCGCGTTATAGTCACTCTCAATTTGTGATACTTCAATTGTAGCTAACTTAACTTGCTTAAAGAATTTTGTATAAGCGCTGAGCAGATTTGTGGCCTTGCTGTCTACATCTGCCTCGGTAGCACTATTGGCAGCTTGGATTGCATTGTTCACCTCGTTCTTGTCTACAGTAGTGGTGAGAGCACTAATTTCGGCCTTGGCATCTTCTGCCCAAGCTTTCAAGGTTGCAACGTCGGCAGGAATGAAGTTCCACTGACTTCCCTGATCTGTTTGACCGTGCAAACGGACTTGTGCTGGATTCGCGTTCACACCACCAAAAGTATTCCAGCTTGCATTGCCGTTAACAGACGGTTTAATTGCATAGTAAGGGTAATAATTGTTCATGCTCGCAGCATCACCAGATGTATTCTTAGCCACCACCCATGCTGCATTGGTTGCTGCATCATCATAATATCTCACATAGCCATCGGCCGTATTATTGCCGTTAGGCGCAACTTTGGTGTTGTTACAACCAATGTACTTTGCAGTCGCTAAATTAGTTGTTACAATGTTGTAGTTTGAAGCACTTGCCACGAGTTTGACCTGCAAACGCTTAGTTTTATCTTTCGTAAATAGCACATTATTATCACTGCCAGCCTCTGTGCTTGCATAACAACTTGAAGTTTTACCAGCACCTTGCAAGTAATACGTGTAAGTTGCACCCTCAGTTGAAGCCTTGGGCATGATGTTTTGTGCCGAAACCGGCGTTGCCAAACTGCCCATGGCGATGAGGGCAATGGCAAGTGTGGAGATTTTTTTCATTGGTTATGGTTTTAATTTGTAAATGAATAAGTCCGCGGTATGCTCGCAACACACGACTTTATGCACACAACAAAGGCCACAACACCTTGTGCACTACACTAAAGCGATGTAGTGCACAAGGTGCTGCGGCCGTCATAACCCAATTAGGGCTGTCGGTGTATGTCGTAATGCTGCGGAGCGTTAACGTTCTATAATAATCGGGGGGGGGTAATTTGCTGACTGTTATAGGGCCACACCATTTGCCGCCTTACCAACTGGCAAAGCTGTGACAAGCGTAGTATGTGCACGCAAGTAGTCAAAACTTGTTTGTTAAATCCTTATTATATACAAAGCCCATGTTTTTTGCATTTACTTGATATTCATCTCGCTTTTGTTTTTCACAAGTCAACACAAGGTAGCGTTGTCAACTCCACTATCAAGCAGTGCAATTTGGCTAATTTTCACGGCAAAATTATGTATTTCTTCAAATAGTTGCAAGAACTGCGCCCACTTTTTTTACTTTATTCATCAAATAGTTACATTTTGCAAACGATAGAGCTACAATCAATAGGGTTAGCACTAAACGCAAGCACCAAACGCAAGCACTAAACGCTAACACCAAACGCAAGCACTAATGGGGGCGACGCGTCCCGCGTCGGGATTAAAGACAAAGGCTCACAGACAGGCAGTGTAATCACTGCTGACTGTGAGCCTTTATTTTGTGTATGGACATTGCATTTTTCCCCGACGCGGGACGCGTCGCCCCCATTAGAGGTAGCGTTGGGTGCTTGAGTCCGTTAGCATGTTTACGTTTATAATAGAGAGTGTATGCGCATCAAGGCAGTTTCCAGGTGGCACCCTCTTTGGTGTCCTTCACCTCAAAGCCAAAGGCGGCCAGGTCGTCGCGTATCTTGTCGCTTGTGGCCCAATCCTTTTCGGCCTTGGCCTTGGCACGCAGACTGAGCAACAGGTCGATGGCATGGCCAAAAGCCTCCTCGCGCTTGGCGTTGCCACCCTCGGCCTCGCTCTTCAAGCCCAATATGTCGAACACAAAGGTGTTTACCACCTTGGTCAAAGCCTCAAGGCCAGCAGGGGTGATAGTTTGCTGCTTGTCGACCAACTGGTTGATGACGCGGCATGCCTCAAACAGGTGGCTGATAACGATGGGCGAGTTAAAGTCGTCGTCCATAGCCTCGTAGCACTTGGTGGCCAGCTCGTTGGCATAAGCCTCGTCGAGTTTGCCGTTGGCCACAGCCTCAATGCGGCCGAGCTGCGACACGGCGTCCATCAAGCGGTCGAAACCCTTCTTCGAAGCCTGCAATGCCTCGTTTGAGAAATCGACTGTTGAGCGGTACTGTGCCTGCAGTATGAAGAAGCGTATCGTCATGGGCGAGTAGGGCTGTGTGAGCAACTCATGACTGCCGTTGAAGAACTGGTCGAGCGTGATAAAGTTGTTGTAACTCTTGCCCATCTTCTTGCCGGCAATGGTTATCATGTTGTTGTGCATCCAGTACTTGACCATTTGGTCGCCCTGCGATGCCACAGCCTGGGCTATCTCACACTCGTGGTGGGGGAACACCAGGTCCATGCCGCCGCCGTGAATGTCGAAGTGGGCACCGAGGTACTTGCGTCCCATGGCCGTACACTCGCAGTGCCAGCCGGGGAAACCCTCGCTCCAGGGTGAGGGCCAGCGCATGATGTGCTCGGGCTGTGCCTTCTTCCAGAGGGCGAAGTCCACCTGGTGGCGTTTCTCGCCCACACCGTCGAGTTCGCGGCTGGCGTCGTGCACATCTTCAAGGTTGCGACCCGACAGTATGCCATACTTGTGGTGCTCGTTGTACTTTACCACGTCAAAGTATACCGACCCGTTGGACTCGTAGGCATAACCATTGTCAAGGATTTGCTGCACGAGCTGCTCCTGCTCAATGATGTGGCCTGTGGCGTGCGGCTCGATGCTTGGCGGCAACACGTTGAGTTTGGCCATGGCAGCATTAAAGCGGTTGGTGTAGTACTGTGCCACCTCCATGGGTTCGAGCTGTTCGAGGCGTGCTTTCTTGGCTATCTTGTCCTCGCCCTCATCGGCATCGTGCTCAAGGTGTCCCACATCGGTGATGTTGCGCACATAGCGCACCTTGTAGCCAAGGTGCTTGAGGTAACGGAACACGAGGTCGAAGGTAATGGCGGGACGGGCATGGCCCAGGTGGGCATCGCCGTACACCGTGGGGCCGCACACATACATGCCCACATGTCCGGGGTGGATAGGGGTGAACAGTTCCTTGCGGCGCGTCAGCGTATTGTAAAGGAATAATGAATGTTGCATATACTAATCCTAATTATTTTATTGGAGGGTTTTGTTAACGGGGTTGACGAGAGGGGGGGGTAACGGGTTAACAAGTAAATACGCGATACACTACTTATTATGTTAAAGCATAAATGGTAAGAAGGCAAACTTACCCGTTAACCTGTCGACCCGTAAACTTGCCAACTCTATAATTTAGAGTTACACACCCAGCACCACGCGCTGCACGAAGTAGCAAACGATGCCGGCCAAGTAGCCCACAAAGGCAATCCATGAAATGTGCTTCATGTACCACCCGAAAGTAATCTTTTCGAGTCCCATCACCACCACACCGGCGGCAGAGCCAATGATGAGCATCGAACCGCCCACACCGGCACAGTAGGCCAACAGTTGCCAGAATATGCCGTCCTGTGCAAAGTCGCCCGCAGCAGTCATGGGATACATGCCCATGCAGCCGGCCACGAGGGGCACATTGTCTACAATGCTCGACAGCACACCAATAATGCCTGTTACGAGGAAGTGGTTACCCTCGAACACGATGTTGAGGCCCTGGCCCAGTTGTACGAGCACGCCAATGGTTTCGAGACAGGCCACTGCCATGAGTATGCCAAGGAAGAAGAGTATGGTGCTCATATCGATGCGCGACAGCATGTTGGTCACGCGTTTTTGCATAGCACCCTTCTCCTCGGCATGACCAAGGTGACGGTAGAATATTTCGCTCACCGTCCAAAGCGCGCCCAGCACGAGCAGTATGCCTACAAACGGGGGCAGATGGGTAATGCTCTTGAATATGGGCACAAAGATGAGGCCACCCACGCCCAGGAAGAATATTACCTTGCGCTGGCGTGCCGTCAAGTCACTGGCAGAGGTGGCAGCCTGTGGTGTGGCCGCGTAGCCGAGCTTGCCCTTGAGGCTGTACTGCATGATAAAAGCAGGAATGACCATCGACACGACAGAGGGTATGAATATCTCCTTTATCACGCCTGCGGCTGTGATGAGTCCCTTGTTCCAAAGCATGATGGTGGTTACATCGCCAATGGGCGAGAAGGCACCGCCCGAATTGGCGGCTATGATAACGAGTGAGGCATACTTGATGCGGTCCTTGTGGTCGCTCACGAGCTTGCGCAATATCATTATCATCACAATGCTCGTGGTAAGGTTGTCGAGTATGGCAGACAGGAAGAATGTCATGATGGCTATGCGCCACAGCAGACTGCGCTTGCTGGTGGTGCGCATCAGGTCGCGCACAAAGTTAAAGCCACCGTTTTGGTCGACGAGCTCAACAATGGTCATGGCACCCATCAAGAAGAACAAGGTGGTGGATGTGGTGCCAAGGTGATGCTCTATCACCTCGCTCACTGCTTGAGGTATTTTGTCGCCAATGGCGGCGGCAAGGTACTGGCCAGGGTCGAACATGAAGATGGTCCAACAGCCCACAAACATGAGCAAGGCAATGGCGGCTTTGTTGATTTTTGTAAGGCTTTCGATGGCTATCATGAAGTAGCCCAATACGAATACAGCCACAATCAATGCGGTAAGTGTAGTCATTACGCTTTGTGTTTCAAAAGTTCATAGAGTTAATTTCACGGCAAAGTTGGGCAAAATTAGTGAGGGTTGCAAGTATTTCTGCCATAAATGCTTGCTACAAATGTGCGAATGGGGTTGTTAATGTGGTAATATGCTAATGTGGTAATATGCTAATGTGGTAATATGGTAATGTAGTAATGTGACAATGTAGTAATATGCTAATGGGCTGACGCCGTAGCGTTACTTGGCAGCCGCTAACGCGGGAGACATAAGGACATAAGTATATCGTTTGTGTTAGCCGCTTACCGCGGGAACATAAGAACATAAGTTTCATATAAGGCCGCTGCGCGGCTGACGGCCACGGACTTGCGTCCGGGTGGCCTCAAGAGACATAAGGGCTGACGCCGTAGTATTACATATAGTAACGCTACGGCGTCAGCCCTTATGTTCTTATGTCCTTATGTTCTTCTGTTTACCGCGTTAGCGGCTGCCAAGTCACGCTACGGCATCAGCGAATTTCCGCATTCTTCAACCTATAAGCGTCTGCCAGTTGGTCGGCATCGGTATAAGGGTCGAACAATGCTGCTACGGGTTTGAGCAACCCCTTGCGCAAGTACTCGGCCACCATTTCGCGCTCAAGCGACAACTGGGTGCGCTGCCTGCCGTCCTTAAGCAGATGCACCACCTCCACACCAATATGCTGGAAATAGCGTCCCAACAGGCAAAAGCGGTGACACATCAATGGATCGGCCTCGGCACACATCAGCACAACGCCATACCCCGCAGCCAAGCCACGCACTACACGCGCAGCACTTTGTACAAAATAAGGCATCTGCATCACACGTTCATAGCTCACCAAACCCAGCGAGTCAATACAGTCGAAGTGACGCAGACCAAAGTCGCGACAAAAGTTGAGGTAGTGGCCGCCATGCCGGACTATAAACGTGCGCAAACGGTCGTCGTTATACTGCGGTGTATAACGACTCACAGGCTGGTTACGCACATCTATCACACACGTCACCCCAACCCGCTGCAATATTTGCCAAAATGTGTCGACTGGCAAATTAGAATGGCCTATGGTGTAAAGCGTCATACGCAACAATGTATGTGAGTAATTGGGTAACAGGTTAACCTGTCAACCCGTCAACCCCCGTCAACTAATTAGCGTGTCTACTCCTCGTCGAATGTCAGCCCGTCGGGCATCGAGGCCGAAGGGTTAAGGCCCTTCTCCTTCCACCCCTCGAGCTGGCTCACTATGTTGCCGCGCCCCGTGGTGAGCTGTCGCTGTGCGTCGTCGTAGGTGCGGTGCAGCTGGTCAATGCTCTTGCCTATCTTGACAAAGTTCTGCGCAAAGGTGCTGAACTTCTTATAGAGCTTTTCGGCTGAGGTATATATCTCGTTCACCGAACGGCTCTGCAGTTCGCTCTGCCACAGGTTGTAGGCCAGTTGCAAGGCCATGAGCAGATTGGTGGGATTGATAAGTATGACATGCTGCTGATAAGCCTCGGTGGGCAGATTGGGAGCTGCCGTAACGGCCGACACATAGGCTGCCTCGCCGGGTATGAACATCAGCACATAGCCTATGCTGTCGGGCACTATGCGCCCATAATCCTTGGCAGCCAGCTCCTTGACGTGCTGGCGCACACTGCGCACATGCTCCTTGAGCAGAGCCTCTTGCTGGACGGCATCGTCGGCCGCCACATAGTCGGTAAAAGCCTTGAGCGACACCTTGGAGTCGATAATGACATTGCGCTGCCCGGGCAGGTGCACCACCACATCGGGTATGGCCACCGAGCCGCGACCGTCGGGCTGATGGCTCTGCAGGGTGTAGTCGCGCCCCTCGGTAAGCCCTGAGGCTGACAGCAGATTGTTGAGCACAGCCTCGCCCCAATTGCCTTGCAACTTGTTATTTCCCTTGAGGGCCTTGGCCAGATCCTCGGCCTCGCGGCCCAGCGAGTTGGTCTGTTCCACAAGGGCCTTGATGTAACCATCGAGCGAGGCGTGGCCTTTGACAAACTGTGTGCGGAAGTCCTCTATGTCGTGCCCAAGGGGTTTGAGCAACTCCTCGAGAGTGTGCAAATGTTGTTGTCGCAGACTGTCGCTTTGCGTGCGCATCATCTCCACCGACATGGCTTTGAATTCTGCCCGCAGTGCCTGTGCTTGTTTGCGCATGGCTTCCTCGGCATGCTGCTGCTCGGCTTTGAGTTGTGCCTGCGCACTGATGGCGGCACGCTGGGTGCGCAACACGCCTATGGCATAACCCGCCGCAAGGGCTACTATTGTGACTATTACAAAATACATAAGCGGGTAGGGGGGGGTAGAGGGGGTTAGAGGGTTAGGAGGTTAGGAGGTTAGGAGGTTAGGAGGTTAGGAGGTTAGGAGGTTAAGGGGTTAGGAGATTAGGGGGTTAGAAGGTTAGGGGGTTAAAAAGTCACCTTTGTGAGTTGAACAAGCAATGGTAATCTTTTAACCCCCTAACCCATTAACCCCCTAACCCTCTACCCCATCGTTAGAACAAACTTGCCACGTAGGCCACAAGAGGTATGGTCACCACCGACATCAGCGTAGTAAAAAACAGTCCCTGCGTCATCACACGCTCGTCCTTGCCATACTGCAAGCAAAGCATGATGCCGTTAGTGGCCACAGGCATGGCACTGAGCACCACCGCCACATCACTCACAAAGGGATTGATGCCCATCAGCGCCAGCACAGCACCCACAGCAAGGGGCAGCACAATAAGGCGCAACAACGTCATGGAATAAACAAAACGGTTGCCAAACATATCGCGCACAGGTATGTGGCTCAGGCTCGAACCAATAATGAGCAAGGCACAGGGGGTGGTGAGGTCGCCCAACAGGTGGAACCATTCGCCCACGGGGACGGGCATCTTAATGCGCGCAATGGCTATGACCACAGCTATGAGCGAGGCTATGACGCAAGGCGAAAGTATGAGTTTGGGCGAAAAAGCACTCTTGGCCTTGCCACCATTGATAAACGACACGCCAATGGTAAATACCAACAAGTTGAAAGGTATGTTGAGCACCGAAGCGCAGAACACGGCTTTGGAGCCAAACACGGCATCGCACACAGGATAGCCAATGAAACTCACATTGCCAAAAGCCAGCATAAAGCGGCATATACCCATACGCGCCTTGTTCACCTTGAACACATGGGGTATGAGGTAGGCCAGCCCTATCAGCACTATGTAGTTGACCACAGCCACCACGCCAAGAGCTATGAGCTCGGAGTTTTCAAAAGCCAAATCCTTGCCCATTACCGAGGCAAGGATTAATGCTGGCATGGATATGTTCATTATAAAAACCGACAGTTTGCGGTCGAGGTCGCCCGACCACAAGTCGCGTTTGGCGGCAAACAAGCCTACCAGCACAATGCCGAATATCATCAGCATCTGCGTCACAATGTGTAATAAATCCATTGGTGTGTTTAGTCTTTGTTGTGTTATTGATGCTGCAAAGTTACGAAGATATGCTTAATTATAGGCACTCACTCCGCCACCAATGTCTCGGCCGTAGCAGTAAGACTGTTTATTTTGCGTGCAAGGGCAAACAGAAAGTCGGACAAACGGTTGATGTAGGCCATCATGCCGGGCTGTAGCATACGTTGCACATCATCGGCAACACTGAGTGAGCAGAGCTCGCGTTCCGTGCGGCGGCACACACAGCGCACCACATGGGCCACAGCTGCCACGGGGTGTCCACCGGGCAACACAAAGCCACGGAATATGCCGCCCACCAATGTGTCGGTGGCATCGATACCGTGTTCAAGAGCCTCAACGTCATGCGGGGTGGCATCGAGGCTGAACAGCAGTCGTTGGGCACGCACTATCAGCCTTTCGTCAGCCTCAAATACATGTGGTGCACCCTCAATGTGCAGAGTAGCGAGTTGTGCACGCAGCAAACCAAGCTGCGCGTTGAGTTCGTCAAGGGCACCATAGCAGGCTATGCGCGCATCGGTTTTTGACACACGTGTGCCGTCGGGCAGCGAAGTAGTGCCAGCATCGCCGGTTCGGGTATATATCATGAGCAAAGGGATTAGTTGACGGGGTGACGGGGTGACGGGGGTTGACAAGTTGACAGGTTAACAGGTTGACGGGTAACTTAGTCAAGTTATGACGTTCCTTATCTTTCAGCCTTTAACACGGGCCGAATGTGCAGAACATACTTACTCGTCAACCCGTCAACTTGTTACCCCGTCAACCACTAATTCCATCAACAGGTTTTACAAGTAATTCACCACATAGTGCTGCCGCTGCAATTCGGGACGGAAAAACACTATGCCAAAGTCGTAAAGGTCGAACGCCACCTGCGCCTTGGGGTGCTGCAGCAGTTTGAGCCACGCCCTGCGCTGGTGCCCGCCCACCTGGGTGAGCACCATCATGCCCCCCTCGGCCAGGGCATCAGTCAGTGCTTCGGCACAAGCGGGCCAGTTTCGGTTGGCCACTATCATGTCGGCCTTTCCGCCAGCATGGGTGGTGTAATGCGTGCCACTGCTGCCAGCCTTGAGCCAGGCTGCCTCTGCCCCGTCGGCGGCATACCCCACACACCAGCAGCGTGCCGGGTGCTGAAAGTTGGCCAGGCGCAGCAGCAGGCGCAGGTCCTTCGGGCGCAAGGGGCAGTCATTCAGCATGCCGCGCCACTTTTGCGCAAGCGGCGCATAGGCATAGTACGCACCGGCCTCGTACACCACACCCGTTACAAAACCAAAGGCAAAGGGCGAGTGTATGCCGTACCCCCTGCGATGGCGAAAGCGGCGCAACCACCGCAGTGTGCGCCGCGGCGCTTTTATCAGTGTGCTTATCATATATGCAAAGTTAGCAACTTTTCAACAATTATTGCTGTCCGGTAAAGGTCTAAAGCACATTGTAATAATGCTTTTGCCCTTACAGGTAGGGTGTTCAAAATCGGCATCAAAAATGAGATCGTTTTTGGGAATTCTATTCGTTGTTGTTGCTATTCGGTGAAAAGTAAACATGCGAACGGACTCAAGCAAAAAACGCTAGCTCTAATGGGGGCGACGCGTCTCGCGTCGGGAAAAGATGCAGCTATTATTTAGTAGAGGTTCGTATTTCCCTCCTTTCTCTATTCCGACGCGGGACGCGTCGCCCCCATTAGTGCTTGCGTTTTTTTACAGCGCGTTTCAGGCAACTTATATGAGTGCATTAGATAGCCTGTCTTCATAAATAGAGCGGGCCATGCCCGCTTGCTTTGCAAAACCAGCATGGCCCGCCTGATATACGGGGCAGTTTATTCGTTGTCGTTGCCCGTCCACCCCTTTGACGGTGAGAAATTGTCGGGAGTTTCGTTGCCACTATCGGGGTTACCTGGATACGATGAGGGATTGTTGCCTCCAGGTGACTCGCACAAGGGCGACATGGGAGCTACATAGTCTATACGTTCGGCCTTGGGGGCCTGATATTGTTGTTTCATTTGTTTGATGAGTTTAGGAGTTTTGTGAGTTAGAAGTTTGCCGGACGTGGGTATGGTGTGTACATCACGCCTGGCAAACCCGTATGATAATGTTATAAGTGTCAGAACACCACCTTGCGTCCGCCAGTAATGTAGATGCCACCCTTGAGGGGGTTGAGCACACGGCGACCGGTAAGGTCGTAGTAGACGGGGGCATTGCCCGATTGCTGCTTGACGGCACCCGTGGCGGTGGTGATGCGGTCGAAGTTGAGGGTAAGAGCCTCATAGGCGTCAGTGCGTACAAAGCCACGGTTGGCCGAGAGTGTGGTGCGCTGCGGGGTGAAGAAGCCTACCTGCGCAAGATCGGCGGCATTACGGCCAAACACGAGGTAATATTTGCGCTCGGCATCGCTGATGCTGAACTGTACAAGCGAACCGCTGATAGCACTGTAAAGGTTGTCGCCCTGGCCTATGGTGAGTGTGGCCTGGTCGTTGCTTTCGTTGCTCACAAGCAATATGCCCGTTTTGGCAGCAAAACTTTCGGTAGCCGTTACGTTGATGCGGCCGTCGAGGGGAGCATCACCCACATAAGCCTCGGCACCCTCAACATGGCTGATGCCGAAGGGCAGATAAACGGTGGCGTATGAGCGGCCGTCAGCCACGGCGTTGAGATTAACATCGAGCGTGGTGGCTGGCACAAGGTACCAACAGCCAGCGTTGGCTGAGGTGGCGTTGGCGGTCAGCTCGACAGTGCCATCGGCTGCCTCGGTCAAGGCATTGTCATTGACTTGGAGTGCGAACATGGCCTTGCCCTGTGCAGTCAGGCTGTAAGCTTGTGCACCCTCGCCCACCTCGGCACGGTTAGCCTGTACATACTGTGCGTGGTTGGGGTGGTAGAGTGCCAACTGACCCGAATTGGCAATTTGCGACAACTGCCACACGGCATCGGCATTGGCGGTGGTAGGAGCAATGATGCTGAGCGTTGTGCCGGCGGACTGTACAGCCAACATGTGGTGGGCACCAGTGGTTGAGGCGTTGACAATACGGTAATAGCCGCCATTAAGGTTGTCAATATCCACACTGGGCGAACCGCCTTGCTCTATCTGCTGCGTCATGGCCACAAGGGCGGCTATGTTGGCATCGGTGGCATTGGCGGCAGCCGCCTCATAAACGGCTTTGTACTGTGCAAGGTGGTCGGCCTCGGCCAGATAGGCTGGCATGCCCAATGCGCCTTCGGGAATATTGGCGTAGGCTTGGGCGTAGGCCAGCACATAGCTATTGTTGGGTGTGAACTGCCACGAGGCTTGGGCGTTGGTAGTGGTACCCACCGCAAGGGCTGTCGCACCATCGTTCATGGCCAGATATTTGTTTTTGGCCACACGCCAACAGTAGTAAGGCTTAGCCCCGGTGGTAGCGGTGGAGGTTGAGAGCAGGAAGATGCTTGCCTCGTCCTCTGTGCCAAAGGTGTTGTTGGTGCCGTTGCTCACAAGGTATTGCTGGCTGGCACGGTTGTATATTTTATAACCCTCATCGGCACTTCCCACAAAGCACCATTGCTGGCTCAGTGGCAAACCGGTGGCACAAAGGCTTATCTTGTCGGCATCAATTTGTCCACTGGCTGCGGTCCAGCTGCCAGTGCCAGTGCCAAGGTCGATGCCATACCACACGGGGGCTTCGGGCGTTGAAGCCACAATGGGTTGCTGGCTGACGAGGGTGCCGTAGTCGTACTTTTGGTCGAGGGCGGCCACACGCTCTTGCACCCACTTTTGGGCGTAGGTGGCCGCAGACTGAATGCCACTATGGTGGTCGCTCCACTTGTTCTGCTCGCGCACATCGGCATGGCTGTCGGCAAACAGACTGGCGTAGGTGGCAAAGCGCTGTGCCAAGGCCGCGGGCTGAAACTGGCTGCGGCGCAGCGTGGCATAGCGTGCGGCCAGGTAGTTGTCCCAGCTCAGCGTGGTGCTCAGTGCCAACTTGTCGTAAAGCCCCATCTGGCCGTGCTCATACTGCCACAAAAAAGTGTCGAGGTCCTGCGTGGCATCGCTTGTATAAGATGTGCTGCCATCCCATCTAATGCCGAATGTACCGTCGAGGTCCCACGGTGCCATGCCCACGAGATCGCTCTTTGAGTGGTCGTACACATAGTAGAACATATTTTTGCCATGGTTGTCGGTGGCCAGGAGCAGGTCGATGAACAGATAGTAGTCGCGCGTAGTGGCAAAGTCGAAGTAGCTCTTCACCCCGCTCTCAAAGTCGGTCTGGCTTTTGGTGCACACAAAGTTCACAGCATTGTACATGGGGCCGAACTCTACAGCCTCCTTAGCGTAGTCGGGGTATTTTAGTTCATAGTTGCACCAGGTTTCACGCCCCAACGTATTACTGTAGCCACTGGGCGATGTGCCGGGATAGTTGTTATTGCCCGAATTGTGTCCCATGTGCACTTCATAACCCCATTGGCTTGTTTTGTAAAGCAAGCCACGCACCTTGCCCGTGCTGCCTGCAACAGTGGGGTCGGCCGCCTGATACTTTTTGAGTTTGAGCTGCTTGCGGTCCAGTTTCTCTGTCATGCAGTACAGGCCGTGGTAGGTGCCGTCCATAAACACCTCTACAAAGTGGCCACGGGTGCCGGTGAGGGCTTTCTGTTCCTTGGCAGCATAGTAGGGGCGCACCGAGAAATCGTTCCACAAGTCGGTGGCCACACGGTTGCGCATGCAAGCACCGTCTATATACATGGCGTCGAGTATCCAGTTGTTGTCAGAGCGCAAGCCAAAAAAGCTGTAGTCAAGCGAGTTACCATTGGCATCGTATAGCTTGATGGCATACGACTTTTTGGGATAGCTCGTCGATGAAGCACCGCGTACCTTATACTTGGCAGTAATAACGGTGTCGGGGCGCGCAGCATCGGCCTCTGCCACACGTATGGTGCCGGCTGTATAGCTACTCCATATGTCATTGCCCCCTGTGTTAATTTCGACAATGGGCAAAAAGGTGAAGTTGAGCGGTGCCGTGGCTTTGAGTGTGCCGTCGGTAGTGTACACGCCAAGGGTGTAGGGCGTTTGGCACGTGGGCGAACTGAGGGTGATGTTGCCAGTGGTGGCATCGGGTGCCTGCCCGTTCAGGCGGAGTTCGTAGCCTGTTTCGTAGCCCGCATTCCAGGTGGCAGTGATTGCCGCCTCAAAATCGCCACCCTGGCGCAATGCCTCGGGCAGGGTATAATAATAGGCTTCATTTGCACTGTCGTAGGTAAGACCTTTGCCATTGATGCTTGCCGAGGTATAGTAGTCGGTTATTTTGCCTGTGGGAGTGGGGGTGGGTTCGGGATCGGGAGTTACTGTACCACCGTCAGACTTTTCGTAAAAGGTAAATTTGCCGTTTTCACCATCGACCTCACCATATCCGCCAAGCATGTATGCAGATGTGCGCATATTAAAGTAAGGCTTGCTTATCGCGCTGCTCACGCACTTTACCTTATAATAGGTCTGGTTGTTATACGTTGTTTCCTCAAACGTCCAATGGCTCATGTCGCCCTCATCGGTGTCGGTGAGCTTTAGATATTTGCCCGTGGTAGTATCATACAAATCATTATCAGCCGTCATGTACTGCTCACTCACCGCATTGCGGAATGTGTAACTGCCGTCGCCCACTGGCTCAATGTGCCACCAAGCATCGTCGGGGTAGCTGGCGCCTTGCAAGTAGTACAAATAGATAGTTTGGTCGTGCTTGGCACCGAGCACCACCGCTCCCTGGCCCGCATAACAGGCACAGTCAATGCGATACAACTTGTCGGCACTGAAACCGGGGTCTGCCGCCAGGGCTGTGGTCAGTGTGGCGAACAAAGCGAAGAACGTGAGTAGCAGTTTATTCATCTTGCGATTATTTTAAGGATACGCTCGCAAAGGTAATTATTTTGAAAAATACTTGCAAAAGTATGCCGCAATTATTACATTTCTGTTAATTATATGCGCACACTCAAGAAGCATTTACACACAAGAACACGCGCTAATAGGTAGGGTTTTCAAAATTGACATCAAAAACGAGACCGTTTTTAGGGCATTATAAGTTGCTTGAAACGCGCTGCAAAAAAACGCTACCACTAATGGGGGCATTCTATGTTATTGACCAAATTTTTGGCAAGTT
>ERZ1034949.898-NODE-898-length-16315-cov-6.133456_pt1 | contig 16315 bp, 7 predicted proteins | sample MGYA00520590_ERZ1034949 | MGnify/ENA primary metagenome ERZ1034949 (study PRJEB33766, sample SAMN09781752) | gut metagenome | biome: gut microbiome | host: Homo sapiens | place: Madagascar | study: EMG produced TPA metagenomics assembly of the PRJNA485056 data set...
GGATATCAATACTAAACGAACCCGGACTACTATTTCTATCGTAATGCTTATTTGGGCGGTCGTCTGCATCGCGGTGACCGGACTGTATGTGGGAAACAATCACGCAGAAGCCGCGACCACGGGAACTCTCACGTCTGACTACGTGTATTTCCGCAAATCGCCAAACGGCACGCCTATAAAATATAACGGCTCGGCCATACTCCTCAGGAAGGGTCAGAAGATGACCGTACTGAGCACTTCCAACAAGACATGGTACAAGGTCAAGCTTACATACAAGAAGAAGAGCTACACCGGTTATGTGTACTCCGCATTTATCAAGGTAACAAGGACAACCTCCAAGAAGGCTCACCTTCGAAAAAATGAAAACTATGTATATTTCCGAAAAACGCCAAACGGCACGCCGCTGAAGTATAACGGATCGCCGATCATGCTCATGGGCGGTCAGAGCATGACCGTACTGAGCACTTCCAACAAGACATGGTACAAGGTCAAGCTTACATATAAGAAGAAGCGCTACACCGGTTATGTATATTCCAAGTTCATCGTGATCGACTCCACTTCAGCCACAACAAAGGCCACGACCAAGGCTACTACGCAGCAGCCTACCACAGCGGCTCAGGCAGCCAAGAGCGGTTATGTGAATGAAGACTATGTATACTTCCGCAAGACGGCAGCGGGTACACCTATAACCTACAACGGAAGCGCGATCATGCTCATGAAGGGACAGGCACTCTCCGTGACTGATACATCCAACAAGTCATGGTACAAGGTCAACCTCACATACAGCAGCAAGAAGTATACAGGATTTATCTCCTCATCGCTCATCACAATGGGAACATACAAGGAACCTGACGGTAACCAGACATCGGATGCAGCATTTGAAAAACAATTATCCGCCCAGAACTTCCCTGAAAGCTACAAGGTGCTTCTCAGAAAGCTCCATGCGGAGCACCCAAACTGGATATTCAAGGCGGTACACACCAACCTTAACTGGAACGACGTGGTCAAGAACGAGGTCAACGTACAGGGACGTGTCAACAACCTTGTAAACTGTACATCTTCCAGTCCTAACTACGGCTGGAGATCACAGACCGTTGGATACAACTACAAGACAGACTCCTACTCATCATATGATGGTTCAACATGGTTTGCAGCCTCGGACGATCTTGTAAAGTATTACCTCGATCCGAGAACATATATGTCATCCGCAAGCTCCATGTTCGCATTTGAAAAGCTGTCATACGACTCATCACAGACAAAGTCAGGAGTTGAGGCTATATTATCTGGTTCGTTTATGCACAATGCGCACCCAACCGGTTCGACCACCACATATTCGTCCATGATAATCACCGCAGCACAGAAATCCGGCGTCAGCCCTTACCACATTGCTTCACGTATCAAGCAGGAGGTCGGAGGCTCGATAACCTCGGGAACAAACGGTAAGAATGCCACATATCCCGGCATATATAACTTCTACAATATCGGTGCATTTGAGAGTGCATCGGGTAACGCTATAACAAACGGTCTGAGATGGGCTTCATCGGGCACATCGTACAACAGGCCATGGACAACACCTGCCAAATCAATAATCGGCGGTGCGATGTATATCGGAGAGTCCTACATCAACAAGGGTCAGAACACTCTGTATACTCAGAAGTTCAACGTAACCTACACAGACTGCCTGTACTGGCATCAGTACATGGGAAATGTACAGGCCCCTACAACAGAGGCATGGAAGGTATATGATGCCTACAAGTCTTCAGGAGCACTCAACAAAGCCATAACATTTGCCATACCTGTTTACAAGAATATGCCAAGCACAGCAATGAAGATGCCTGCGGCTAATCCGGGCAACCAGAACAACTACCTGAAAACACTCTCTGTAAGCGGCCAGAAGCTGTCACCTACATTTGCAATAAACAGCACTACACAGTACACGGTAAATGTGCGCTCATCTGTATCAAGTGCGACAATAAACGCTTCACCTGTAAGCAGCTACTCCACAGTGAGAGGAACGGGAACAAAAACCCTGAAATCAGGAAAGAATACATTTAAGATAGTATGTAAATCCCAGAGTAAAGCTACACGTACTTACACCATAATAATTAACAGAGGATAAGGAGGACTCGGTGGATAACCGTATATGAATATTATGAGGACTACAAGATTTAGCTTTAGAACGTTTATGACAGAAGTTGCATGTGTGTTGACTATGATGCTTTTCATGCTTCATACCACTTATGCCGCTACAGTCGCATTTAGTGTTGAGGTTCCATCCACCACGGTCGTTGTTGGCGATACCGTGGAGATCAAGGTAAGTATAAACGCAGCCGATCAGGCTTTATCAAGCTACAGCTACAATATCACATATGATTCCACATTGCTCAAGGCTGTGAGCGGCGGCACCGTGGAATCTGAGGGCACCGTAAGCTACTCCCAGGCAAATGTAAAGCCTGGAGATGCAATGACAGCAACATTTACATTTACCGCCATTGCGAGCGGAACTGCCAGCATAGAGACATCAGCAGTTGAGGTCATCTCCGACACAGAAGAGTCGATAGACATGACACCGTCATACAACTCGGTAACCATCAGCGACAAGTCAGCCGCCGCTTCCACCGAAGCAGCTTCATCTACTGTCAGCGATACCGGTTCAGAAGCCGAGCCTGCAACACCTCTTGCATTGATCGACAGCGAGACCAAGCCTGTTGTTACTGAGGATGAGGTAGGAACACTCACAGAGGCAGATCAGAACGCATCCGCACCTGCAGATACCCTTGTAAGCGTTCACTCAAACAACAACACTTATAACATCATTCCAAAGCCTAATTCAGTCTCAGTGCCAACCGGATATCTTCCAGTGAAGATCAACCTGAACGACACGGACATCAGAGCTTATATGAAGGGAAGCAGTTCCAACACCGTTCTCCTCTACGCAGCAACAAACGACGGACACCAGGGCTGGTATTTCTTCAATCCAAATGAAGGAACTTTCCTTGACGCAACGGATCTCATCGAGGAGACGGATTCGCTGTCCAGCTTCATAGACAAGCACAAGTTCGTAATAATGCTCATAGCCATCATAGTTCTTGTGATACTGGTCGTTGTCATCATCATCCTTGCTGTCTCACTCAAGGGTCTCATCGCTGATTACGAGGCTCAGATAGACAAGCTGAAGAAGGACAACGAGGAGAAGGAAAGCACAGCAAATGAAACATCAGAAGCTGCCGAGCCTTCCGCAAAAGCCGCTGAACACGTCAGAATGCCTCACCACGACAATAGCGAGGTGCCCACCATCAACAACAAGGCGCTCTTCCCTGGGGACGACGAGGTTATCCACGAGAGTTACGCAGACTCCGATTACGACAATCAGGTATCTCCTGATGAGGACGATGTCATCCACACTGACGACTATGACGACACTGCATTTGAGGATGTCGCCGATGACAGCGAGCCTATAGATTCAGCATTTGACGTCAAAGAGGATACGGAGAGCAAGATCCAGGCATCCCTCGACGAGATAGATGCGGCACTTGAATCCGCAAAGAAATACAAAGATTAATACTCACGGAATAACGTGATATACAAAAAGCACATGTATCAGTTTCAATCTGATACATGTGCTTTTATATTTGTCTGAATTTTTTTAATCTGCTTATAAGTATGCTATCAGCACATCCACCTTGTCCAGCTTCTCCCATGGGAGATCAAGATCTGTTCTTCCGAAGTGTCCGTAAGCTGCTGTCTGCTTGTAGATAGGTCTTCTGAGGTCAAGCATCTTGATGATACCTGCTGGTCTTAAGTCAAAGTGCTCTCTAATGATCTCAACAAGCTTCTCATCTGAAAGCTTTCCTGTGCCAAATGTGTCTACCATGATGGATGTAGGTCTTGCAACACCGATAGCGTATGAGAGCTGTATCTCACACTTGTCAGCCAGACCTGCTGCAACTATGTTTTTAGCCACGTAGCGGGCCGCATAAGCCGCTGAACGGTCTACCTTGGTACAATCCTTGCCTGAGAAGGCTCCGCCGCCGTGACGGGCATATCCGCCGTATGTGTCAACGATGATCTTACGTCCTGTGAGACCACTGTCACCATTTGGTCCACCTATTACGAATCTTCCTGTTGGATTGATGAAGAACTTGGTATTCTCATCGATGAGCTCCTGTGGAAGAACCTCGTCGAATATATACTTCTTAACGTCAGCGTGGATCTGCTCCTGGCTGACTTCCTCTCCGTGCTGTGTTGAGAGAACGACTGCATCAAGTCTTACAGGCTTGTCATTCTCATCGTACTCAACTGTTACCTGTGTCTTACCGTCCGGTCTTAAGTATGGGAGTGTTCCGTTCTTTCTTACCTCTGTGAGCTTTCTTGCAAGCTTGTGGGCAAGTGCTATTGGATATGGCATGTACTCAGGTGTCTCATTTGTTGCAAATCCGAACATCATACCCTGATCTCCGGCACCGATCGCCTCGATATCATCCTCGCTCATGAGATGCTCCTTTGCCTCGAGTGCCTTGTCAACTCCCATGGCAATATCTGATGACTGCTCGTCTATGGCTGTGATAACGCCGCATGTATCGCAGTCAAATCCGTACTTTGCTCTGTCGTATCCGATCTCTCTGATCGTCTCACGAACGATCTTCTGAATATCCACATAAGCGTTGGTTGTGATCTCTCCCATGACAAGCACAAGACCTGTCGTGATGGATGTCTCACATGCCACACGGCTCATTGGATCCTGCTCCATCAGCGCGTCAAGCACTGCATCTGATATCTGGTCACAGATTTTGTCAGGATGTCCTTCTGTTACTGATTCCGATGTAAATAATCTTCTTTCCATACTACTTCCTTTCCTTTTTGTACATAAGAAAAACCGCTTCGTATGAGCGGTTTGATCGTGTCTGTCAAGCCTCTCATTGTTCGAGCACAGATCTTGTATCACCTACATATCTGCGTCGCTCAGGTCGGCACCTTCCGAATCTGACATCGGGGTTGCCATGGCTTCTTCGTCCCTTCTGACTCCACCATTCTGAATAAGAGCGTTTTTCTAATATCTATAAATGCAATCATTACTCTATATCATTGAGAGTTATTAGTCAACATATTTTTGGGGGAAATGATGCTTAATGAGTTTTTTTATATATAATGGGCAAAGGAGATGTGGCTATCCCCTTTGCCCATACCAATAACTTAGTTATTATCCTTCTTTTTCTTTCTTACAAGGAATATAACTATTCCCGCAATAATCAATACCACAATAACTATGATCAGTATAATGATCCATGAGATGCTGCCAGCCTCAGCCATAGCCGTCTGAATAGCATTACTCGATACAGTAAATGTTATTTCTGAACCATTATCCGATGCGCCATTACCTGCTGCATCAAAACATTCCACAACTATTGTGTGCTTCTTTGCAGATGCCTTTATATCGTCAAGCTTAACCTCTCCGCCGAGCTTTTCAATGTCCTTAGCTTCATATCTCGTCTTGACTCCGTCAACCGTGATGTCCGCATATCCCAGCGCAAGATTATCATGGAATGAAACCGACGCACTTACAGAATCCGTATTCTCATACACAGCACCATTTTCAACACCAGCTACATGATACTCCGGTGCTGTTCTATCTATACAGAACTTAACCGCAGCATTCTTTACTTCATTATCTGTTTCTTTTCCCGCTGCATCCTTGGTATGGATAACTATACTGTACACACCCTCGTCCTTGAAGGTATCAGCAGGAATTGTAAATGAACGCTTGTTCCATCCATTTGACGGCTTGTCTTCCTTGACTGTATACTCATTGCTCTCAAGGTTTACTACCTTGTCGCCAACTGTATAGTACACATCAGAATCCGCAAAACCGGCAACATTATACTCATCTATAACTATGTCACCATCGCTCAGATTCGTATAATATCTGTCGACGCTTGCCTTTGCAGCCTTTCCAAGTACGAAATAAGATCCAAATCTATCTACCTTAAATCCTATTTCCTGACTTGTTTCATTTCCAGCCATATCCTTAGCAGTCACAACCAGAGTATAATTGTCATCAACATTCTCGCTCTGTTTAAAGTTAGAATATGAATATTTCTCACCATTTGAAACCGTCTCGGCGCTGTATGCCACATCATCACTGCCAGCTTCGCCTCTTGTGCCGGTCACACTTATTGATATGCCATCCTTGTTATAGTTTGTATCCGTTACAGATATAACCGGCGATACCTCATCTGTGTATACTCCATCCTTTTCTACCTGCGATATGCTAATCTCAGGAGCAGTCATATCAATGGTAAATGAATCATCAACTGTATTTGATGCAGTATTTCCCGCACTGTCTGTTGCGCTTACCCTTATACGGAACTTTCCATCTGCAGAGAAATTGACTGTCGCAACGTGCGTATCACCATTTGATGTAAATCCACTTGCTCCCGGAGCTGCGGATGTTCCATCCTCCGATGTTACAGCTATATTAACTCGTGAAGCATCAAAGTTATGCTCCTCAACCCTTATTGTAGCCGTTCTGGATGCATTGTAATATGTGCCATTCTGAGCACTGTTATTATCGTACGAAACCTCCAATACAGGTGCTGTCGCATCCACTGTGAACTTTCCTGACGAATAATCATTTGCCTTATTATCAGCCTTATCTCGACATGTAACTGTAAGAATATAATCTGCATCGTCTGAGAATACATAGTCCATCACGTATGTATTACCATCCTTACTGAAGTTATTCTTAAGCTTAGTCACAACACCTTTCTTAGACACTGACACAGTAACCTTTTCAGGATCAAAATTCACTTCATCAATTCTGATATGTGCCGTTCTTGCCCTGTTGTAGAAGTTTGAGTCATTATTTGAATCATATGTACAGCTTATAACTGGAGCTATGGTATCAATCACATATCTGCGATATACACCAGATGTAATTACGTTTCCCGCATTATCAGTGAGCGTTGCCATCACACGGTGCTCTCCCTCGTTTTCTTCTGCGGAACCTATCGTATATGATCCACTGAACTTTGTCTTAATGGATGTTTTATCAGTATTATCACATAGAGTCTGAACGTTTCCATTGTCCTTAAGCACAACATTCTTTATTCCCGAGAAATCATCATTTGCCTTTATTGACAGGCTTACATTCTCATCCTTGCCATAATAATATACGTTACCATATTTTGTTGCAATTGAACTGTTCTCAGTGATATCCACAGACGACGTTCTCTCATGAAGATTACTGTCCTCTCTGACTACACCAAAATACTTTGTCACATCCTCTTTGCTCTGATATGCCTTATTGCCTGCAACATCATATACAGTTATGTTTATTTTACCCTTAAAGTTCTTGTCTATAAGCTTGGTAAACGCCTTAGTAAGCTTCTCTCCTGATCCACATGTCCATACCTCAGCATCCATTGTGTCACTGTTCTTTTTATCTGCCGATTCAAAATCAATGACAACCTTTCCTACTCCACTGACATCATCATTTGCACTGAATGACAACTGGATTGCTCCATTTGAGAAGGACTTATAATCCTCGTATTTTGTATCGTCAGACATCGGCTTAACAGAAAAACCGGATATATTGGCTGATGTCTTGTCATAATAAAATCTCATAGACAGCCTGCATATGTTACCCACAACATCTTCAGCCTTAAGATTTACTGTATACTTTGCCTCAGCAGGAATCTTGCAGCTTCCGGTACTGTATGTGCCATCATTGTTCTTGACAAACTGTGTGGCCTGACCCGGATATGTAAATGTATCTGTTACGATCTTCTTGATATCCTCTGCGCTCTTTGATGAGTCGCCAACATTAGCAATATCAACGCTCTCTACACTTATACTTTTAAGATTGTTCTCAACAGCCTTTACTCCCCATGCGCTATTACTTGATGCGTTAAGATATGTATAGCTGCTGTCTCCAAACTCCTTGTTCGCAGTCAGTACAGGAGCAGTGTTATCTACTGTAAAATGTGCATGAAGCATATTATCCAGCTTATTTCCTGCAGCATCCTGAACATCCATATACACATCGTATACGCCATCAGCATCACTACCCTTAGGTATATCAAATGTTCCTGTTACGTCATATGCTCCCTGCTCTGTATTTTCTGATACACTTATATTATCTATTGCAATCTTGTTGTTCTGATTTCCAGCCTTAACGTAATAGAACTTGATATAAGCTGTATCTGAGCCATACTCCTTATCCACATCTGTTTCATATATTCCAAATGAACCATTTACTGTGAAATAAACACTGTTTCCAGCCTTTGTAAAACCATCCTTAAGCTCATTTTTATACTTGACTGCGCCACCCTTTATCTGTGGAAGTGCACCAATATCACAGGTGATCATAGTACAGTTTCCGGATTTGTCAAATGTATAGAAATAATACGTATTCCGAGCGTCATTGCTTGGATTCTTATCTGCAGTAACTGTAAGCTCTGCTCTTCCTGAATTGACGGATATTGTCTGATTACTGTACTTACTCAATATCTTATTTACACTGTCCGTAGTCGTATTATTTACATCGATATCTGTCAGCTCGTGATCCGAATACACAACCTTGTCAACAAGGCCTGACTCTGGATCGGATATGTCAAGTGTCACAACCTTCTTATATGCCTCAGGTATTTTCTCAGATGCATTGTCTATCTGAATTTCTGTTGAGTTCTTTGCATAAAATTTCATGTATGAAACCTTTGCTTCAGGAGCATTGAGATCAACATATACAGGGACTTCATCCTTCTTATACTTGAAATTATTCTTATCCGTAGAGGAATCCTGATTTTTGTTATCACCTATTGCTTTGGTTGTAATATTTACTTTAGTTTCCTTTTCAAAATAGCTGTTACTGTCGTTTGCATATATATCTTTCTGAGATGAGTCTCCTATTGATGTATATGCGCCATCATTTACCTTATAGGATACAACCTTATCAGTATCAAAGCCCAGTCGGAGGAATACCGGCCTATTCATCCACACATAGCTGTTGTCAACCATTGTCGGGTAAGTGGTGTTGTTTTTATCTACATATACATAATTGAAATTGTCAAACTGACCATACTTCACCGTTCCCTTGATAGAAACCGTCTTCTCAGTATCACATATTTTGTATGTTGCCTTAATCTCAAATGTAGAATTCTCCTGAGCATCCTCCGCAATTGTGAATACTCCGGTTTTTGCATTGATCGACTCTATTGCAGCAGAGTCAGAGCTAAATTTCACGCTATACTCATCTATTGCATTCTCCGGTTTCACGTTTCTCGTTGTGAAAAATGCAGTATATTTATATGTAGGATAGAACTCGTTACTCTTTATATTCTTTGCAAAGGACAATACTCCCTCGCCCTGTGCATCGGAAGTCTCAATCTGAACTTCATGATTATTTCCATCAAAAGCTATATCTACGCTCGTCTGAGAATACACCGTGCTGTCAGATTTGCCAGAAGCTGTTGAAGTAAATGCCAGGTTATTTCCATTGTCAGTTATACTGCTTATAATTGGCTTTGGTGAATTTGCCTTTATTTTTAATGTTATCTTCTGATTTTTTAAAAGAGTATATCTGCCATCTATAGCTGTCTGGTCATTTTTTCCGCTGACAGCTAAAATCTCTACATTGTCAGGATACTTAACCGTAAGATATGTCGAATTCGTCACAACTTTTGTAGTTACCTCTGCCAATGCGTTTCCATAAGCATCTATACCGGATACTTTCACATAGAAATTCTTTTCCGAGATATTCTTTACAATTGAACTGAGCTCTATTTCACTTGTTCCATCTGATGTAACAAGCTCATATGGCTGTCCCGCAAGAGACTTTCCATCATTTGTTCCAATTATATCTACACTGTATTTTCTTTTGCCCTCAAAGCTTGTGTTTATATTAAGCTTATAGCTGCCGTTATCCTCAGATACATATGCTCTGTCAATTCCATGTATTATATTTATATCTGAATCAACATTGCCGGTCCATGCAGTAAAATCACCCTGAAACGGATAGAATCTGACACTCAGCTCATCCCCGGCTTTCAACTGGGAACCCAATAAATCAAAATCATAATATTCTTCATCCACATAATCTTTAGTGTGAATACAGCTTGCACATATAGACCCTATCCAGAACTCCACCTTATCAACACTATTCTTGAATTCTTCTCCATTGTCTATGGCTACCCTCAAGCCCGTTGTAACCTGTCCAAGCCCGCTTTTGATCTCATTCTGTATAAATGTGATATCACCGACTCCTGCCGGTTTTTTAAATTCTTCTGAAGCAGGCTCTTTGAGCTGATCCTTCTGGCTCTGCCCATCCTGTCCGTCCTGAGATACAGGTGTGCTCTCTACTGCTCTTGATGTAAGTACACTTCCTGCATTTGCGGTTATCATAATCACAACCAGTGTCCATGCCATCAACGCTTTAAAAAACCTTGATTTTCTCATTTCTCTTTGCTCCTCTCTTATACTTATATGATTTCTTCTGTATTAATCAGAATTATCTGCTGCGTTATATTGAACACACTGCTTCTTGTTGACTTCTCCGGCTTTGCTTTGGCAACCAGAACATCAGTCGCCCCTGCACCACCGCCATTGTTTGATAACAATACAGTGTTTTCAGAATTTGCCAGCTTGACAGTCGAATCAATGTTACTCGAATTCTGCCCCGCCAGCATTGTCGTCTGCATTTGTCCGGCATTCATCTGGTATGCACTATTCTGCTGAACACCAGGTGGCTCAGGCTGTACAGTTTTTCTTTTCTGTACCGACTTATGCCGTGCAGTCTGTGCCTCTGTTCCGACATTCTCCGTGATCTCCTTGATCTGGCGTTTTCTCTCAATACCTGTGAGGTTCATGAACACCCTTGGAATACGAAACACAATAAACAATACAACCGCTGCAACAAGAAATACACATGCCGCTATCATACACACAAGCCACGCTGTATGATATGTATTCATGGTACGTTCTATCTCATCTACACTAAGTGACATTACTTCTCACCCCCAGTCTTACCTGATCCGGTGACTGCACTGTTCACCTTTCCCCGCGCTGTATCTATAAGGCTGTCAAACACTCCATCATAGCTGTTACCGACAACCTCCACCAAAGCACCCTTTACCTGTGTCTCTATGTTGTCTATCATTTCATACATTTGGGACGCATCTATATAACCGTTATATTCCCTTGCCTTTGCAACAATCTGGTTAAGAATAAGCTGATATGTATACGCTTTGAATTTATCATCAGTATAATTGTCATCCTGTGATATCGTGAGGTCATACAAGCTTACCAGATCATCCCACTCGGCAGAATAATCTACATCCTCATCAAATATATCCACTCCGCTTCCACCTGAAGAATTCACATATCCTCCAAGCCTTATGAAAAGTTTTGCATTTGACGCATTCTTATTGTTGTTTTTATTTCCATCCGAATATGGTTCAACCTTGCTAAACCACGCTATTGCGTCGGAGCTTCCGTTATTCATATATGCCCACAAATTAAGTCCGAGATTGTAACAGAAATTGTAATATTCAAGAGGATCTGCTTTTTTGAAATTATCCAGATGTCCATCCTTTTCAATCAGTTCCTTTATACTGTTGAGCTCATTGAATGTTATCGATTTATCCCCAGAACCCTGAGGCTGTCCATTCTCAAAATATTCAAGATACTTAGTACGTATAAGATCATATGTCTCAGGTGAAGTATCATCCAGGCTTAAAGCATTGCTAACCATGTCTTTAAACTCCGATTCCGATGTCGCCGTACCCGCATATGTATAATACGTATCAAAGTTCTGACTCTTGTAAGATTTCTCTTTGTAATTCATATATCCTGCTGTACCAAAGAGCGCCGCCGACAACACAACCGCCGTTGCGAATCCGAACATTTTTCTTTTCTGTGATTTCTTATATGTAATGTCCAGCTCGTTGTAATGCTCCAACGCATACATCAATTCACTACATGACTGATATCTATCATCAGGGTTCTTTCTGGTACATTTTAGAATTATCTCTTCAAGTCCTGATGAAAGCTTCGGATTCCACTGTCTTATCGGATACATCTCATATGGAGGTTTAGCCGGATTATGACCAGTAACCAGATGATACATAGTTGCTCCCAGGCAATAAATATCCGTTCTGGCATCAGTCTGACCATGCCCTCCAAACTGCTCCGGAGCCGCATATCCCTGAGTTCCAAGACAGGTTGTATCCTCCACCATGTTCTTATTTTTGTATTCTCTGGCAGTACCAAAATCAATAAGCATAACATTGCCGTCAGGCTTTAGCATTACATTGGACGGCTTCATATCTCGATAAATAATAGCCGGTGTTCTGCTGTGAAGATATCCAAGCACATCACACAACTGTTTTGCCCAATCGATCACGTCCTCCTGCGACTGGGCTCCCTGTTCATTGACCAGAACATTTAAAGGATTACCTTCGATATAATCCATAACTATAAGGAAGGTACCATCTCCATCTATAACATCGACTATACTCGGCAAATGCGGATGCTTTAGCCTTTTAAGCATGTCCGTCTCTACAACAAGCCCCTGCCGTATTACGTCAAAGTCCTTCTTGCCATCTTTTCGGACCTCCTTAATCGCCCACTGCTTATTTGCCTTCTCGTTCATGGCAAGGTATACAACACTCATACCGCCCTGTCCGATTTTGTTCAGGATCTTATATTTTCCATCTACAAGAGAACCTATCTCAAGCATAGCGCTCCCCTCCTATGATACTATTCTCGCCATTGCAACTGATATATTGTCCGTCTCTGCCCTGTATTTATTGAGCTCTGTGAGATATTCCATATTATTCTTCATTCTCACCTCATCCGGAGTCATTCCGGCGTTCAGGTATTTATATATCTCGTTCATGCCTATTTTGTGTCTGAAACCGTCGGAGCACAGAACAAAGCTGTCACCAGGACTGGTAGTTCCTGAAAAGAAATCGGGAAATATATCATCCGAAGCACCTATACACTGCAATATTACGCTTCGCTGAGGACTTACCTCTGCTTCCGCCTCTGTCATTCTTCCCGCATCTATCTCTCTCTGAACATATGAATGGTCTTTTGTTATAAGCTCTATTCCATTGCTCAATCTGTATGCTCTGGAATCCCCCAGATTGCATATGATATACCGGTTACCGTAAAATAATGCAGCCACAATCGTAGTACCCAGACTTATTCCATTTACTGCTCCATATGCTTTTATTATTTCATTCTGTTTTTTTAACAGATCATTCCATTCCCTGCGCACACCGTCATCGCTGAATCCGCTGCCAACCAGATAGGTTAATCTGTTGGCAAACCAGTCATTTAAGGCTCTTATAACCGTGGCAGATGCCAATTCTCCTTTAGCAAATCCACCCATTCCATCACATACGGCAATCAGTGAAATTTCACCCATATCCGTATCAGCCTTAACAGCGAGAACCGAATCCTGATTGGTACTCTTTTTTATTCCGATATCACTATGTACAACTAATAAGCAACTCATAAACCCTCTCCTCCATTTCGGCAGATTTAGTCGTATCTAAGTTCAAATTCCTCATCGCCCAGCTTCACTCTTGAACCTACACGAACCATTGTTTTACAGTTACTTGTTATCTGCTGATCATCAACAAATGTTCCATTTGTTGAATTAAGATCCTCTATGTAGCAGGCATCATCAACTCTATAGAAAATTGCATGACATCTGCTGATCGCCGGATTTCCATCTATGCATATGTCTACAACCTCTCTATTTTTACCGATTCTGTTTGTTTTCTTATCTAAGTATATCTTTCGGCCATTCTTGACCTGATACAAATATGGATGTCTCTCAACCTTTGTTGCCGCATTGAGCACCGTTGTTCCAGCATCATCCGTATTACCAGTATTTTTTATAAGCGTTGTCTGATCATAGTCATCCTGCATTCCGCCCATCGCTGGCATCTGTGGTGCCGGATATGGATTGTTCATAACTGGTGCCTGTGGCTGTGCCGGTGCTGTCTGATATGGACTGTTCATAGCCGGTGCCTGTGGCTGTGCTGGCGCCGCCTGATATGGATTTGCCATTGCTGGTGCCTGTGGCTGTACCGGTGCTGCCTGATATGGGTTATTCATTACTGGTGCCTGTGGCTGTGCTGGCGCCGCCTGATATGGATTGCTGACAGGCGGTTGCTGAACTGCTGATGCTGCCATCGGCTTGATCACTGACGCCTGCTTCTTAGCAACAGGAGCCTCTGTAGCTGTATTCCCTGACTTCTTTCTCTCCTTTGCCGCTTTATATTTTTCTTTATTTTCTTTGCTGTAATGCTGCATCAGATAAAACAATGAGATGTCATCCTCTGATGAACCGCTATTCTTCTTTCCCTTAGAAGCTTTCTTTGCTGGCACTGCAGGTGCTGCTGCTTTCGGCTTACTTGCGTACTGGTTTGTACTCATACCTGGAACTGCAAATCCCATATCAACATTCTCCGGTGCTATAGGATTCTTTGCCATCTCTCTGGCTCTTTCTTCTTCCTGCTGTTTGAGCATTTCCTCTCTTTTTGCCAGTTTTATATCCTTTGCACTCGCCCCAGAGGATACATATACATTCTGTATAGCAGGTTCCTGGCCAATATCTGTCGGTCTGTTCTGTGGCTGTACAGGTGGAACCGGCTGCTGCATAACAGCAGGTTTCATATTCATCTGTGGCTGTGCAGGTGCTCCCGCAGGAGTCTGCTGATAAGGATTGTTCTGCATGTAAGGAGCACCCATGGCAGGCTGTACATTCTGCATACCGACCGCAGGCTGCTCTGACATAAGCCCCTCAAGCATCTTCTTGAAATCCTGAAGCTGGAAGAGTTCAACACTATTCAAATAAGCAAGTATCCTTGCCACATAGTCTCCATTCTCATTTGCCGCAAAGCTGACAGAGAAAATAATGTTTTTAAAGAATTCTCTCTCATCTATAGGAGCAAACTCATCTACAACAGGCACGCATATCATAGATACATCTGATGTTGACGCATCCACATATATGTAATCTCTGTCCAGCATGATTGTTCTTCTATCAAGCATATACGCATCAAGCATCTGCATTGCATCCACAATATTGACGAATGTCTTAAGAAGACGCATCTTGCGGACATCTCCCATAAAGAGCTTACTGAGTGTTACATGTGACGACACATTGTACTTGATGAATTTCTGATTATCTATCTCTGTATATATAGCCGGAGCAAACCCCTTTATCTTATTGTTGGTCAGCATACCAAGAGCCATTGTATCTATCGGTCTGTCGTCAAACTGATATACAAGATATGTATTCTGTCCCTGATTTTCATAAGTAAATCCCTGCATGTGTGTTCTCTCCTTTACTAATTCTCGTATCTGAGCAGTTTTAACATCTGCCATGTTCCACAGTCCTCTACAAGGGCATTCCCTGCATCATTAAAGTCTCTGGCATCGCTAAATATATTTTCAATGACCATTTCATTATTTTTGTCTATATATCCCCATTTGCCATTTTTCTTTACTGCTGCCACCCCATTTGCAAAGCTTCTGGCATCCTCATATTCAGGTTCGATCACCTGTTTTCCTGAGGCATCAACAAATCCCCATTTGCCATTAATCATTACTGCGGCATAATCACTTCCCGGATTAAATAATCTTGCATTATCAAACACTCCATCGCCTATTGCATTGCCATCAATATCATACATTCTGTACTTTCCATTCTGTTTTGCAAAAAAGCAGTATCTATATGCAATTCCTTTATCATCAACAACTATATCTGTATATATCTTGTCTGTAGCCTCTTTACCTTTTTCATTTATCAACTGCCAAGAGTTCCCTTTTCTGACTGCAGCATAACCATTCGCCATTGCCATTGCCTCGTCATATCCTTCAGATATCAGTTTCTGGCTGTCAGTATAATAGGCCCATGTCTCACCATTAAATACAGGAATCGCATCACACACATATCCAATTCCTTTTACGTTTTCTATCTTGTTAAGAACCTTCTTCTTATTACCTTCCTTATCTATGAAATACCAGATATTATTTACAGTCTCTACAGGTGCAATTTCATTGATAAACGGACCCGCATATTTGTACTTGTAGTCTATCTCTCTTCGTCCTGTACTTCCTATATACCCCCATTCTGAACCATCGTCCCCTCTTTGTACCGCACATAAACCATTAGAAAAGCACGATACCTCAGAACCATATTCATTTCCAATCTCATACAACCACTTTATTTCTGAATATAATTTGTCCAACTCATCATTTTGTAAATTTTTCTTTTTATATTTTTCATATATCTTATATA
>ERZ1034949.900-NODE-900-length-16309-cov-7.787252_pt1 | contig 16309 bp, 15 predicted proteins | sample MGYA00520590_ERZ1034949 | MGnify/ENA primary metagenome ERZ1034949 (study PRJEB33766, sample SAMN09781752) | gut metagenome | biome: gut microbiome | host: Homo sapiens | place: Madagascar | study: EMG produced TPA metagenomics assembly of the PRJNA485056 data set...
TGACATGGCTTTCGTCCACAAAAAGCAGAAAATCCTCCGGGAAATAATCCAGCAGGGTCGTGGGCATGCTGCCCGGCGCACGGCCCGACAGCACCGCCGAGTAGTTTTCGATGCCCTTGCACATGCCCACCTCGTTGAGCATCTCAATGTCGTAATTGGTGCGCTGGGCAATGCGCTGGGCCTCGATGAGCTTGCCCTCTGCGGTGAACTGCTTCACCTGCGCGTCGCACTCGGCGCGGATCTTTTCCAGCGCGGCGGCCTTTTTCTCGGCGCTGACGATGTAGTGGCTGGCCGGGAAGATGGCCACATGCTTGACCACGTTCTGCTTGGTGCCGGTGAGGGGGTTGAACTCGGTGATGCGGTCGATCTCGTCCCCGAAGAACTCCACCCGGATGGCCAGCTCACTCATATAGGCCAGATAAATGTCCACCGTATCTCCGTGGACGCGGAACTTGTTGCGGACAAAATTTACGTCGTTCCGCTCATATTGCAGAGTCACCAGCTTTTTGCACAGCTCATCCCGCTCCATCTGCATGCCGGGCCGCAGACTGATGACCATGCTGCGGTAGTCAATGGGGTCGCCCAGTGAGTAGATGCAGGACACCGACGCCACGATGATCACATCCCGCCGTTCCGAAAGCGCCGCCGTAGCCGAGTGGCGCAGACGGTCGATCTCGTCGTTGATGGCGCTGTCCTTTTCAATATAGGTATCGGTGCTGGGGATGTAGGCCTCCGGCTGATAGTAATCGTAGTAGGAGACGAAATACTCCACCGCATTGTTGGGGAAAAACGAGCGGAACTCGGTGCACAGCTGGGCTGCCAGCGTTTTGTTGTGGGCCAGCACCAGCGTGGGCCGGTTGCACCGGGCGATGACGTTGGCCATGGTAAAAGTCTTGCCGCTGCCGGTAACGCCCAGCAGGGTCTGGCAGCGGTCGCCTCGCTGCACCCCTTCCACCAGTGTTTCAATGGCCTGGGGCTGGTCGCCGGTGGGCTGATACGAGGACACCAGTTCAAATTTTTCGTCTGCCACTGCAGCTCTCCTCTCCGGCTCTCCGCCGGGCGAAGAACCACAATTGGTTGTATCTTTCAATGTGATTATAGCACAGTAGTTTTATAATGTAAACAGGTATTCTGCACTCAGGGCCAGAAAAGTGTGCCGGTCTTGAAGTCGTAGATGGGCAGCCGCCCGGCATCCCGCATGGAGAAATACTCCGTATCGGTCAGGATGAAGTGATCCAGCAGGTGGATGCTCACCAGACCCAGCGCACGGGCGATGCTGCCAGTGGCCTCCATATCCTCCATGGAGGGCAGAGCCACTCCGTTGGGGTGATTGTGACAGAGCACTACAGCGTCGGTGCCGCCCTTGATGGCAGTGGCCACCACATCCTTCACGTCCAGGCTCACCCGGTCGGAGGTGCCCTCCCGTAGCCAGACCGCTGCTTTGATGTGGCGGCGGGTGCTCAGCGAGACCAGCATGGCGCGCTCGTAGTCAGACCAGGCAAATTTTTCCATCAGATAGCTGCCCAGCTGTTCCGTGGTCTTGAAGCAGCGCTTTCCGTCGGTGCGGCTGCGCCCGTAATACCGGCTGACCTGCGGCAGCATGTGCAACAGTCTTGCCGAGGTGGGGCCGATGCCCTCCACGGTGCATAGTTCTTCCTCACTGGCCTCCAGCACAGAGGCAAAGTCCCCGAACCGCTCCAGCAGATTGTACGCGATCTCGTTGGTATCCCTCTGAGCATTGGTCGTATACAGGATATATTCCAGCACTTCATGGTCGGCCAGACTGTCCAGCCCGTAGTTCTGCACCCGCTCCCGCATGCGCTGGCGGTGCCCCTGATGCCGTTTGTATTCTGCCATGGCGGTTCTCCTTTTCAGCGTTCTTTCTTTATAGTACCCATTTCCGGCACGGAACTCAAGCCCCCGGGCAAAATATTCAGGGCGGGATGCGTTGACTTGGCTGGTTTTGTGTATTAGTATAGTATCAGTTATTTTTTCTGAGAAGCAAGGAGTATTGCATGAAACAATATACCGCCACCACCAACGACGACGGCGTGCGCCTGTCGCGCTTTGTGCAGAGCGTGACCCGCGATTTTCCCACCAGCCTTTTGTACAAGAGTTTCCGCAACAAGCGGGTGAAGGTGAACGGCAAAAAGGCCGCGCCGGAGTACCGTCTGCAGGCCGGGGACCTGATCGAGCTGTACATCAACGATGAGTTTTTCCCGCCGGAGGGCGCAAAACCCGAGCCGAAGGCTGTGCCCAAAAAACAGCCGAAGCAGCCCAAAGTCACCGTGATTTATGAGGATGACAACATTGCCGTGCTGTACAAGCCCACCCACCTGCTGTGCCACAGCGACCGCACTGGTGACGCGAACCTTGTGGATGCCTTTACCCAGTATCTGGCCGAAAAAGGTGAATACGACCCCCACGGCGAAAACCGCTTCAAGCCCGGCATCTGCAACCGGCTGGACCGCGGCACCGAGGGGTTGGTGATTGCCGCCAAGAGCTACGCCGCCCTGCGGGACATGAACGAGATCATCCGCACCGACCTGCTCAAGAAGGAGTACTATACCATCACGGTGGGCATCCCCCAGAGCGGGCGTTTCACCGCATGGTGGGAGCACGACGAAAAGAACAACAAGGTGAGCATCCACGCCCATCAGGCGCAGGACGAACACCGCAAACAGATCATCACGGATGTGGATGTGCTGCGCACGGCCGGGCCCTTTGCACTGTGCAAGATCGGCCTGGTCACCGGCCGCACCCACCAGATCCGTGCCCATCTGGCCTATCTGGGCAAACCCGTGCTGGGCGACATCAAATACGGCAACCGCAAAATGAACGAGCGCACCGGCACAAAAACGCAGGCCCTGTGCGCCGTGCGCATCACCTTCCGGGAAATTCCGGAGGAAAACACCCTGCACTATCTTTCCGGCAAGGTCATCAAACTGAAGGACCCGCAGATCGTAAAGCAGTTTGACGCACTGGACAAAACCAAGCCGGACCCTGCCAAAGGAGAATGAATCATGGAGCTGAATGCCTATTTCAAAAGTCTCGTGGATCAGGATCGTGCCGCGGTCGTGATCTGCGACCTGGAACACACCATCCTCTATATGAACCCCGCCGCCATTGCCAGCTATGCAAAGCATGGCGGTGCTGCCCTGCTGGGCAAAAGCGTACTGACCTGCCACAATCCGCAGTCCCGCCAGACCATCCAGCGGGTCATCGACTGGTTTGCCGCCGACAAAAATCACAACCTTGTTTACACCTACCACAACGTCAAACAGAACAAGGACGTCTACATGGTCGCCCTGCGGGACGCCGACGGCACCCTGATCGGCTATTACGAAAAGCACGAATACCGCAGCCCGGAAACCATGAAGCTGTACGATATGGAGTGACCTCTCATGCAGAAAATTGACCTTGCCGTCTGGCCGCGGGCGGAGCTGTTCCGGTTTTTCTCGGCGGTGTCCCAGCCGTTTTACAGCGTCACCTTCCGAGTAGATGTGACCAATCTCCATGCTTACGCAAGGGCCCATGGCGTTTCCTTTTACTATGCACTGGGATATCTGGTGACCGATGCGGTCAACGCCGTGGAGAACTTCCGCTATACCATCCGCAGCGGGGAGGTCTGGCTGCTGGACGAGCGCGTGCCCAGCTTCACCGACCTGAAGCCCGGCAGCCAGCAGTTCCACATCGTCACGCTGCCGAAGGAGGGCGATCTGGACAGCTTCTGCCGCACCACCCGTGCCAAAAGCGAAGCCCAGCAGGCCTTTCTGGACCAGAGCGGAGAGTTGGACGATCTGATCTATTTTTCCTGTACACCGTGGTTCGACCTGACCGGCTGCACCAACGAGCGGGACTTTGATAAGGACGACAACATTCCCCGCATCACCTGGGGCAAATATGTCCCGGCAGATGGCCGTGAGACGCTGGGCATGTGCCTGGAAGTGAACCACCGTTTTGTGGACGGCTGGCATCTGGGGCAGTTTTACCAGCACCTGCAGCAGGCCATTGATGCACTGAAAATTTGATGCTCTATAAAAAAGCGGATGCTTCCCGTCAAGGGATGCATCCGCTTTTGGTTTGTCTCAGGCCTGCACCGCGTACTTTGCCCGGTGCTTTTTGAGGTAGTACCCAATGCCGATGGCATCGGCCAGTGCCCAGCCGATGGGCACACTGAGCCAGATGCCGGTGACGCCCAGCGGGGTCGCCGACAGCAGGTAGGCCAGCGCCACACGGGTGCCGAGCGATGCGATCGTGAGCACCACCGACATCTGGGGCTGATTGACGGCCCGGTAGTAGCCGTAGAGCAGGAACAGAATGCCGATGCCGAGATAGCACGCGCCCTCAATGTGCAGATAGTGCACACCGGCAGCAAGGATGGCGGTTTCCGCCGGGTCAATGAAAATGCCCATGAGCGGCGCTGCAAAGGCGCACACCAGCACACTGATGACGATGCAGAACGCCGCACTGCACAGCCCTGCACTGCGGATGCCCTTGCGGATGCGATCGGTCTGGCCCGCGCCGTAGTTCTGGGCCACATAGGTGGAAAAGGCATTGCCGAAGTCCTGCACCGGCATGTAGGCAAAGGAGTCGATCTTGACTGCCGCTGCAAAAGCCGCCATGATCACGGTGCCGAAGCTGTTGACCAGCCCCTGTACCATGAGGATGCCGAAATTCATGATGGACTGCTGCACGCTGGTCATCACCGAAAGGTTCAGGATGGTGGCAAGGTTCTGTTTGTCCCACCGGCAGTCCTCTTTTTTCGGGCAGAGCTGCGGGAACTTTTTCAGGGTGTACAGTCCGATGCCGATGCCGGACACGAACTGCGAGAAGGTGGTGGCGGCCGCGGCCCCCTGCACGCCCCAGTGCCACACCAGCACGCACACCAGGTCCAGGATCACATTGAGCACTGCCGACACAGCCAAGAACAGCAGCGGGACCACGGAGTTGCCGATGGCCCGCAGAAGGTTTGCAAAGTAGTTATACAAAAAGGTGGCCGTGATGCCCAGAAAAATGATGCGGAGATATTCCTTCATCAGGAGGATGAGTTCTTCCGGCACACGCAGTACCCACAGGATGCCATCCAGCCCCAGGTACACCAGCACATTGAGCGCCACCGCCATGCCCGCGATGAGCACGAAGGACTGGAACACGCTCTGCCGCATGCGGGCCTCTTCCCCGCTTCCGTACTGCATGGAGACGGCCGCGCCGCTGCCCATACACAGACCCATCAGGATGGAGGTGAGAAAGGTCATGAGGGTGTAGGACGAGCCCACCGCCGCCAGCGCATCCGCGCCGAGGAAGCGCCCCACCACCCAGGTATCGGCGATGTTGTACATCTGCTGCAGCAGATTGCCGAACATCAGCGGCAAAGCAAACAGCAGGATGCCCTTTGTAATGGGGCCTTTGGTAAGACTGCGCTGCATGGTTCTGCGATCCTCCTTTTTGTTGATCGTATAATGCGTCTGATGCGTCAAATAGGGTTGACAGCCGGGCCGGAAGTTTTTCCGAGAATGATCCGGCGGGTGGGTCCCTGCTGCCGCAGGCAGTAGGGCGGGCAATGGAATGGCCCGTTGCATTCGAGGAAAAAGCTCCCGGCGCACCCGTCGGTCAGCCCTGCACCGCAAACCGCTGCCGGTACTCCCGGGGCGTGCAGTGCTTGATCTCGCGGAAGGTCTTTGTAAAATAGCTCAGGTCGGTAAATCCGCACTCGGCCCCGATCTCGCCGGTGCGCAGGCGGGTGGTCAGCAGCAGCCCGGCGGCTTTTTCAATGCGGTACTGTTTCACATACTGGATGGGCGTGGTACCCAGCAGCTGCCGGAAACTGCGCAGGCAGGCGCTTTCGCTCAGCGCCACACTGTCCGCAATGCGTTCCACGGTCAGTTCCTCGGCATAGTGTTCCTCCACAAAACGCAGCATCTGTTTCATGCGCTGGGCCGCCACCTGCTCCTGCCGGGAGCTGCGGCACTCGCCCACCGGGCAGTGGGCCGCGAGGGTGTGCAGCGCCGCCGAAAGCAGATACCGAACCCGGTTCTCGTAGTCGTCCGGTTCTTCGTCCACAGCGTGCCAAGCCTCCCACAGCCGGGCCAGAACTTCCGCCTGCCAGGGCTCCCCCTTGCTCAGCAGAAAATAGGACGGTACACCGGGCTGCAGCAGCGGCCGGATGAGCTTTTGCCAGTAGATGGTGTCCATCCCGCCCACGAGCCGCGGGTGGAACACCCCGCTGCGCAGCGCTGAGGGACCTTCTGCCGCAAATTCCACTGCATGGAGCACGCCGGAGTTGATGAACACGCCCTCGCCTTCTGCCAGACAGATGCGCTTTTTGTCCACGCCCACGGTCACGGTGCCCTCGTAGGCGAGGATATACTCAAAATCCTCATGCCAGTGCCACGGCACCGAATAGCAGGTAAGCCGTTCTTCGTAGCACGCAATCGGGAACAGTGCGCTGCCGTGCTGCACCAGCTCCCGCCCCTGCGGTGTGGATGGGATGCCGCAATTCAATGCCAGAGCCATCTACGGGTTCCTTTCCGGGTTTTCAACATTGCCGGGCCCTCTGCGCCGGTTTTGTCATAAAAAACGACCGTTTTTCTTCTAACACCCTGTGACATTGTGTGATATTATGATAACAGCAACGCACAAGAGACATTGCAAGTATAGCATGCTTGTGGGAGGAACTCAAGCCTATGGTCTCGCTTCTTTTGCCCATCATTTACACTGCTTTTATCAGTCTGGGCCTGCCGGATTCCCTGCTGGGGTCGGCCTGGCCCACCATGTACCCGGAGCTGGGGGTCCCGGTGTCCTGCGCGGGTATCCTTTCCATGATCATCTCGCTGGGCACGATCCTTTCCAGCCTGCAGAGCGACCGGCTGACCCGGACCCTCGGCACCGGCAGGGTCACGGCCATCAGCGTGGGCATGACCGCCGCAGCGCTGTTCGGGTTTTCCATCTCCACACAGTTCTGGATGCTCTGCCTGTGGGCCATCCCCTACGGGCTGGGTGCCGGCAGCGTGGACGCAGCCCTGAACAACTACGTTGCCCTGCACTACAGAAGCCGCCATATGAGCTGGCTGCACTGCATGTGGGGCATCGGCACCATGGTGAGCCCCATGGTCATGGGCGCGGCGCTGACCCATGGAATGCACTGGACGGTCGGCTACCGGGCCATTGCCCTGTTCCAGGTCCTGCTCACCGTGGTGCTGGTGGTCAGCCTGCCCCTGTGGAAGGAGCGTCGCACGGAGAGCGGCACCGAAGAAACCGCCCCGCAGGCACTGAGCTTGCGGCAGGTGTTTGCCCTGCCGGGCGCCCGGGAAGTGATGCTCTGTTTCTTCTGCTACTGTGCTCTGGAAACCACCGCCGGGCTGTGGGCCAGCAGCTATCTGACCCTGAGCCGCGGAGTGGCTGCCGAGACTGCCGCCAGCTTTGCCAGCCTGTTCTATTTTGGCATCACCGCCGGACGAGCAGCCTGTGGTTTCATCACCATGAAATTCAACGACACCCAGATGATCCGCATGGGTCAGATCATTCTGGCCGTGGGCGTAGCTGCCCTGCTGATCCCCGGCCCGCAGGCCCTTGCACTGGCCGGTCTTGTGCTGGTGGGGCTGGGCTGCGCGCCCATCTACCCCAGCATCATCCACTCCACGCCGGACCACTTCGGGGCAGACAAGTCACAGGCTGTCATCGGCATCCAGATGGCCAGCGCCTATGTGGGCAACCTGACCATGCCGCCGCTGTTCGGCCTGCTGGCCAACAACATCACCCCGGCCCTGTTCCCCTTCTACCTGCTGGCGCTGCTGGTGCTCATGGTTTGCATGCACGAGCAGCTGGTGCGCAAGACCCGCCGCAGCTGATTTTTTGCCATTCTCCTTCTCGTATACAGCAAAAGGCTCCCTGTCCGGTTTCCCGGGCGGGGAGCCTGCTGTTTTCGGGCCAATTACAGGATGCGGCGGCTGATGGCATTGGCCACGGCAAACAGGTCGTCCTGTCCAATGAAGCCGAACTTTGCCTCGTGCTCATCCGCAAAGCACACGGTCAGCTGCGACTCCTGCAGCGGGTCACCGAAGCCGGCGGTCTGGATGCCGAAGTGCAGCACCTTGCGGTAGGGCAGTACGAAGATCTCCTGCCGGGTGCCGGTCACGCCCTGCATATCCACCAGAATGATGCGGTGAGTGGTAAAAACCACCTGATCCCGCACCGTCTTGTAGGCTCCCACAATGGTCTCGCCGTCCAGCAGCAGCTTCTGTGCATTTTTGCAGATGTCCTTTTCCGGAATGCGGACAAGGTTCTGCATGGGTTTGTCCCGAAATTCCATGGTCAACGCCCCTTTCTGTTTGCTTCATTGTAGCACGCGCCGCCCGGCTTTACAATACGCCCTCTCGCCTTTTGACACCGGATGTGATATACTGACACCCGGAAGAACGACATCAAATGGAAATGAGGCCCGACTTATGGAGATCATCATTCATCAGGCGATCCTGCATGTGCTGGACACCACGCTGGACGCCCCTGTGCTCAGCGGCAGCGGCATGGAAATGACCGCCGAAAAAACCGCCTACCTGCAAAACCACATCGAAAAGCTGCTGGCCAGCGACGAGATCCGCCAGTGCCGCCCACTGCCGGACTCCGCCTTCCGCAACGAGCTGGAACACAACGGCGACTTTGTGGACCTGTCCTGCCGCATTGCGGGGGTGCTGTTTGACTACATGCATGCCCACACCACCATCCCCGGGGCAGACCTTGCGGTGGTGGATTTCACCCGCGACGGCGAACCCTGGCTGGGCATCCTGAAGCTGAACTACAAGAACGGCTACACCCACTACACCGAGACGGTGGAGGGTGCCCCGGTCAACTCCATCATCCAGCAGCGGGCCTGCCTGCCCACCCAGAGCGGCAAGGTGGAGGAGGGCGCTCTGGTCAACCTGACCGACTATTCCATGCGCCTGATGGAAAAGAAGTACGACATCGACGGCCACAAGGAGTTTTATCTCTCCACAGTGGTGTTCCAGTACACCACCGCCCAGCCGGAAAAGAAAAAGCTGCAGGCCATTCAGGAGGCCGCCGTGCAGGCCGTGCAGGAAAACTACACCGACCAGCCCCATGTGGAAGCACAGGTAGCCATGATGATCGCCAATCAGGCCGCCGACAACGACAATCAGGTGTCGGTGGAGCAGGTGCGCCGCCAGCTGGAAGAGGACTATCCGCTGGCCGCCGTGCCCTTCGATGACTATGTGGAGAAGAGCGATGTGCTGGACTACGCCCAGCAGCCGGTGACGGTGACCCCCGCCCGCATCCGCCGCATGGAGAGCCGCAGCATCCACACCGCCAACGGCATCGAGGTGAAGATCCCCACCGAGCTGTTGAACGAAGAATCCGAGGTGGAATTCCTGCACGACGCCGATGGCAGCGTGTCGCTGCTGATCAAAAATGTGATCCTGTAATTTTATCGGTCAGACCCCGTGTTCCCTCTTGCGGAGCGCGGGGTTTTGTGCTATACCTGTTTTGTATTTATCGTTAGATGCAACGCAGAAGGAGGAACCCGCAATGGAACTCGCACAGATCACGGCCGGTCAGGTCGTCATGTTGTTTCTGCTCATGGGCACCGGCATCGCCGCTGTGAAAACCGGCGTGCTCAAACCGGAGGGCAAGCAGACCCTTTCCAACCTGCTGGTCTATCTGGTGGTGCCCGCCATGATCGTGAACTCCTACCGTATGGAGTTCAGTATGGAAATTCTGCACAACCTGCTGGCCGCCTTTGGGATGAGCCTGCTGGCCCTGCTCATCGGTACCGGCATCACGCTGGCCCTCACCGCCCGCCGCAAGGACAGCCGTACCCCCATCTTCCGGTTCGCCTGCATTTTTTCCAATGCGGCGTACATGGGTTTTCCGCTCATCTCGGCGCTGTTCGGGTCCGAGGGTCTGCTCTATGCCAGCGCCTATGTGACCGTGTTCAACATTCTGCTGTGGACCATGGGCTACGGCTTTGTGAGCGGGAGTTCCGACCCCAAAGAGGTCCTGCACAGCCTGCTGCACACACCGGTGCTGTACGCCATGGTGATCGGCCTTTGCATCTACCTGCTGCAGATCCCGGTGCCGCAGCTCATCGCCCAGCCGCTGGAGCTGATGGCCAACATGACCACACCCCTTTCCATGGTCATCACCGGCATGCTCCTTGCCGCCGGGGACCTGGGCTGCATCGTGCGCAGCAAGCCGGTGTGGAAGCTGGCCGCCGTGCGCATGCTGCTGATTCCCGCCGTCTGCCTGGCGGTGTTCGGGCTGCTGGGCTTCCGCAGCATGACCGCACAGGTCGTTCTGCTGCTGGAGTGCTGTCCGTCGGCCGCCATCACCTCGGTGTTTGCGGTGCAGTTTGGCCACGACGAGAGCTTTGCCGCCGGCAGCGTGGTCCTGACCACCCTGCTCAGCATCGTGGCGCTGCCGCTGTGCGCACTGGTGGTCACCCTGCTATAACATTTTCCTCTCCTGCATTTTTGTGCGGAGCAGCTTCCGGGCTGCCCCGCATTTTTTATGCGTTGCTCCGGCAGACGCAAATCTCCATTTGCATCGATTTGGTTGTTTTTGCCCGCTTCCGGAGGGTTTGTGGGCAGTTTTGCCAATCGTTTTTCATTTTGCAATGGAATTTTATTTCATCCGTGCGTTTCTGCGCCGGATGCAGCCCGGTGACCTCTGCAACTTTTTATCGAGATGCAACAATAACACATGGTTTTTTGCATTCAGATTTACTATTATAGAACCAGACAGGTGCCCCGCTTTTTGCTGCGGGCACAGCACCGCTTATCCCGTGACCATCACAAGAGGAGGATTTCTCATGATGAAGCCCATTTCCACCTGGAAACAAGAGCTGACCGGCGGCGCACACGCTGCGCGTCTTGCCTCGCTCTACTGCTGCACCCCGGAACAGACCCCCGCACAGGCTGCCCGCTACGAGGCAGTGCTAAACGGACTGGAAGCCACCTTTGGCACCCACGCTGAGGCTGGCTTATACAGTGCCCCCGGCCGCACCGAGATCGGCGGCAATCATACCGACCACCAGCACGGCCGCGTGCTGGCCGGCAGCGTGAACATTGACATGATCGCTGCTGCCGCCCCCAACAGCCTGAACCAGCTGCGGGTACAGAGCGAGGGCTATGATCTGTGCGTCATCGACCTGGCTGACCTTGCTGCCCGAAAGGAGGAAGAAAACACCACCATGTCCCTGCTGCGCGGCGAGTGTGAAGCGTTCCGCCAGCGGGGTGCAGCCCTCTCCGGTCTGGACGTATACGTTGCTTCCAACGTGCCCAAGGGCAGCGGCGTTTCGTCCTCGGCCGCCTTTGAGGTGCTGATCGGCGTGATCCTGAACGACTGCTTCATGACCAAAAAGGTCTCCCCCATCGAGATCGCACAGATCGGCCAGTGGGCGGAGAATGTCTACTTTGGCAAGCCCTGCGGTCTGATGGACCAGATGGCTTCCAGCGTGGGCAACATCATCACCATCGACTTTGCAGACCCCGCCCACCCGGATGTGGAACCGGTGCAGGTGGACTTTTCCAAGGCAGGCCTGGCCCTGTGCATCCTGGATTCCTGTGCCGACCATGCCGACCTGACCGACGAGTACGCCGCCGTGCCCGCCGAGTGCCGCGCCGTGGCTGCCGTGTGCGGCGGTGAAGTGCTGCGGGACGTGCCCTTTGACACCTTCCTCGCAAAGCTCCCGGAGTGCCGCAGACAGTGCGGCGACCGCGCCGTGCTGCGCGCCTTCCACTTCTATGCCGACAACGACCGGGTGCCCCAGCAGGTGGCTGCCCTGCGCGGCGGTGACTTTGACGCCTTCCTGCAGCTGGTCACCGCTTCCGGCGACAGCAGCTGGGAGTACCTGCAGAACGTGATCCCCGCCGGGTACAAAGAGCATCAGGAAATGGGCGTGACCATTGCGGCCGCCAAGCATTACCTGCAGGGCAAGGGTGCTGTGCGTGTGCACGGCGGCGGCTTTGCCGGTACGGCACAGGCCTTTGTGCCGGTGGACATGCTGGCCGACTTCAAAGCACAGATGGAGGCCATCCTTGGTGAGGGCCGCTGCCATGTGCTGAGCATCCGTCCAGAAGGAGGCGCTGTGCTGTGATCTCCACTGCCATTCAGCAGCTCGTCAACTATGGTCTGGACACCGGTCTGATCCTGCCCGATGACGAGATCTATATCCGCAACCAGCTGCTCATGACCATGCAGCTGGACGACTTTACCGCCCCCGAGGGTGAGGTGTGCTACACCGACCTGGAAAGCATCCTGAAAACGCTGGTGGACGATGCCGTGGCCCGCGGCGTGTGTGCCGACAACAGCACCGCACGCGACCTGTTCGACACCAAACTCATGGGTGTGCTGACGCCGCGTCCCAGCATTGTGCGCGCCAACTTTGAGGAGCGCTACGAGAACGAGGGCCCGCAGGCCGCCACCGACTGGTTCTATAAATTCAGCCAGGACACCGACTACATCCGCCGCTACCGCATCAAGCGTGATTTGAAGTGGGTCACCAAGACGGCCTACGGCGATCTGGATATCACCATCAACCTTTCCAAACCGGAAAAAGACCCCAAGGCCATTGCCGCCGCAAAGCTGGCCCCCCAGAGTGCTTATCCCAAGTGCCAGCTCTGCGCCGAGAACGAGGGCTATGCGGGCCGCATGAACCACCCTGCCCGCGAAAACCACCGCATCATCCCGCTGACCATCAACGACAGCGCATGGAATCTGCAGTACAGCCCCTACGTCTACTACAACGAGCACTGCATCGTGTTCAACAGCCAGCACACCCCCATGAAGATCGAGCGGGCCACCTTCCGCAAACTGCTGGACTTCGTGGGCCTGTTCCCCCACTACTTCGTGGGCAGCAACGCTGACCTGCCCATCGTGGGCGGCAGCATCCTGAGCCACGACCACTTCCAGGGCGGCCACTATGAATTTGCCATGGCCAAGGCCCCCATCGAAAAGGCATGGGTGTTCCCCGGCTTTGAGGACGTGGAGGCCGGCATCGTGCACTGGCCCATGAGCTGCATCCGCCTGACCTGCGAGGATGATGAGCGTCTGGTAGAGCTGGCCGACAAGATCCTGACCGTCTGGCGCGGCTACACGGATGAGAGCTGCTTCCTCTTTTCCGAGACCGACGGCGAACCCCACAACACCATTACCCCCATTGCCCGCATGCGGGATGGCAAATACCAGCTGGACCTGGTGCTGCGGAACAACATCACCACGCCGGAACACCCGCTGGGCGTGTTCCACCCCCATGCCAAGCTGCACCACATCAAAAAGGAGAACATCGGCCTTATCGAGGTCATGGGTCTGGCCGTGCTGCCCAGCCGCCTGAAGCAGGAGCTGTTTGATCTGGCAGACGTACTGGTGGCCCGCACCCCCGTCAGCGAGTACCCCGAAACGCTGCAGAAGCACGCGGAGTGGGCACAGGACATTCTGGCCCGTCACCCGGAGCTGAACGGCGACACCGTGCACCTCATCCTGCAGGATGAGGTGGGCCAGGTGTTCGCACAGGTGCTGGCCGATGCCGGTGTGTACAAGCTGGACGAAGCCGGTCGTGCCGGGTTCGTGCGGTTCCTTGCCAGCGTAAAATAACCTCAAAACATCACAGGCCCCGCCGCAGATCTCATCGGCGGGGCCTTGCCATACAAGGAGGAAACGTTTATGCCTTATACTCTGGAAGTCTGCGTGGACAGCACGGCCAGTGCTCTGGCCGCAAAGCGCGGCGGAGCCGACCGACTGGAACTGTGTGCCGACCTGGTGATCGGCGGCACCACCCCCAGCCTTGCCCTGCTGCGGCAGGTCAAAGCCGAGACCGGACTGCCGGTGCGGGCACTGCTGCGTCCCCGCTTTGGTGATTTCTGCTACGACCACTATGAGCTGGCCCAGATGGAGCAGTCGGCCGCAGAGCTGGTGGAAGCCGGGGCGGACGGCATCGTCACCGGCGTGCTCACCCCGGACGGCGTACTGGATGTGGACGCCCTGCGTCCCATCTACGCTGCTGCCCGCCGGGCGGCAGCAGCTGCAGGCCGTTCCGTTGCCTGCACCCTGCACCGTGCCTTTGACGTCTGCCGGAACCCCTTTGCCGCGCTGGCCGCCGCAAAGGAACTGGGCCTTGCCACCATCCTTACCAGCGGGCAGGCCGCCAGTGCGCCGCAGGGAGCTGAGCTGCTGCGCCAGCTGGTGGAAGCCGCCGGGAGCGATGTGGAAATTCTGGTGGGTGCCGGCGTCTCCGCGGGCAATCTCCCGGCGCTGGCCGCCCAGACCGGTGCCCGGGCGTTCCACCTCTCCGGCAAGCAGGTGCTGGACAGCCGCATGACCTTCCGCCGGGAAGGCGTGCCTATGGGCCTGCCGGGCTTTTCGGAGTTTGAACTGTGGCAGACCAGCGAAACCAATATCCGTGCCGCGCGTAAAGCGCTGGATGCCCTGTAAAAATCGCCCTCACGCAAAAACGGCCTCTCCTTTCGGAGAGGCCGTTTCTCGTTACAATGCCGGTGCTTCGTTGTCCTCATAACCGACCATCAGGCCGCCGAACTCTGCATAATAGCTGCACAGGCCGCCGCAAGCGCCTACCTCTACCTGGGCCCCAGGGAATACAGCCTTTATCATGTGCTTCAGCCGCTCGGCAGCAGCAGCGTTGCAGCAGTGGTCGATGCGGACTCTGCCATTGGTAAAGCCCCGGGCCTTCATTTCCAGCACCATCCGTTCCAGGGCACCGTGCTCGCCCCGGGTCTTGCACAGGACATCCAGTTCGCCGCTCTCGCTGGCCCGGCCAATGACTCGGATGCCCAGCATACGGGCCACAGCAGCCACAGCAGGCTTTACACGGCCGTTGCGGGCCAGGTTGGCCAGGGATTCCAGGGCAAACAGCAGATGGGTGTGCTGCTGGTAGGCCTGGATCTTCTCACATACAGTATCAAAAGGAGTATCGGCCTTGATCAGGGCAGCCAGACGCTCTGCCAGCAGCCGGGATTCTGCACCGGTGGACAGGCTGTCCAGCACAAACACCCGGGCCCCGGTGTGGACCTGGCAATATTCCTCGCCGGCCAGCCGGGCGGCATTGCAGCTGCCGGACAGGGTGCCGGTAATGGTCACAACGTATACTTCATCGGCCCCCTCGTAGGCGGCCAACCAGTCTGCCACATTGGGGCAGGAGGTGCTGGTGCGGCCCTTATAGGTCCGCAGCATTTCTGCCAGGGCAGGGGCGTCCAGCGCAGCGGTGTCCAGATACTCCTGGTCATCGGTCAGGATCTTCAGCGGCACACAGGCAAACTCCACCCCGGGAAGGGTGTACAGGTTGGCAGAGGAATCCACAACGATCTTGGTTTTCATAACAGACATCTCCCTGTTTTATAGTGGCCCAGCAAATACCGCTGGGGATCTTTTTCGGTTCATCGGAGACATCATATCAGTTTTTCAAAACCCTGTCAAGGCATTTTGCAAATTCTTAAAAAAGTTTTTGATTTCCTGTTGACCCGTTTTCCAGTTTGTGGTATCCTACCAAATGTAAGACCCGAAACTCCAAGGAGGTGCCCCCATGAACGCCGAAACCAAACGCCGTGTCACAGCCTGCGCTGTGGGCTTTGCCCTGCCCCGTTACGCTGACCTGCCCCAGGTAGGGCTGTACCTGGACCAGACGGTCCAGTACGTCAACGGCTGCTTCCGCACCTTTTACGGCGTGGAGCTGACCCCCTCCATGGTAAGCAACTATGTAAAAAAGGGCATCCTGAGCCACCCGGTCAAAAAGAAGTACACCCGGGAGCAGATCGCTTCGCTGATGTATATCGTGGTTTCCAAGACCGTGCTGTCCATGGAGAACATCGACACCCTGTTCCGGATGCAGCGGGCCCACTACTCAGCCCGGGACGCTTATGATACCTTCTGCAAGGAGCTGGAGCAGTGCCTGCCTTTTGTGTTTGGCTGCAGCAGCACCCTGCCGGAGCCCTCCCCTGACGCCACCGACGAGCGGCTGCTGTTACGCAGCACCATCCTTTCGGCTGCCAACAAGATGTATCTGGACTGCTGCTTTGACGCTTTGCGGCAAGAGCAGGCCCTGTGGGAGGATATTCTGCCGGACTTGGCATAACAACAAAAAAAGACCGTGCTCTCCTTTCCGGAAAGCACGGTCTTTTGTATTTTTTGCAGATTCAGGCAGATCAGGTGTCCTGCAGCTCGCCGCGGCTGGCAGCCTTGAGGTAGGCAAAGATGAAGCCATCCAGGTCGCCGTCCATCACGGCGTCCACATTGCCGGTCTCGTAGTTGGTGCGGTGATCCTTGACCATGGTGTAGGGCATGAACA
>ERZ1034949.902-NODE-902-length-16301-cov-14.060015_pt1 | contig 16301 bp, 11 predicted proteins | sample MGYA00520590_ERZ1034949 | MGnify/ENA primary metagenome ERZ1034949 (study PRJEB33766, sample SAMN09781752) | gut metagenome | biome: gut microbiome | host: Homo sapiens | place: Madagascar | study: EMG produced TPA metagenomics assembly of the PRJNA485056 data...
ATTATATTTTTGTCAATATTTTTATACAAAAAAACGCCCATCAACGGGCGCTTATAAAATAAAACTTTGATAATTAAATATCCAAAGCCTTACGATATGTGTCGACAACTAATTCCTGTTCGTCACGGTCGGCAGCATTCATTTTGCGTAATTTTAAAACCGTGCGCATAGCTTTGATATCAAAGCCTGCTGATTTTGCTTCGGCAAAAATATCACGAATATCGCTCTGAATGCCTTTCTTTTCTTCTTCCAGACGCTCAATCCTTTCAATCAGCGAACGCAAACGCTCAACGGCAACTCCGCCTACTTCTGCTGTTACATTTTCTTCAGCCATTGTTTTTCTCCTTCAAAATATTTTTCTTCTGTAGAGGTTGTAGCAAACAAAATTTATTTTGACAAGTGTAATTTTTATATGAAAATTATCTTTAAACTAATAAGTTTTTAACTTATATGTGTGTATAGTTATTGCAAAATTTAATATTGTGAGGAAAAAAATAATGCCTATTGATACACATACAAAAATTTTAGCTACTGTCGGTCCGGCAACAGCTTCAGAAGAAATGTTGGAAAAATTGGTGCAGTCAGGAGTTGATGCTTTCCGCTTTAACTTTAGTCATGGCACGCACGAAGAACATGCCGAACGATATCAGACCGTTCGCAGATTGGCCAAAAAATATAATCGCCATCTGACTGTGATTGCTGATATGCAAGGTCCTAAACTGCGCGTCGGCACTTTTAAAACCGATAAAGTTCTGCTCAAAAACGGCAGTACATTTGTTTTAGATATGGATGAAAAACCCGGAGATGAAACTCGTGTTATGCTGCCGCATAAAGAAATTTTTGAGGCCGTAAAAGCAGGGGATATGCTGTTGTTGAACGATGGTAATATTGAACTGAAGGTTATTAAAAAAGATGGCTACAGAATGGAAACCGAAGTTGTTGTCGGCGGATATTTGTCGGCGCATAAAGGTGTTAATCTGCCAAATGTAAAATTGCCTATTTCTGCTATTACTGAAAAAGATAAAATAGATTTGCAATTTGCTCTTTCATTGGGAGTGGATTGGATTTGTCTTTCTTTTGTGCAGAGCGTGGAAGATGTTCGTATGGCTCGTAAGCTGATTGACGGTAAAGCCTGGATTATCTCTAAGTTGGAAAAACCTAGCGCTATTACCGAGTTGGATGATATTATAAAAGAATCCGACGGTATTATGGTCGCTCGCGGTGATTTGGGAGTAGAATGTCCGATTCAGACGGTTCCGGTTTTGCAAAAACGTATTGTCAAAACATGCCGTAAATATGCTCGTCCGGTGATTGTGGCTACACAGATGCTGGAATCCATGATAAACAATCCGACTCCGACCAGAGCCGAAGTTTCTGATGTGGCAACTGCTGTGTATGATGGCGCAGATGCGGTTATGCTTTCTGCTGAAACCGCAACCGGCAGTTATCCTGCAGAAACCGTATCTATGATGCATCACATAATCAATCAGGTAGAAAACGACCGCTCTTATTATTCATTTATTCAGCGTGATAAAGATTTGTCAGGCTGTGAAGATATGGCTGATGCAATTACTTATGCCGCCAGCGAAATGTCGGATGTTTTGCCGAATGTGGCTGCTGTTGTAACATATACAGCTTCAGGATTTACTACTTTGTCTATGGCGCGTGAGCGTCCTGATTTGCCTATTTTGGCGGTTACCATGTCTTTGGAAGTGGCGCGCCGTATGGGAATCGTATGGGGAGTAAAAAGCGTGGTCAACCAAGAAGTCTTTCAAAACTTTGACCGTATGGAACAAACTGCCGTCAAAGTTGCTAAAGAAAGCAATATCGGCAAAACCGGAGACTATCTGATTATAACAGCCGGATATCCGATTGGACAAAGAGGTATGACTAATTTGATACATACTGTTCAAATATAAAAAAATACGGCTGTTGCTTTTGGTCTTGTTTTTTAAGACGGATTATGCCCGTTTGCGCTGTCTAAGCAGCGCAGACAGGTATTGTTTATTATAAGACCTCAGGCAAAAGTTTATTTACGGCAAAGTGATTTTTAAGATATGAAGAAGGCAAAAAATTTGTTGACTCAATTTTTTATGCGATATACTATGAACACACAAAACAGGAGTGTCATCAATGGGGTTGCGCTTTGCTGACTTAACATATTCCGACAAAGAGCTGGAACAAGATGCCATACGCTATCTAAAAGAACAGGTGTATGAACCATCTTATGCGGATAAAGTCAAAGCTTTTATAGCTGAAGATGTTGCTGATTTTAAGCGTAATTTTGATGACGAAGAAAATATTTTCCTGAATTTGTTTTATGATGAATATCGCAGCGGTTATGTACCGATTGACGATAATAAAATTTCTAATACGAATTTCCAAAAATTAACGGCAACGCTTGATAGCGTTATGCAACGCTACGATGTGCCGGATGATGATATAGAACATTATGCATTTATGCTGGATGCCGAATTTAGAAAAAATGCGTTTTGTTCTCATATGGAACCCTATTTTGCAGAGTTTGATGCCGTGTTTGCCACGGTTATGGTCGGATATTCACGCAATCCGCTGTTTTCTATATATTCGTTGGCTCGTGAGTGGTGTATGGCAATGCATCTTAAAAAAATGCATCCTTCAATGTTTAGACGTTTCGGTTATCATTATCAATGTATCAACTATCAATTTACAGGCGAAGAACGTTTGCGCCGTTTAGTCGATTTTAAGGATAAATATCAGCATACATTTAAAAATATAGGCATTCTGCGAGCCATACACTCTAGTGTGTTTGCCTATGCTTATATTTATTTGAAAGCGGTGCAGACAAAAGAAGTGATTACCGCCGAAAATTTTATTATGGATAGTTCTTCTTCTAAAGTCACGCTGCTTTTGCAAGGCGAATCTATTACAAATTTTGATTTTCCGGTGACAAAATATGTGCTGGAAAAACTAAAATCTGGAATGTATGAAGATTTTTTGACAGAAGATAATACAATAAACTGGAACGCTTTGTATATTTATACATTTAACGCCATTAAAGAAGCTGGATTTGAAGGTGTTCATTTCTTTGGCTTTGACAGTATTGAAGCTAAAACAATGCGCTCTTTTTGGAACAAAAGCTCAAGTATGCAAAGTATGTTGAAAATTTTGCGTAAATTGGCGCTTGAAAATAATAATCCGGTGTTTAATCGTTTGATAGAAGGATGTGAATATCGTTTGGGACGTCCGGATAAAGTTAAAGAAAAAATGGAACAATTTATTGAAGATACCCGTCGGATTATGGCCGCTCGCTCTTATGAACTGACAAAGCCGCGTACTATGGCTCAGGAACTTATATCTGCCTTTCCATCCGTGTTTTTAGTGTATTTTCAATGGCATCATAATTTTAGAAACATTTATCCTAAATTTCCGGAGCGCGAAGCAAATAAAAAATATGAGATGCAAAATAAACTAAAACAAAATACTCAACTTAAAGAACTTGCCGTAAAGCAGGCTAATAAGTGGAAGCCTGTGCAGGAAAACGGAATTAAAAATATGGTGAAAACTGACGATGCTGAAAATAAACTGCGGGCTATTTTGGAAAATAAGCAGCGTACTATGGCCGAAATGTCGCAAGAAAAGCAGCGTGAACAGCAACAGTCCGTTAATGCCGACAAAGCTTTGCGCACAGCCGAGATGCTACGCCGGATGAATCAAAATTCTTGATAATTTATTTGGTATAAAATATCTTTTGAACCTGTATTTATTTTTTTAAGCCACGGATAAAGATTTTTTCCGGTTATGATTTTGCCATAGAATTTATCAATGTTTTGTTCAGGATAGATGTAGTATTCTGAGCCATAGCAGCTGCTGTAAGGCAGAAAAATATATTTAACCAGATGTTTTTGCAGTAGTTCTTTTATTTCTGCTTCGTTGCCGGAAAAGAATATTTTATGATTATCGGCAATGCCGGCTGAAGCAGAATGATAGGGAATGCCAATGGTTTTGATGTTGCGGTCAAAAATGAGCTGCGGAGCAATGTATATATCGGTTAAAACAATATCGTTTTGCGGAACTTCAGAAGATTTTACCGGATGCAGAGGCTCATATTTGAATGAGGCCAATAAAAACAGAGCTATACAAATGTAGCTGAAAGCAAGTTGTTTATCTGTTTGAGAAGGCGTTGCATTAGTGAACAGTTTGTTGATAAAAATAATATTTAAATAAACCAAAATGCATAGTTCATAGGGAATAAATCGCATGACGAAAAGCAGCGGAACAAGAAAAAATCCGAATAAAAAGACTAAATTCAATTCAATAATTTGTTTTTTTTGCGGTTTATAAAATAAAATAAGCAACACAAGGATTGTCTCAAAAATAATCATTTCCAGCAGATAAGTAAAGTGCCACAGCGGTTCCATTTCTGTTATATAAGGTAAAAAATATAGTTTGATGTTTTCATCATAAACGGGTGCAAAAATAGTCGATGTTCCGAAAATAAGGCAGAGTAAAACGGCAGAAAAGAGTGCATTGGCGATAAGACCATAAACTTTAGCCGATGCCGATTTGATATTTAACAAAGATAGTAGTTTGAATGACAGATAAATGAATAATGTTAAAACGGCATGAATGGCTGAAAGTCGTGTGTTTTCAAATGCAAAATAACCTGCATACGGAGGATTTAGCAAAAAAGCCGCGGTTGTGGCGAGAAAAAGTCCTAAACAATAAGTCTTTATTGCTGTCAGAGATATTTTATTTGTCAGCCAGTTCAGACTCAGCAATCCCAAAATGGCAGCAATTATGATAAAACCTTCAATAGCGGAGGAAATCCAAATTCCACAGCCTGCTAATATTCCGGCAAAAAATAAAATTTTTAGACGTTCTTTTGCAAGGTTTTGGAGGACAGCGCTTATGTTGTAAGCAAAAAATAAAAATATAACCGAATGGTGGTCGGGACGTGTAAAGTCAAAAACAGTATCAAATTTTGCTAAAAACGCTAAAGAAAGTACAAGACCAAAAAACAGAGTTTTAAAATTTGGCTTTATATAGGGACTTAATCCCCAAAAAATTACCGTTAAGCTTAAATATAAACATAGCGGAGACAAAATCATTCCGCTGTAAAAGATGGCATTTTTAAGAGAGAAAAATGGTATGAACGGCAAGGATAGCGTCGCCCAAATTAGGTCTAACAGGCGGGTAAAATGCAATATTTCACCTGAAGGATAGTTTCCAAAAGGATAAATTTGTTCAAACCACTCAAAATTTTGCAACCAATAGAGCAGGCGTGCAGCATGAGTATAGCAATCGGTATCAATATAAAACAAACGTCGGAATTGCAGATAAGTAAAAAATATGTCGCCGCAAACGTAAAGTGATGTAATCACAAAAATCCATAAATAAAAGCGGTTGGTAAAGCTATTGATAATTTTGGATGAGACTTTATTCATAAACTTAAACTTTTTAAAAGTTGCGGCAGTAATTCAACAGTTGATTTTGCTGCATTTTTCCAGAAGCCGGAATATTGCTGTTCAGAAAACGGATGTCCCGGAATGTCGCTGATTTGACGCAGACAGAGCAGGGGTTTGTTATATATATGGCAGGTTTGAGCAATGGCGGCGCTTTCCATATCCACAGCCAAAGCAGTTGGAAAATGCCGGCTGATAGAGGCCAACTCATCAGACTGAGTGATGAATTTATCGCCGCAGCAAATAAGTCCTTGTTGATAGTCAGAAAGCTTGCAGCATAGCTCCGCAGCCGAGTGATATTGTACCGGAAACTCTTGTATTTGCCCATAAGCATTTGGTTCACCGCACCACACATCATGATAAACTATGTCTGAGCCGATGATGTATTCGCCGATATGCAATTTGTTGCAGAGACCGCCGGAAATACCGATATTCAATATAAAATCAGGGGCAAAAGTTTCAATCAAATCGGCCGTGCAAAGAGCGGCGTTGACTTTGCCGATGCCCGAAACAACGGCAAAAAGCTCGCAATTTTCTAAAATTCCATGATAAAAAATATGATTTTTACCTTTTTCTTTAGTAAAATTTGATACAGCTGCCGCAAAAAGTTCTAATTCTTTATTCATGGCAAAAATAATGCCGATTTTTTTCATGGTATATGCTCCTCTTTTACTCAAAATAACAGGCGGCGGTAAAATTGGCAATATAAAAACTTGACAATACACAAGGCTTGTGTTTAATGTATGCTATGTGGGAATGACAACCACAATGTGGATTTATACCAACTTGTCCAGCAGTCAAATGGACTAAAAAGGAGAAAATGTATGTTAAAGACAGCAGAAGCGGTGTCTTTGGGACACCCTGATAAAACAGCAGATTATATTTCAAGCTATATATTGGACAGATGTTTGGAACAAGACAAGTCTGTGCGTTATGGCGTGGAAGTTATGATAAAAAATCAGACAGTTGTTTTGGGCGGAGAAATCAGCGGCAAAATTTCGTTTGAATTTATGGAAAAACATGTGCGTCAGGCTGTGAGTGAAATAGGCTATGATGCTCGCTATGCCAAAATTTGGGGCGATGAGGCTCTAAACGCTGATAAACTACGGGTGTTGGATTTAATCAGCTGTCAGTCAGCCGAGATTGCGCAGGGCGTTGAAAAAGATGGCTGGGGAGACCAGGGCGTGTTTGTCGGCTATGCCTGTCAAGGAAAAGACAATATTCCGGCTGAATTATGTCTGGCGCGGAGCCTATGTAAGGCTTTGTATGAAAAAGCTCGTTTGAGCGATAACTTGGGTTTGGATATTAAAACGCAAATTACTATGGACGGAGATAAAATAAAAACTGCAGTTGTGGCAATTCCAATGAAAAAAACAGAAGATTTGCGTCCGTTTATTGCCGAAACTTTGAAACAAGAACCGGAAAAACTTATAGTGAATGGAACAGGGTGCTACACCTGTCATTCCAGCGTGGCGGATTGCGGCGTTACAGGGCGTAAACTGGCGTGTGATTTTTATGAGACGGCAAGTCCGATTGGAGGCGGTTCTCCGTGGACCAAAGACGCCAGCAAAGCTGATTTAACGCTTAATTTATATGCGCGTCGTCTGGCGGTGGAAAATCTGCAAGACAATGACGAGGCATGGGTATATCTTTCAGCCTGTATTGGACGTTCGGAGCTGCCTAGCGCGGTTTTGAAAACTCGCAAAGGCGATAAATTTGCTGAACAATCTTTGGTTGTTGAAAGTCGCCCTTCTGTTTTAATCGAGCGTTTTGGTTTGAATAAGCCGATATTTGCAAAACTTTGCCGTGAGGGTTTGATTTAAAGGCGCTTGACAAGCAGAAATGATTGCCTTATTTTGTCCTCAAGTTTTTAATTTGAGGACATTTTTTTTATGATGAAACAAGAATTATTGGCTCCGGCCGGCGATATTGAAGCCGGATATGCCGCTCTATATTATGGAGCTGATGCTGTTTATTTGGGATTGCCCAAGTTTTCGGCGCGGGCGACCGCTACAAACTTTGACGAACCTTCACTTAATGAGTTTACGGCCTATGCACACCACCTGAAACGTAAGGTTTATGCGGCAATTAACACGGTGTTGCAAGAAGACGAATTGCCGGATTTATTGCAAATGCTGGATATGTGCGTGCGCTGTCGGATTGATGGTGTGATTTTGCAAGATTTGGGTGTGGCTCGGGTTATGCAGGAAAAATATCCGCAGATTGAACGGCATGCCAGCACACAAATGGCGGTGCATAATAAAGAAGGCGCATTGTTTTTGCAAAAAATGGGTTTTAAGCGCGTTGTTTTGGCGCGTGAGCTGACTTTGGCGGAAATTAAAGAAATCGCTGCTATTCCAAACTTGGAAACCGAAGCCTTTATTCATGGTGCATTGTGCTATTCTTACAGCGGATTGTGCCAGTTTTCGGCTATGGAATACGGTCGTAGCGCCAATCGAGGCAAGTGCTTGTATCCGTGCCGAGCTTGCTTCAAAAGCGGCGGAAAAGAAGCGCACTATTTTTCTATGAAAGATATGGCTTTGCAAGAAAAAGTGCTGCAAATGCCGGTAACTTCACTCAAAATTGAGGGGCGTAAAAAATCCGCGCTGTATGTGGCGGCGGTAACTGATTATTATCGGCGGATTTTAGATGGAAAAGGCGCAGATGCCGAGCGTGAAGAACGGATTAAGCAAATTTTCTCCCGTCCGTGGTGTCAATTCCATTTTGAGGGCAAAAATAAAGATATTATAGACCGTAATTTTGTTGGGCACAGAGGCTTGCCGGTTGGTGAAGTAGAACAAAGCGGACACGGCTGGCTGCGCTTTAAGACAACGCATAAAATCGCACGTCATGACGGTTTGCAGATTGATATTCCGAGTATGGAAAAGCCGTTTGGTTTTTCGGTGCAGAAAATGCGTGTCAATAAGCAAAATGTGTTTGAGGCCAAATCTGGTGCGGTGGTAGAAATTGAATTGCCACGCCAATGCCCACAGCTATCTAAAGGTTGGAAGGTTTATTTAGCCTCGGCCAGCGAAGTGAAAGGCGCTTATCATTATGAAAAACCTAAAACTGGATTATATCGTAATAATAATGATATATCTGTTGAAGTTAAAGTTTCAAATGATTGCATAATTGCTAAATCCGGAGCTTATATGGCAGAGGTTAAAGGTCAGTTCGCGCCGGCTAATAATCCGCAAAAAAGCTTGGATGCGATAAAAGCAGCATTTGCCAAAATTGGTGACACTAACTTTAACTTGGCGGAATTACATATTGAAAATCCAAATAATTTATTTACTCCGGCTTCGCTGCTGAATGAACTGCGCCGTGAGTTATATAGTCAAATTAAGTTTGAACAACCGATTGTGACTTTGCCGAAAACAGAAGTGCGGATAAAAGACGCTTGGCAGCCTAAATTTGCGGTAAAAGTTGATAATCTTAAATATCTGGAAAATTTGGATTTAAATAGTATAAGTGAAATCATTTATTTAATTAGCCCGAATAGCGATTTGAGCGGTTTAAGCAGATTGCCGAAAAATAAAGTTAGGATAGCTTTGCCGGCGGTTTGCCGTCATCCGCAGCTGTATGCCGATATTATTGCTAAATTGCTTGCCGGCGGCTATAAAAAATGGGAGGTAGCCAACTACTGGGCTTTGGAGGTTTTGCCGCTGAAGCAGTTGGATATAAGCTTTGATTCATCTTTGTATATGCTGAATACGCAGGCAATAGCCATGGCTCAAAAAATAGGTGCGTTCATGGTTACATTATCGCTTGAAGATACTAAAACAAATATTTGTAAAATAATAGAAAAATCATCTTTAAAAACAAGTTTGATAATTTATCAGGATGTTCCTTTATTTACAAGCGTTGGCTGTATCAGAGATAATGATTGCCGCAGTTGCGAGCATGGCGAAAAATGGTTTGATATGGAACAAAAAGGACATAAATACAAAGCGTTATCTCGTGATTGTCAGATAATGATGTTTGATGCAGCTCCGTATTGTATTGCGGCTGAGGCTAAAGATTTGCGACCGGATTATTTCCGTATGGATTTTTGTTATCGCAAATATACAATGGAAAAAGTTGCAGATATAACTAATTTATTGCTTAAATTTAATAATGTAGAAGATTGTTTTTGCGGAAACTTTCTGAATAATAATATATAAAAGCGCTGATGCCTGTCAGAATTGGCGTCCAGCGCTTATTTTGAAGTAAATAATTTTTTATAACTATTTATAGTCAGAGCAAATGTGTTCAGACAACTTTTTTGTTTATCGTGTTTTGCCTTTAGTGCGGGCAGCTTTATTTGCGGACTGCATCATATCGGCCAAGCCGTTAATGGCAATATAAGCCATCTGCGGGCGGTTGCTTACTTCATAGTTTACTTCATACAGATTTTTACGCAAAACTTCAAGTCCAAGCCATGCTTCTTTTAGACTGTGACCATTCAAAACCAGGCGTGAAGATTCGTCTATCAGAGGTTTGATGGCCTTTTCGGCATAGCTGCGGCGTGATTTTGCACTAATTTCATCGCTGGCTTCGGCCACAAATTCTTCTACGGCGGCATTGCCTAAATATCCTTTAATTGAACGGTACATTCCGGCTAAATCGCGGACGGAAACATGCTTTTGAGCGCGTTCATCAAACGGAGCGGCAGGTTCGCCGGCAAAGTCAATAAAACGCAAGTCATTGTCTTTGGTTACCATAACCTGTCCCAAGTGGAAATCGCCGTGAACGCGAACCAGAGTGTCATTGCTTTCGGCGGTGCCGCTGATTAGTTTTTGCACATAGTCCTTAGAAAGCTTATCCCAATTCTGCAAAAGATGAGAGGCTTTTTCTTTAGTTTGTTCAGGTAGATTTTCCAGATTATCGCTGATTGCAGTTTTGGTTTTTGCAAACAGAAATTCCAGATGTTTTTGGTAGAGGTGTACAAAACGCTTGGTAATCGGCTCCGGAGTAAAAGCCGGATTATTGTCGGAACGTGACAGGCATTCCGACATTTCGGATGTCTTTTCGCCCAGAGTTTTCATCAGGTGAATAAAGTGCGGATTTTCATTCGGCGTTAAGTCTTTTTGCATCAAATAGCCTGCGGTCAGGCGTTTTTTTAAATAGGCTTGGGCGTAGTTCCACAAATCGCCTTGATTTTGCACATATTCTTGAATAATACCGGATGAAGCCTGTGTGCCGTTTTCGGGATTATGCAAAACCAAGTAGCCATAGGTCTTAGGCATAACCGAACATTCTTCCCGCATCAATTTCTCATTCATCTCAAATTCGGGATTTTCTTTTTTAGAAAACTGCAGCATGCGTTCAAGTTTGAAAGCAATTTCATTGTCGCCGACCGCTAAAGTGGTGTTGCTTTGCTGAACGCCGAGCGGACGTGAGGCAGAGCCGCGGTGCGGTTCCATAAATTCGGGCGCCACTAGGCTTTTATATTGCAGTTTCCAGCCGTTAGGAAAAGTTACGTTATTACCGTTTTGGCGGAAAAATTCATTCATTTTCTGCCAATAATCTGGGCGTTGCAAAGCGTCAACGTATGGTTTGCCGTCAATCATTATTACATCTGTTTCATCTTTTTGTGCTTTGGCTACCGGCATCATAAAATAGCGGATAGGTTCTTCGTTATGCGGCGAAAGCGTGACTTTGCCGATAGTCAGCATTTTATCGCCTTTGTCAAACGGCAGAGACATAAAATTGATATTTTCTACTTTGTTAAGACGAATTTCTTCTTTAAAATTGCACCAACGCTGGCGGAAAAGGTAATCCGCGGTATTTTTATCCGGCACCATGTGACTCTCCTTAGTTTATTGAATGGATGTAATATAGCACATAAAATAGGGGTTGTAAAGTGGGTAATTTATTGTTAATATAACGACAATTTTTTAAGGAGAATGAATATGCAAAAGCTGCAAGAATTGGCAGAATCAGCCGGAATATCATCATCTTATGTGGATAAAACCGGAATAACGCACTATACAACGGATGATGTTAGGCGCTTTTTTCTAAAAAATATGGGATATTTTGCCGAAACCGAGACGGAAATTGAAATGTCTCTCAAGATTTTGCGAAAACAACGTTTATTGCCATTTGTTATGTCATTTTTTGAAGATGAAAAAATAGAATTTGTTATAAACGGAGATGAAAAATACGAGCTTTTGCTTAAAGATGAAAAACAAAATATTATACAGACAAAATTTGTATCAGGCAGGCAAAAAATCTGCCTCAGCGGATTAAATTCAGGCTACTATAATTTAATTTTACGGAATGAAAATCTGCAATGTGAAAGTTTATTGATATATGCACCGAAAAAATGTTGGCAACCCGCTTTTTTGCGTGAAAAAGAACATATTTTTGGTACGGCGGTTATGCTGTATGCCCTGCATTCCGAACATAGTATGGGAATCGGAGATTTTGGTGATTTGGCAGAAATTGTGAAACTTACCGCTCAAAACGGCGGAGATGCGGTTGGGGTAAATCCGCTTGGGGTAATGAGTCCTTTTACGCAGAATGAAGAACGTTTTGCTACGGGACGTCAGAGCGATGTTTCGCCATATCGCACCTTGAGCCGCTTGTTTGTAAATTATATCTATCTGGATTTGCCGGCAGAAGAAGATTTTACAAACTCCTCTTTGGTGCAGGCATATATGAATTTGCCGGAGACGAAAACGGAGATAGAACGTTTGAATGCCGGAAATAAAGTAGAGTATGCCGCTGTTCTATTGCTTAAAAAACAAATTTTAGAGATGATGTTTCATCATTTTGAAACCACCGCTTCTGAAAAACGTAAAAACGAATTTTATGCTTATATCAAAGAAAAAGGAACTGAACTGGAAAATTTGGCGATTTTTGAAACATTGCTTGAAATAAATGAGCCTGCTGATTATTGGCGTTTTTGGCCTGAAGCCTATCAAAATGTTGATTCTGCCGAAATTAAAGCTTTTACACGCGAGTATCAGGCAAAAATCAAATTTTATCAATATTGCCATTGGCTGGCAGACAAACAAATTAAACAAGTACAAAATTTGGCCTTGTCTTTAGGAATGAAATTGGGACTTTATACGGATATGCCTATTGGCGCCGCATCTAACGGAGCCGAAGTGTGGGAAAATCCAAAAGCTTATGTTTTAGAAGCAGGTGTCGGAGCTCCGGCAGACCCTATGCGTCCTCGCGGTCAAAGCTGGGGATTCACGCCATATCATCCGCAGCGCTTAATGGCTCAATATTATGCTCCGTTTATAAAGCTGGTTCAAGAAAATATGCAATATTCAGGCGCTCTCCGCATTGACCACGCTATGGGACTGCAACGACTGTTCTGGGGATTTTTTACGGCAGATAATCCGGTGGTGCAGGGGGCGTATGTTTATTATAACATAAAAGATTTAGTGGCAATTTTATGTTTGGAAAGTAATCGTCATAAATGTTTGGTCATCGGCGAAGATTTGGGGACTGTTCCCGATGGGTTCAGAGAATATATGGCTGAGCATAATTTATTGTCATATAAAGTTTTTTGCCGCCAAAAAGAAAAAAACGGCAGCTTTATAGCACCGGAAAAATATATGTATTTATCATTGGCTCAGCCTTCTACGCATGACCAGGCAACAGCTTGCGGATTTTGGCAAAACGAGGATATAGAAGTATTTAACCGCAGCGGACTGTATGTTAATGAAAAACAGTATTCGGGTAATTTGGACGGACGCCGCAGCGATAGGGAAAATATGCTGAAAGCATTTGAACAGCAGCAGATTTTGACGCCTGTTGAACGGCAAGAAATGTCAGACAGCATGGTTGACGGAAATTTTGCGCCGATACATATAGAATTGAAAATAAATGAATATTGCGCCAAAACAAACAGCGCGGTATTTTTGGTGCGGCTGAATGATATATATCGACAAAAAGTGTTGGATAACGCTCCGGGAACGGTGCAAGAATATCCGAATTGGCGGATTAAAATGAGCGTTTCGGTTGAACAGATAAAACAATCGCTAGAGTTCGCAGAGATGATGAGACTTATTAAAGCTAACCGTCCGCATAAAGGAGAATAAATATGGAAAAGCCTGAAACAGAATTGGAAGTATTTTCAGCCTTGTCTTTGCTGGAATATATAAGGTTGATGACGGCGGCGCATTATATAAATCAAGGTGTCGATTCCGGAGCGGCGCGTTTTACCATGTTGCCTGATGATTTTGCCAAAATGGACGCCGAACCTCTGAAAGCGCCGCTGATTGGACTTTCTCTTAATTACAAACCTGATGAACATATTTTGGAAGTTGTCGCTGACGAAGAATTTTTACACTTGTACGAAAATAAAATTATGAATGAAGTGGCGCGAGTCTTTGCCATAAATTATAAAAATCGCTATGCTTCAAAAATTATGATTGAAAATATATAAATTCCTTTTTTTAGGTAATATTGCAAAAAGCGGCCACTTAGTTTGATGGCCGCTTTTTCTGAAACAAACATCTGTAATATTAGTGGCTATAGTTCTTTTTAGCCGCATAAGCTGTAACAAACGCATTGGCAGCCTGGTTGTTTTTTGCACTTGTGGCTGTTTTTGCCGTATTGTTTGATTTTACAGGCGTCTTAGTTGTTTGTTGTTGAGGCGCTTGAGTTTGCTGTTGCTCTTTCTTTTTCATAAACTCAGGATGTTCTTTATAGAAATTATCATAGTGCAAACGACCAAACGCCTTAGGAAAACTGATTTCATCCACACCAAGCGGTGTCAGCATCTCGTTTACTTTTTCAAAACGATTGCGAGCGCCGTCAAATACTTCTTTTATAATTACATTATCGGCACGTTTTGCACCTTTTGAGGTTTGGTTGTTAACATCACGCGCAGCAAGCAACGCCTCGTCAATTTCTTTTTTGGCGTCAGCTTTGCTTTTTACAAGCATAATATCATACAATTGTCCCATTTGCTCTGCTGTAAAATCGCTGACCGGACCAGTTAAGCCAGCCTGTTTGATTTTGGCTTTTTCTTCCGGACTCAGATTTTTGCTGTTTAAAATATCCGCGTGCTCTACAACTTCCTGATATGTATCAAACAAACGGCGCATAGCCATATAAGAGGCTGTTTTTTCTATTGCACCGTCATCATGATTGACATCGGCCGCATCCAGACGGTCGCGCAGCATACCTTTCAGCTTGCCGTCATAAGCTTCGGTAAAGGCCAGATATTTTTGACTGTTTTTAATGCTGTCAATATAATCTTGCTCAGAAGGTGAGACTATTTTACCTTTTTTGATATTGTCTTTTTCCATTTGAATAGCAAGCTTATATCTGTATTTGCGAAAGGCTTCGGCCGTAAGTTTTTCTTTGGCGGCTTTCAGCATAGCTTCGGCTTTGGCTTTATCCAACCCCATTCCAACAGGTACAATACCATTTTCAGCCAAAGCTGTGCGCCATAACTTTTTTTCGGCATCTTGAAGTCCGTCCGGAAAACGCACATGTGTAATTCCCAAGTCTTTAAACTGTCCTGATAATCCGTTAACAATCGAATCATCGATTTTTTTGTTCCCCGGTGTACGATAGGCAAAACGGAATTTTCCGTTTTCTTGTTTTACAAACAGCTTAAAGTTATATGTAAATTTAGGTTCTCCGTTTTTATCTTTGATACCATCTTTTTTACGATTTTGAGAATCCGCTTTGTCATAAACTATATATTTTGTCCATCCGGTGCCAAACCATCCTGTATGGGTTTTGAAATAAGTCAGACCGCGCTCTTTGCGTAAGCCGCCTTCCAAAAATTTTTCAAGTCCGGCTTCAGCGTCATCTTGTGTCTTTTTAGCTTTTTGTGGTTTAGCCTTTGGCTGCGGAGCCTGCTGAGCCTGTTCCTGCGATGCTGCGGCGGCGGAGCGCTGCTCATTTTGTCCGCTGTTATCCTCTGCTTCTTCGGCAAATTCGGCCGTAAAAATTTTATCTTCCGGCGGCAGACCGTAGGATATATCTTCGCGTATTTCTTCAGTAACATTCTGCGGAGCCGTTTTAGACAACTCTTTTTTATGAGCTTCGCTTTCAGTAAATTCTTGATTATTCGCTTTATTTTCTTCAGCCGCTCTTAGAGCCTTAACATCTTCCATCAGGCTCTTGATTTTTTCAGCGGCATCAATATTTCCGTCATAGGCATACGGAATATCCATCTGAAAAGTGGATAAACCATGACTTTCGCAAAATTCCATAATATGCGCCATTTTTTGAGCGTTTAATTCTTGCAGCGTCTTATCGTCAAATGAAATCTGCGCCTTAACTTCTTTAGAATCCGCTCCAGGTTTGTCATAAGGCGGCATTGTTAAGTCAAATTTTTCACCGCTAGGCAAGGCTATTTCCAAAGCCAGCTGCTTAACTTCGCCTTTGGGATTGGCGTTCATTTCATAATATTGTTCCTGAGTTATAATACCGGCAGGCTTGTTTTGTTCTATTTCCTTAAAGCTGCAGGTTGTGCCGTCAGCCCAATATTCATTTTGCTGCTTAATCTGATACAAAGAGGCAAACGAACCCTCATACTTATTTAAAAGTTCCTCTTCTACGGAATTTTTTGTCAGCTGCTCGGTAAAGTTGCGCTGTTGGACAATAATATCATTTTTATATGCGGTTAAAGATTTTTCATCATAGTCAAAAGAGGCCTTATCTTCCGCGAGGGCATAGTCGTCGTAAGCAGACTTTATACGCGTATAACTGGCGGCATTTTCCGTATATTCTTTGCGCAGCGCCTGTTCTCTGTCTTCAAATTTTTTACGTAGCTCTGCAACGCTGTATCCTTTTTTAGGCTCAAAAACGTTGGTATTTTCTAATAAAACATCTGCCATGACAACCTCTTTTCTTTTTTAATTTATAAATAATTTAACATACTTTTTTGTTTATATC